>Ga0209260_10000454_pt1 | contig 17087 bp, 18 predicted proteins | sample WorMetTypGCAVOLI_FD_187421 | JGI IMG/M metagenome (GOLD analysis project Ga0209260, IMG submission 187421) | Marine gutless worms symbiont microbial communities from Max Planck institute for Marine Microbiology, Germany - Olavius algarvensis... ...
ACCCCGCACCTCGCAACCCGCACCGCCTATCTTACTTGACCCGACAAAATATTTTTCCTATATTGCCGCTCATAATCAATTAAAAATTCAGGTATTACAAAAAAGGAGGTACCCAATCCCATGTCGAAAAAAACCGAAAAAAACCTGGCCTATGCCTTTGGGGCCGAATCAAAGGCTGCTGCACGCAACACCGTATTCGCTAAAAAAGCAGAAATGGAGGGCTACACACAGATCGCCCGCCTGTTTCGGGCAGTCTCTGATGCGGAGTCGGTCCATTCTCGCAAATTTCTCATGCTGATGCGGGGTAAAATCGGATCCACCGAAGAAAACCTTGCAACGGCATTTGAGAACGAAATCAAAGCCAATGCAGAAGAGTACCCAAAACTGATCAAAGAGGCGGCTGATGAAGGTCAAGAAGCTGCCTTAAAGGCCTTTTCCCATGCCCGGGATGTCGAAAGCCGGCATGCCGAGCTTTATAAAAAGGCCATCAACGATATGATCGCCGAACGCGAAACCGAGTATTATGTCTGTCAGGTTTGCGGCTACATCGCTGAAGATGAAGTTCCGGATCGCTGCCCGGTCTGCGCGGCGGTGAAAGAAAAATTTAAAGCGGTAAGCTGATTCTGGACCGAGTATGATCGCGATGAAATTGATTAGAAAATTATAGCAGCGGGTTTCGGAAACAAGGAGTGCTTATGATGCCGACTAACCAGGAAAAGACGCAGATTTCGATCGTTAAAACTCACCCTCAGGCGAAATATTCGCAAATTCGACAGGCCGTCCAACAGTCACTGGGCCTCATTGGTGGCATCCGCGACATCGTCAAACCCGACGACCTGGCTTTGATCAATCCCAGCTGGGTTGCCCCGCCGGTGGAAAGAGAAGCCGGTTGCATCGACAATCGGCCGATCATGTTTTATGTTGACTGGCGATTGGACGGCAGGCGTCCAGGTTTACACCATTTATATTGACGGAGGTATACGATGACCGACCAGAAAAAATCCCGTTTTGAAAGCCCCTGTGAACAATTTATCTACGATCCCGAAGCAGGCGATTACGAGCGCAATATTCCCCCGGGCACGCCCTTTGAAGATTTGCCCGATGATTGGTGTTGCCCTGAATGCGGCGCCGAGAAAGAATACTTTGAAGAGTTGGACGACTGAACGACCACCGTTGGATAAGAGTATATCTCTTTTTAATTCTGTTCATAATTTTGTCGCAATTTCACGAGTTTTCTCCAGTTTCCCTGAACTATCGCCGATATCAGGCCTGACGCATGCCTTCTTGTTTTGCAATAAAGCCAACATTTCGGCGCTGACATAATTACTAGTCTTCAGGAATTACCTTTTTCAAGAATATGGGCCCAAAGCGTGCTTGCTGATTGGTGGTACCTATCCGAACGGTCCATCAAAGCATTAAAAGCTGAGGTGTCGATAAATATTTTTCAATTGTCATGACATTACGCTGCTTGAAAGGCTTTTGCCAGATAATTGTCATGCTTTTCGGATATGTCGGTAACCCCAGAAGCATAGCGCGTATGTTTGCACATCCTGATAACTGTATTCATTATATCCGTCAAGAACATCGACAAAAACGAAAACAGGGACTTTTTGAATTCGCAAATCAATAAAGTAATCGATTGACAGGTTAATTTGTCAGATGATATGAAGGCCAAATCATCAGCTAATTTAACAATACGCCTACCGGGACCACGAATGCCACAAATAGTTAGAACCAAAATTACGGATTCTATTCTGAAGGAAATTCGCCGAAGGATTACGAGTGGGGAGATTCGGGAAGGCGACAAACTCCCGAATCAGAATGATTTGGCCGCGCAGCTAGGAGTAAGCCGACCGTCACTACGGGAGGCACTTCATAGCCTGGCCATGTTGGGCGTTATTGAACAGCGCCCTGGTGCGGGTACGGTCGTCCGTGCCCAAACACCTGCCTTTCTGGCAGGTGATCTCGACCTTCCACTTATTTCAGACGCCCAAGGCGTCCAGGAATTGATCGAGGCACGACGAGTCATTGAAGTAGATATGGTTGAATTGGCTGTTGAGCGGGCCAGCGATGCTGAGTTGAATAACCTGGGGACGATACTGAAAGAAATGACTCTGATGGTCGAAACCGGGCGCGTTGAAGATTACCGTAAAAGGGATATTCGATTTCACTCTATCATCGCTCAAGCTGCCCACAATCGCTTTCTCCTGCATCTTTTCACTGCTATCCGGCAATTTCTTGATCAGTTCATCCGCGAATCATTTACCCTCATGCCCGAGGTTCTAGATATTTCCCAGCAAGGTCACCGCCTCATATTCGAAGCTTTGAAAAATAGAGACGCGAAGCGGGCGGTAGCAGAAATGATCAAACATATTAAATTGGGCCAAGAGACACTGCAAAAGATGCAAAGTACAAAGGATGAACCATAAAAGGCGGTCCTGTGATCCTGACACTGTTATTGAACGATAAAGACAGAAGTTCGAAAATATTCAGAGTTGCAACGCTTGAAAAATTCAGGAGAAGATGAATGAAATTAAAAAATAAGGTCACCATTATCACGGGTGGGGGCTACGGGATTGGCCGGGTAATCGCCTTGCGTTTTGCTGCCGAAGGTGCCCGGGTCTGCATTGCCTCGCGCAGCGAAGATAAATTGGAGGATACTGCTCGAGAAATCGAGGACAAGGGCGGGCAGATATTGGTCGTACCGGTTGACATCTCCCGCGAGGAAGAGGTCGAGTCCATGGTCGCTCAAACGGTGGATCACTTCGGCGGTTTGGACGTCCTGGTCAACAATGCCGCCGCCGAAGGCCCTACCCTGCCGATCCACGAAATGGATGGCCGGGATTGGCGGCAGGTGGTGGACGTGAACCTCAACGGTCTTTTCTATTGCACCAAACACGCCCTCAAAAGGATGATACCGCAAAAGGGCGGCAACATCATTAACATCGGCTCCATTGCCGGCGTTTATGCCTACCCGATGCGCACACCCTATAATGCTACCAAATGGGCTATTGCCGGCGTAACTCAAACCATTGCGGCCGAGGCGGGCCCGCATAATATCCGGTGCAATTGCCTATCCCCCGGTCCGACAGAAGGGGAGCGATCCGCCCGGGTCATCCAAAAAAGGGCCGACGCATCTGGCCAAACTTTCAATGAGATGAAGAAATGGTATGAAGATCAAATTCCGATTAGACGATTTGTTAAGGCCGAAGAGGTGGCTTCTACTGCGGTTTTTCTTGCCAGCGATGATTCCAGCGGCATCACCGCCCAGCACTTCTGCGTCTCCGGCGGAATTGAAGTACTTTGACTTAACCTTAAGGGATTACGGAGGAATCAATGAAGGCCCCGGGTCGGCTTAGCCACATTTGTTTCGACACTGCAAACATCGCTGAATCTGTCAAGCTCTTCAGCGGTCTTTTGGGAGCGCCATGCCCTGAGATAAATACCATGACTTTGGATAAGGGTGCCGGAGAAGTCAAGACCGCTTTTTTTCATCTTAAGGGCGGCTCCATCGAGTTGGCCGAACACCACCTGCCAGAATCCTGGGGGGAAACCCCTCTTTTGACAGGCCCGGGATTTCATCATATCGCATTTGAGGTATCCCAGCTCGATGAAGCTCTGAACAGGCTGGAAAGTCTGGGGATTAGACCTTTGCCAAACTTTCCAATGGCGACATCCCATGGCCGGGTAGCTTTTTTAGACCCGCAAAAGACCGGCGGCATCCTGTGGGAACTGGCTGAAAAGGAGACCGCCGGCAATGGGTAATACACTGATTGATGGCGCCCTGATCGTTACGATGGATCCGGACAGGCGGGTGATTCAAAACGGTGCGGTTGTGATCGGAGGCGAGCAAATCCTGGCAGTTGGCAAATCGGATCGGGTGAAATCTGATTTTACCTACACCGATCGCATGGATGCCACAGACAAAGTCGTTCTGCCCGGTTTTATCGATACCCACGTTCATCTCTCGGAGCATATCTGCCGGAGCCTGATTCCGGATGATGCCGAGGACTGGATGCCGAACTGGCTCATGCCCATCTATGCCAACCTGTCGGCAGAAGATGAATACTACGCTTCTTTGCTGGCATGCATTGAAATGGTGCGGTCCGGAACGACCACCTTCTGCGAGGCCGGTACATGCATCCATCCCGCAGCGGCCGCCAAGGCAATGCAGCAGGTCGGTATCCGGGGCATCCTTGGACGATGGACCTGGGATCTGCGTCCGGAGCCGATTAGCCTTAAGCAGAGCACGGACGCGGCCCTGGAGAATAACGCCAAACTAATTGACTACATAGCGAGGCTGAATCACAATCGGATCCGATGCTGGCCGTTGGTGCTGGGCATGGATACCGCATCGGATGAATTGCTTATCGGTGCCAAGCAGCTCGCCGACAGCCAAGGTCTTGGATTGGGATTCATGCATGCCTCGAACATCCCCTCCATGGAAACCGTCGACACCATGCGATCGTTAAGACATTTTGCCGATCTGGGGGTGCTGGATCGAAATGTTAAGATCACCCACATGGTGTACACCGATGATGAGGACCTGGACCTGTTGCAAAGGTACGAAGTCAAAGTCGCTCATTGTCCAACCGCAGCCATGAAGCACTGCAAAGGCATTAGCAAATTCGGACGCTTTCCCGAGATGAAATCTGCCGGCATCAGTGTTTCTTTGGGCGCCGACAGCGCCAATGGTTCGGATCACGTCAACATGTTGCGAATTATTCATCTGGTCGCTCAAATTTTTAAGGATTCCCACCGGGACTATCGTGTTTTCCCGGCCGAAACAGTCCTGGAAATGGCTACCCTGGATGGCGCTGAAGCCCTGCTGATGAAAGACAGCATCGGATCCATCGAGGTGGGGAAAAACGCTGATCTAATTATCTTTGACCGCCATCATCCGGAATGGCACCCGTTGCTGAATGTTGCCGGTAGCTTAGTCTATGCCGTTACAGACCGCAGCATAGACAGTGTTTTTATTGCCGGCGAAAAGGTCCTCGATCAGGGCCGGATGGTTAAAATCGATGAGCAGGAGGTCTATGAAAACGTCGATAGATTGAGTCTCAAGCTGATGGATCGGGCGGGGGTCCGACCGGTACTCAAGTGGCCTTTGAGTTAGCGCGCTGATGTTGTGCCTGCGGTAACACCGCGAATGTAATTAAAGTATCAAAAGAACCTTCCATCGGCAATAGCCATAAAAATTCGGCAGCACCGTAAAAGGCAATTTAAACCCTTAAATATGAAAGGAGATAGCAATGTTGACTGGCAAAAAGACAGTGGTTGGGGTTGTATTGTTGCTGGTAATAGCGGTAGGATCGGCTGGTCCTCTTGCGGCTGAGACGACCGTTCTGAGAGTGGGGAATTGGGTTCCCGGGTTTCATCTGATTACCAAGGCGATATTGGAACCCTGGACCCAGGCCATCGAAAAAGAGTCCGCAGGAACCTTGAAGTTTGAGATAATGACCTCCGCGCTGGGTCGCCCCAACACCTATTGGGATTTGGTTGTCGATGGGACCATCGATGTTGGCTGGGGCGTTTCGGGCCACAACCCCGGCCGTTTCACCATGACTCAAGTAGTGGATCTGCCGTTCATGTCACCCGATCCGTGGGCCGGATCAGCAGCCATGTGGCTGACCTACGCGAAATACGGCCATCTGTACGGCGAGCACAAGGGCGCCAAGGTGGTCGGATTATATGCCCATTCAAATCCGAATTTGAACATGCGCGATGAAGCGGTTCTTAAAGCGGGAGATCTGAAAGGCAAAAAAATTCGCGTTGGCGGAAATATGACCGGAAAAATGGTCAGCATGCTGGGAGGAACTCCCGTTCAACTACCGCCGACAGAGGCCCAGCAGGCAATGGCGAGAGGTGTTGCCGACGGGATCACGTTTCCGGCTGAATCCATCGCGGTATTCAAAATCACACCGGTCATTAAAAATGTAACTCATATACCCGGGGGTCTGTATACCGACACCTTCTGGATGGCCATCAACGATGCAAAGTGGAAAAGCCTGACAGATCAGCAGCAACAGGCCATTTTGAAGCACTCCGGCCTGGGCATTGCGATGTTGGCCGGCTGGGCCTGGACCAACGGCGATAACGTCGGCATGGCAGACATGAATAAAGCGGGCGTCAAGTTTCATACGCTGAGCGATTCCGAAGTGCAGAATATGAAAGAGACCCTCCAGCCATTGATAGATGAATGGATTGCGGAGGCCAATAAGCGTGGCCTAAAAGGTCAGGAGATATATGACTATGCTAAATCCATGGCACACGAATACAGAGCGATAAGGAAAGTCAACGTCCCGTGAGCAAGACACAAAAACAATTGAAGGACGCCGCCGCGAGTCGGCGTCCTTCGGTCATTAAAAGGATTAATCAGGGCCTTTCCGTCGCCGCCGGCGGTATGGTCGGGATGCTCATGTTCCTTGTCTTCGTTGATGTGGTCGGCCGCTACCTCTTCAACAAACCGATTTTCGGGGCTTACGAACTGGTTGAGGTCCTAATGGGCTCGCTTATTTTCGCCGGGCTGCCGCTGGTGTCCAGAGCCCAGCAGCACATCTCGGTGGACTTTGTCTCGAACCTCCTTCCCGATCGTTTGAAGCCGATTCAAGCGCTTATCGTTAACCTTTTGTGTGCTGTCACCGCCATGGTGATTTCCTGGCGAATCTGGGTGTATGGCGAGCGCTTGAATCGGGTAAATGAAACAACCCTGGAGCTTCAGATCCCCCGTGGAATAATCGCTCAAACCATGGCTGTCATGGCGGCCTTGACCGCATTGGCTTTATTTTTGAATGTTTGGGATTCCGTGAAAGCCGTAAAGTCAAACTCTGAACAGGAATAGTTTACTGTGGGAAGCTGGCAAATATCGATAATCGGTTTTTGTGCGATGCTCTTTTTAATGGCACTGGGCATGCCCATCGCTTTTGCAATGCTGATCGTTGGGGCTCTGGGCATTACAAGTATCGTTGGGCTGAAGGCCGCCCTGGGTATGCTCGGTCAACTGCCGGTCTCGGTAACGATGAACTATGAATTGAGCGTCGTCCCCATGTTCGTACTGATGGGCACCTTTGTAAATCGGGCCAATTTATCGCGGGATCTCTATGATGCGGCCCATGCCTTTCTCGGTCATCGGCGGGGGGGGCTCGCAATGGCCACCGTGGCCGCCTGTGGTGGGTTTGCAGCCGTGTGCGGTTCATCCCTGGCGACGGCAGCGACCATGTCCCAAGTGGCCATGCCCTCCATGAGACGCTACGGCTTTAGCGATACGTTGGCAGTCGGCTCAATCGCCTCTGGCGGGACGCTGGGCATTCTTATACCACCATCGGTGGTTCTGGTCATATACGGTATTATGACCGGAACCGATATCGGCAAGCTTTTCTTAGCTGGAATATTGCCCGGCCTGTTGACGATCGGACTTTACATGCTAACCATCGCCATAACGACAACCATCAACCCTGCTTCAGGACCGCGAGCCGAACGCATGGACTACCAGGAGCGCTTCCGCCGTCTGAAACGAGTCAGTGCGATGGCCCTGCTCTTTATTTTCATCATCGGGGGAATTTACCTAGGCATTTTCACGCCAACGGAGGCCGGGGGTGCCGGAGCTTTCGGGGCCTTCGTATTTGCACTTTGGCGGCGGGCGCTGACGCCCAAAATATTTCTGGATTGCCTCCTGGAAACCGCTAAGATCACAACGATGCTGTTCATTGTGCTGGTAGGGGCCATTCTTTTCTCAAATTTTGTCAACCTGGCCGGACTGCCTAAAGCGCTCTCCGATGCAATCACCCGCCATGGTGTTGGACCCATGGGGGTTATTGCCAACATGATGCTGGTGTATTTTGTGTTGGGCTGCTTCCTTGATTCACTGGCCATGATATTGCTGACAGTACCCATTTTTTTCCCCATAGTGTCCAGACTTGGATTCGATGCCGTCTGGTTCGGTATTGTGGTTGTCATGATCTCCGAACTCGCATTGATTACCCCGCCGGTTGGCATGAACCTCTTTGTAATCAATAGCACCATTGAGGATGTCAAACTGGCAACCATCTATCGGGGAATTATTCCGTTTGCGATTGCCGACGTGGTTCGAATCACAATCATTATCCTGGTTCCATGGATCCCCTTGGTGTTGCCCAGGTTGGCGGGATAGCGGCAGCAGAGATTATTCGAGAAAGTGGGAGACGCAGTATGGCCGTAAATCCTGAGTCGGATGAACCCAGTATGACTACCATATTTGTGACCCGTAAAATTCCTGCGGCCGGTCTGAAGCCTCTGGCAGACAGGGCCGAGGTGGTTGTATCTCCTTTGGAGCTTTAGCATGATCGAGAATCCCTATGATCCGCGTAAGCGGGAACTTTCAAAACGCGAGGCAATTGTGATGGATTTTATGGAAAACTGCCTGCATGGTGACAACATCAGTCTTATCGATAAATACATGTCGCCTGATTACATCCAGCACACTCCGGGAATCGGTCAGGGGCGTGAAGGCGTGAAACGCTACTATATGGAAGTTGCGTCCAAACGACCCGGCCGAAAAGAATGGCGGCCGATTCATCTGTTCGAATGCGGCAATTTCGTAATATTACATAAGCTGTTGCCCTCTACGTTGATCGTGGACATCATGCGCTTTAATCAAAACGATCAACTGGCAGAGCATTGGGATGTGGTTCAACGGCATCCAGAGCCAGGATATGACCCAATGAAGCTATCGCAAGAAGATTTCGGACGGTTTTCAGCTCTGTTCGCACGCTAAGCCGATTCAAATAACTTCCTATCGCGATTAATCGTTTTCTTTCTTTTATTTGATGGAAATAATTTTCATTTGCTGGTTAAAATGTTTCCTGAAAATCGGTTTACGGCTGAAGACATCCAAAAGTGCCTGTCCCTATTTCCTCTATTTCCTATTTCTACTCACAAAATGAAACTATCCATATTTTTAAACAACCATTGCCGCACTTGTTTTCGCAATTTTTCAGGGCGGCGAAATTGAGCGAGTAAGGTCTCGGATCAGCGCATCCGATCAATTCAGCTTAGTTCGTAAAACTCTTTTTCATTCCTGTTGATGAAATATAGTGACTAACCACAAACGCAATAATAAGGATTTGCCTTAAAATTGAGGCACAAAAAAAGCGGGGCAAAATGCCCCGCTTTTTGTTTAATTTTGAAGGTGATGATTAGCGGTTATTATTCAACCGGATTCCCTTCGGAATACAGCAATTCCACATCCGTCGGTATATCACCCATTCCATGTTCAACGTAGTCCGGAACCGTTGAAAGATCGACATTCTGACCGGCTGAAATATCGGGAAGGCCGGTTGTATCAGCAGTTACTTTTAAGAATTGGCTGATTTCCAGTGGTTTTAGCAGATAGTCCGTCCCGGTTTCTGCATCCGCGAGCTGTGTGCCGGCCGGCAAATTGATTATCTTATCTGCGATTTCATCCGATATGGTCCAGTCGTTTTTCTCGAGTTCCTGATACATTTCGGGTAAACCCATCATCCAGCCATCGTACTGAAGGGCGACGGTTTTCTCCTCAGCCGCGCCGTTTAGAGCCGTAATAGATTCGAAACGGATGGGATCGTCAAGCAGCTTATAGCTGCCGTTTAAATTTTTGAGATAGCTGACGCTGCCCCAGCCGCCTTCAGCATTGTATTCCCAGTTGAAGGCCGCGGTTGCGCCTTCTATGTCGGCTTCGATTCCCCAGATATTGCTGACAATACCGCCAATTTCAACCCCCTCATTGGGGTCGCCGTTTTGATCCTTGTCGTTGTCACCAATGGTTTTGTAAACCAGCATCAAATAGTCATCATCATCCGGATCTGTTATCAGCTCATAGGTTGAATTGGCGTCATTCCACGGATCGCTGAATACCGTGCCATCCGGAACGATGTCTGTGGCATTGCCTGGATTGACGGCGGTCTGCAGCTCGAGTTTGCAGGTTGGATCCTGACCGGTTTCTTTGCGGACCACAAAATTGGCCCCTTTCATATTAATATAAAGTTCGCGGTTTTCCGGCAAATTAAAATCTTTGTCGGTGGAACCAAACTCAGGCGTCCAGGTCCTTTGATCAAAATTAATCAATTCTTTTTCGACCCAGCCGGTATTTCCTTCACCGGTATATTCGACATAAATGGAGCCGCCGACCCAAATCCACAATTGGGTTACATTGGCGGTATCAAGCAGCTGCCTTGGCTCATTCACCGTGATAACCGGACCGTGTTGTCCCTGGCTTTCCGTGGCTTCGTAAAATCCTGCCTGATTCTGGTTGTCGGCACTGGCCAATTCGTATACAAAGGACTTGTTTTGCTGAGCCGTCTGGTCCCATCCGCCAATATTGACATGCTTTCTGTCATCATCGGCGCCTTTGACCAGGGATGCAAAGCCGATCTCCGCATCAAAGTCTACCGGAGTAACATCACATGACGGCGGATTGGACCCCCAGTTCATTTGTGAACAATGATACCAGGTTTGGTTGCCGGCATTATAGGTCAAATTATAGGAGTTATCGACCCACAGCTCCACGGCAATGCCCTTGATGTCGTCGAGGGAGGCGTCAACATATGTTCTTCTTGACAGGACCCCGTTAAATGTTTCACCGATGGTATATCTTTCCGGGGTTGAATTCGGATCAAAATCTTCACGGGTAACCGTGGTGCCTGCGGAAACGGACTGCCCATCCTGGGTCCAAAGTTGATGGCGGCCTTGCCAGGCACCGTAGTAGGCGCGCTTGGTGGACCCGCCGGCCGTGGTCCAGTAGACCGGGAAGCCAAATGATTTGGATTTCATTAGATCTTCGCCGGTATCGGCATGATAGACGCCATAGCGATGGGTCATTTCGACGATATCGGTTCTATCTTTGTACACGGCAGCATCATCACCGTTTTTGACCGCCAGATAATCTTCATTATAGGCATATGTAGCAACGATAGGCGTCAATTCGGTTATGTCCGGATCAGCATCCGGCCCCCACAGTTCTTCCCAGTCCGGGTACTGTACTTTTCCGTAACCTTCAGAACCGGAGCGATACATAATACCCATCATCTCCGCCTCAATATCAGTGACACTGCCCGGACCGTCCTCTGAAAACTTTTCATGTACTTTTAACACCGTGACTCCGTCAGAATTGACTTCACACGAGGCTGCAAAAAAATCTTCTGTTCCATCCTCACCAAATTTCACGTTCAAATCCCATTCGCCATAATCGGCATATGATCCGTCAGCGTTTCTGGTTGGCGGGGAATATATCTTAAATTCGGCCTTTACTAATTCATCCTCACCGTCATCATCCTGTTCTTCAATCCAGGCACGCGCACGCAGGTAGCTGTTGCCGGCGGAATCTTCTATGGCGTCGGATCGACATACCCACGCTTCAAGGGATTTTTTGCTTGTTCCTTCCTCTTCATCCTGAAATGCGACCATGGACTTGTAGGGACCATTGCCGATCTCATCCGTGTAATTGGTCTGAGACAGCGCATTCAAGACACTTTCAAGAATGGCAAACTGCTCAAGGGCGTGCTCTTCCACATACTTGCGGGTTTCAGCCTCGCTGTAATCAGTTCCGGCATCTGTTGCAGCTCGCGCCAAAGCACGTAAATTTGAGCTGAATGACCGGTTTAAGGCGACCGATGGATCAGTGGCATCCGTGTCGACCGGTACTGCGGATATTTCGGTCGGCATCGTATAACTGGATAAATCAGGACCGCTTGAACTATTGCCACTGCCGCCGTCAGAGCAGGAAATAAATAAGGTGATAGCAAAAATCAGAGCGATCAGCAGGGCAGACAATTTAAGCCCTGGTCGTCCGAAATGGTTCATTGGCCTCATTCTGCGGCCAACATTTTTATTCGGTTTGCATAAAATTGTGAACATGTTCAAACCTCCTTCTGGATTTGGGTTTCAATCAGTCAGATCACAGAAAACCGGTAAGGATTTCTGTAATTTTTGTTAATTTTTCGGAATTTGATTTAGCACGGCGATGCGGCCGTAAACTCAGGCGGATCTGCGGTGCCCCTGCTTGATACGTATCTCAGAATGTAACGGGGAAATTCTAGCTTGTACCGGGCAGTTTTACCAAAATTTTGGATTCACCTCCTTTGAAAGAAAATAGTTTGGCGACATGAAACTTAAATTGGGGTATCCAGGATGCAACGATTGTGCCAAAGGGCTTGGCCTTGACCGAGAGGAAGCGGGTTCGAAAACAATATTATGATATCAATTGGATAGGAGGATATTGCGCGATTGTTATAAAAACCTAATAAAGAATACAGGATCGCACGACAAAAACCTGTCGCGCTTATCATAACAAATTGACGGGATCGGATTTTGATATGAATTCTGGCGGTGTTTGATAATCTTGAAAAGCGATTACCGTTTCAGCAATCTCATCAGCAGTTGATTTCTTTTGTTTAGCTGATTCGCGATATTGACCAAGGGGCAGCATTGGTCTACGGGGGAGATAAATCATATATTCGATCGGATACGTATGTTTATCCCTGGTCGGTATTTTAGCATAATTAGTCTTTGGCAACTGAAGGCCGGCTGAAATCATGTGTGACATAAATGCGCCCAAGTGTTCAGCATATCGTGGCATCCCACGCTGCTCCGGCGAAACATCCATTTTGACTTCGAAAAAGCAATTTTTTATCCAATTTTCTTTCAAAATGGGTTCCTTTCCGCATCCAGGATTTTCCTTAGTTTTTGTAGAAAGGGAATGACAGTTCTAAAATCGCTCTCGCTTAAGCTCTTTTTCAAAATAAGGAAAAGAGGAGCTAGCTGTTGAATACACTGGTCTCTTGTAATTCGTCCTTTTTCAGTGATAAAGACGCGCTTGCGCCGGCCGTCTTTAGGATCGGGCCTGATCGTTATCAGTTCCCGATCCAGCAGGCGCTTTAGCGTGTTTGTCATCGCACCTTTGGTCACTTGAAAAGCGTTGGCGAGTTGAAGGGGAGTCGATTCATTGCCCAACCTGACAAAATGGTTCAATACGCTAAACTGAGAGATTTTCAATCCATCAGGTAGCGTTTTTTCAAAGGCGGTACTGCCGAGTTGGTGAATAATTCCGATTTCATTGAAGACTTTAAATAACACCAGGTCTTGCGAAGTGCTTTCATCCATTAGCTTTGTACCCTTGTTTTTAAAGGCCAACGGGGGCTGAAACCTACTTGAGGACCGTATCCCAATCTGGCAAGCATTTGGATACGCCCCGGCGATTTTATTGCCATCAATTCATGAAGTTCCCGGTACAAAGCCAACATTTCGGGATATTCCTGCAAAGCTTGACTAATCGGATGCATCGACAGCCCCAGTTCGGCTGCCTTGAGATTTGATATCAGATATTTAGCCCCCACTTTCACCTGATCCATACGCGTATTGCCAGATGACGTAATCCAAGAATATGCCATTGACGAATACATAATGTCTCTGAAAGGAGGAATACCTTGTTTATAAGCTATCGAATTCGGATCGGCAAGTTTTTCGTGAGTGGTGAATCCCAAATTTTTCATAATACTGAAAAAACCTCCGCCAAGATCGATACCATCGGGATTGGCGGCGACTGCCTTGTTACCGATACGCATAAGATCGATGCTTTCTTTATACGTTCTGGCGGTTTCTATTTCGACCATGAAAGCATCCATCGTTAAATCGCGCAGTTTGGCAACGAGTTGTGTATCGTTGGCAGTCTGAATATTGCGATCATTACCCTTCAAAGCGGCTAAAGTCGATTCGTCTACCTGTCGCGATGTATCGAAGGGTTCTTTCGTCGATCGACGATTAAGAACTTGTTTGAAAAGAGGATCGGGAGTCGATCCCTTGATGAATTCGATTTGGGCGACGGGTAAATCGTTCAACCGCTTTCCATCCGGCATACCTGCGGGGAACCATTTTATTCGTGCATCGTAACCATCTTCCGCCGCCGCCATTCGCAAAAGCTCACCGAAACACCCCAGCCCGATCATTATCTGGCGATCATAGGGATCTGTTTCGGGCAGACGTCTATCTAATTGGCAGTACAACGTTATGCCCATCTGACCGTCGAGCCGAACCAACCAAGGCTGACGATTGTGAGGGTTGGGAGCGAGAATGGCATAAGACAATGCCCTCATTCTGGGCTCCTGGTAAAGCGAACCGGCTGTATGCCAAGGTTCGTCGGGATAGTCCACACCGGGTTCGGACAAAAAATATCCGGCTGTTCCGCCGCCTGCGGCAACAACGATGCTAGTCGCACCCATAATTTTTAAAAACTTTCTTCTTTTCATCGATAAAGCTCCTTTGATTGTTTCCTGGTTGACAAATTGATTCAAAAACATAGTTTAACGATAAACTATATTCCACAATATATAGTTTACCGTTAAACTGTCAAGGGAAAATATCCGTATCGGGCTCATAGTTCATCATCTCCTGAAAAAGCTTGTGATATTGGTTTTCGATCTATAGTATTGCTGAAACTTTTACATTATCAATTAATATGCCCGAAAGACGCAAAAACGGCGGTTGAGGCGAAAGATGGGAGGGGTCATGAAACTACGTTGGAAATACTTCCTGGTTCTTATAGCGGCCAGCCTGGTTCCGCTGTTGACAGTCACCTGGATCAGCCAGAATGCGTCCCGGCGGTTGGGAAAAACCATTTCCGGAAGAGCCCAAAATACCCTTACGGATACGGTCAAGCAGGAGATGGTGCGTGCCACCCGTAGCTACGCCTCGTTCAGTCTTTTAGGGGGGTTGACCACCGAGCTCGCCCTTAGAGTGCTTGCTGCCAAAGCCGAGCTCGCCCTGGCCTTGCCTCCGCCGTCACCTACCAGAATCTATTATGCCGCCGATTTTGACGATCCACTGTCAGCTCCCGAGGATATGTCGCCATCGAAGAATCATCCAATCCGCTCCAAAGACGGTGCTGTACTCTATAAGCGTATCAGCCGCAGACACCCCAACTTTTATTTGGCCCCAGGTACGATGAAGGAAGGCCTAACCAGTGAGATTGCCAAGTTCACGCGTTTGAGCTCTGCGCTAAGCAGCATCAATCAGCAGTACGGGGAAGGACTTCATTGGGCATATGCCAGCCTGGAAAATGGGGTACATATATCTTACCCGGGCCACGGCGGCTACCCGAGGGGCTACGATCCCAGGATGCGGCCCTGGTATAAGATGGCAAAACTATCAAAGACCCTTACCTGGCTCCCGATCGTGGACGCCACCACCGGTCAGCTCACCTTAACCCTTTCCATGCCAATAAAGCGCCCGGACGGGTCGTTTGCCGGGGTTGCCGGCATGGATATCAAGATTACCCACGCCCTCGTAGAAAGTGAAACGACCTCCCGTTGGTCCCAAAAGATGTCCTCTTTTATTGTCGGTGCGGAAACGGATTCCAGTTCAAAGAAAAGAAAAATTTGGGTCATTTCCTCACAGGAAGAAAGATCCTCACCCGGTTCGAAGGCGGTGGGCGAAACATCCAGCCAGCGCCCGGAAATCAAGGAGTTGTTTCGTCGTATTAAAAACGAGGAGTCCGGATACCTCGATATGCCGTATAAAGGTGTGGACTCACTCTGGGCATATGCCGCTATGATTGCAGACCAGTATTTCGTAATTATCGTACCCAAATCGGAGATCATGACTTTGCCTGAAGAAGTTGGGCAGATGTTTGTGGAATATTCTAAAGACCAGACGGCTATCACCGGGATCGCCGTCGCCCTGGCTTTATTTTTCGTGGCTGTCGTGGCCTTTTTCACCTCCCGCCTCAGCACCGGCCATATACTAACCATCATCGACGCCTGGAAACGGCTTGCCAAGGGCGACTTCTCGGTAAGACTCAAATCCCGTACGAAAGACGAGCGCGACCATTTGATCCATGCGTTCAACGAGATCGTTCCCAAGATCGAGGAGCATATGCGCATGAGCACTGCCCTGGGGCTTGCCCAGGAGGTGCAACAGAGTCTTTTGCCCCAGAACGATCCTTCGTTCCCCGGATTTGATATCGCGGGTGCGAGTATATATTGTGACGAAACGGGCGGAGATTATTACGATTTCATCGAAAGCAACCGAGGCGGTCAGGCCAGACTGGCCGTGGTCGTCGGGGATGTCTCGGGTCACGGCGTATCCTCCGCCCTGCTCATGGCTACCGCGCGGGCCCTGATCATGCTGCGTTCTTCCATGCCCGGTGAAGCAGCCGGCATCATCAACGACGTCAACCGGTATCTGAGTCTGGACACCGCGCAGACCGGGAATTTCATGACCTTCTTCTACTGTGAGCTCACCGAACGCGAGACGGAGGTCCGGTGGGTTCGTGCAGGGCACGATCCGGCCCTGATCTACGATCCCACCACAGACGCGTTCGATGAACTCAAAGGCCAAGGCTTGGCGCTCGGATTGGACGACTCTTTCGAATACGACTCCTTTCGCTGTCGCATAGAACCCGGACATGTTATAATGATCGGAACTGACGGGATCTGGGAGATGCACAATAAGACCGGCGAGATGTTCGGGAAAAAAGCGTTAATGGAAATTATCCGTAGCAACCATTCGGCGTCCGCCCGACAGCTCGTGGACACTGTCACGGACGCGCTTGAGCGATTCCGAGGAGATGAGGCGTCGGAGGACGATATCACTCTGGTCGTTATTAAGGTGGACCGGTGATTTCTGGCACTTGACCGCCCTATCTGTTATTTCGTCCATCAATTAAGGAAACATATTCCATATAATACGGCTATATGCATTGCTAATAAAAACAGAATATCGGCAATATTTGAATTGTTAAGCAAAAAAAGAGGATATTTCGTTGATTGAAAAAGGACAAGACGCCCCCAAAGGAAATAGGATTTACTTTTTAGACAATCTAAGAACTTTCATGATTTTTTTAGGAGTTTTATATCATGCTGGCGGTGTTTATGAAAGTAGCGGCATTTGGGCTTCGTTCTGGCTTGTTGATGACCCTTCAACTAACAATTTAGCTGGTATTCTCAATTTAATAATAGATATTTTTGTTATGCCAACCATCATTGCTGTCCAAAATAATTTGAAAATCAAATACTGCCTTTAATAAAAACAGGCAGTTATAAACGGGAAATTAGTGATTTAGAAATCAGGTTGTACCT
>Ga0209260_10000455_pt1 | contig 17001 bp, 14 predicted proteins | sample WorMetTypGCAVOLI_FD_187421 | JGI IMG/M metagenome (GOLD analysis project Ga0209260, IMG submission 187421) | Marine gutless worms symbiont microbial communities from Max Planck institute for Marine Microbiology, Germany - Olavius algarvensis... ...
CCGTACTTTGGTCATCAATTTTCATTCGCTGGGTTCTGGGCATGATAGGCTCCTTTTTATGCTAGCTTTGGTCTTATATTCCACAAAAACTCATGGGTGTCAAACGTAAAGTGCCTGTCCCTATTCCTCTTAGCAATCGCCATCCCATTCTGCAGGGTGGTTTGACTTCGGCTGAGCTCAGTCGATGCCCGTGCGATTCGCCTTTAAGGTGAAGCCACCTCAACAATCGCTCAATTTAAGAAGAATTGGTCCTGATAAAAATGGAAAAACAAGATGAACCGTGTTTTTTATTAAGCTGCTAGCACCATATTTGGGCTTTCCTATCACGGCAAAAAGGAACGGGCAACCCCCAGGGAGGTTACCCGTCCATTCATTCTTGACCTCGCCTTGCCGGATCTACATTTCAGTCCGACACTTAATGCGATTCACTATTTCTTCTTCCTTCCCTTCTTCTTTCCCTTCTTCTTTCCCTTTTTCTTTCCCTTTTTCTTGTCACTGTCGTCGTCACTGTCTTTGTCACTGGCACTACAGACCACTTCATTAGCATGTTCCCAGATTTTGCGATAACGCTGCAGTGCTTTGTCGTACTTTCCGGCGTCTCGATCGACATCAGCATCCTCCAGTTGCCTATTCAGTTCCTTAATGAGCTCGCCTATCATAGTCACTGCCAGGATCCGGTCGGCCCGCACCAGGTCTTCCATGGCTGTTGATGCCAGCTCTGCATCACATGCACCGCCGCCCCCGTGCCCATGTCTGTGGCTATCGTCATCGTCAACATTCTGCAGATGCATCAGCGCCTTAACGGCATCACGCTCTCCGCTGAACACCCGATCCCCGTACCTGCAGTCAAGGAGAAGTCCCTCATCGTCCCAATACCTGGAGTTCAAGCTCTGGTCGATCTCTTTGATCACCTTTTTGAACGGTCTGCAATCATCTTGAAATGGCACCAGGGCGTCGATAACGCCTTGCTTGAGACCTCTCGGACCGAGCACTGTCACAGTGGCATCACAAGTATCTCCCAATTGCCCATCCGACACTGTCAGGGTGACCAGAGTCTCTCCCAACTGATATGGACCTGGAGGATCCTGGGACAGGGTAATTACATCGCCATTCGGATCATTTGATCCGGCGTCTACCGATGCTTCCGCACCATTGAACCCATCCACCAACACCACCGTTACATCCTGGCACTGAGCCACTGGCGGCAGGTTGCAGGGGCCGTTGATTACGATCTGCTCCTCACCGGCCTTGGTAAATGTGGTGCAGTCCTTCTCGGCGGGACCTAAAACAGGGCCCTCGCGGGTGTAGGAGAAATCCACGGTCATGATGGGGCTCTGTTGGCCGGATTCATCTCGATCGGACGCCCAGCTCTCCCAATGAATATCGTAATACTGGTTGGTGGTGATGTCGTGCAGGCAGCTGTCGCTCCCCGGGAGAAGTATGTCTACATCTCTCCGTAAGGATTGGAGGAGATCACCGAACTCAGAGCGAAACCGGGTTGTCGGTGCCGCGCACGTTCCAAACGCCCACCTGACTGCATCCGTACCCAGGTTGAAGACCGGACCCCGGAAAGTCCGGGTGATGGCGAGATTCGGTGAGATCTGGTCGACCAGGATCGGCTTGGTGAACGTAACAGGTCCCCCCATACCGCCCACTTCGGTCCGGGTGTACGAGAACTCCGGTGCGCCGGGATTCTGGCAGCGGGTATCACCCTTTCGTTCGCGACCACACGACCAGCTGTTCCAGTGGACGTCGTAATCCACGTTGGTGGTGGTGTTGCGCAGGCAGGTGTCGCTGCCGGGGAGGTTATCGTCCACACCACCGCCGGATCGGAATTCGTTTCTGATCAGGTCCGTGTGGGACGAATAGAACGCGCTGGTAGGCGCCGCGCAGGTTCCCGCCGCCCAAGATATGCTGTCCGAACCCCTGTTGAAGACGCCCTGACGAGATCCATCCCGATCAATGACGAGATTCCGTGATATCTGATCCACATCCGATGCGATGCCCTGCCTGTAAAATACCCTATCGAAAGCGCCAGGGTCGGGCGTTTCAGCGGCCGCGACACACAGCTCGTACTCGCCGTCGGCCAGCGCCGAGATGTCGAGCTCCTCGGGGAGTTCCGAGTTTGCGTAGGAGGCCGTAACAACGGGCGTTTGGACGGAGAAGTCATCACGGGAGTAGGCGAACCCGCCGGCATCACAGCACGACCAGCTTTCCCAGTGGAAATCGTAATCCACGCCGGTGGTGACGTCGCGCAGGCAGGTGTCGCTGCCCGGGAGATTGCTGTCTACACCACCAGATTGGAATTCGTTTATGATCATGTCACTGTGCGACGAATAGAACCCGCTGGTCGGCGCCGCGCAGGTACCCGCCGCCCATTGGATCACATCCGTACCCAAATTAAAGACACCACCGGAGGAACCCCGTGCGATTCGAAGGTCCGGCGTGATCTCGTCAAACACCGTGCTGCCGGTGCCATCCGGTTTCGTGAACGTGCCGTATCCGATAATAACATCCTGTTCCACGGTCACCTCGCCTTCCTGCAACTGCGAGCTGAGCAGTACGATCTGGGCCTCCATGCAGGTCGCATCCGCAGGAAAGATGTCAATGCAGGCCGCCGTTTCATCCTGGTCGGGGTTCGGAATGTCGGGACAGATGTCGCAGACATCGCCCACGTAGTCGCCATCGCCGTCCTCTTGGCCCGGGTTGGGGATGGTCAAGCAGTTGTCGTCGGCGTTCAGCACGCCGTCCCCATCGAGGTCCGGGTCCGGTGCATATTGTACAGCCACCGGGGTGGTGAAGGATGCCGTTTGAAAGGAATACTGAAGTCCGATCGTTCCCGTCTCATTCTCGATGCCGACCGAATGTCTCGATCGCGCCACCTGATCATCGTAGTGAATCTCAATGATGGCGGACCTTTCGAACAGCTTGTACTGATGCGTCGTCACGGGAGTGTTGTTGCAGCAGAACGGGACATCCGTGAACTGCACAATGAACCGCCGGTTCGGGGCTGTGCCCAGCGTCTGCGTGTGGATGCCGACGCCTGCCGGGGCTCCCTGGGGATAGAGGTCGTCCCACCACGCGGCGATGATAGCGTCAGGATCTCCCGCCGACGGGATTGCATCTCCACTGCAGCATCCTTGCGTTTGTCCGCTCAGGAAGCTCAGGAATCCGTTTGAGCTGATATAGACGTTCGTATATTTTATCCCGTAGTAGTAGAACGGAAAGCCGATTGCGTGGGGTCCGCTCATCGAGTCGTCGCCGAGGAATAATGGGCTCCCTGTCGCTGAGATGTCTTCGAAATTGTAGGCCGGGCCGGTCGGCTCGACGGAGTCGACAAAAGTGTAACTGAAAGCGTCAGGCCCTCCGGATGCCGCATGGGTCTCCGTGGCGCCGAACGTCGCCAGGGCGGTCACGAGAATCGTGAATAGAAATAACTTCTTCATGTTATTCTCCTTTCTATCAAAAGGTTCGACTTCCTGAATCCTTACTCACTCGGCGGCCTCGCGGCGAACAGAACCTGCTCCGGTTCGGACCCTCGCCCGGCTTCGCGCTCGCCGGCGCCGGCTACCGTGCCTTGCCGGTAACGGACTCATTGGCGTTTGATGACTCCCAGGCCCTTACCCGGCTGGATCGGTCCGCGCCATGAGCCCTCAAAGTACGGTTTTCTTTTTCATCGTTTTTCTCCTTTCGTGATTGGTGTGCGTCTCGTCGCGAGGCACACTGATAATAAATAATAGGAATTCCCTTTTGAGCGCTGGGCACCGCCGAACGCAAGAATTCCCGAAACAAGCCACCCGTTACCGATCCTTCGGGACCCCGGCACCTGCCGGGATAACAAGCGTTACAGAGCAGCATCGAACTGGAAAAGCAGTACCATAAACCGGGACCTAGCGGCGACGCCGAAGCGACATCCTCATAATCACCCCAAATGTTCAAATATTCCATTTCCTTGTTTTAAGCCATCCTGTCCCAGAAGTTTAGGGACCAAAACGAGGTCTTGACGAAAAAACTCCGTTGATTAACGGAATTAAGAGATTCTCGGAATCGTCAGAGAGTGGTTCGAAATGGATATCTTCCTGAGCGTGAAATTCAAACCGGGATCGGTTGGGTACTCGTTAAGGTTCCCCGTGCCAGGGATCGTCAACCAGATAAAAAGTCGAATTCTATTCGATTTACTTCATCATTAATACCGCCGTATCTTTGTGTGATAAGATGTTGCTTTTTATAGGAAGGACTGTAGAGAAATTCCCCTTGTGAGTCAAGGAGAGAGTAACCACAAATAAACCGTTATCGGGAGCCCCCACTTTGCGGAGGCTTTGAATCGTTCCCGGCACACCACAAGCAAATCTTTCTCTGAGCATTCTGCCTCGTGAAAGTAGAAAAACTATCCTGTCTAAAAGTAGCTGGAATGTTACGATAAAACTTTTGGGCATTTGGACCGGAGCTAAGGGCTCACTCAAAAATAACTTCACATTTTCGCATCCCATCTTCAGGCCGTCTTCGTCCGATCCTCAATCGCAAAGTTCTCGAAATACTAATAAATCACGTGGATTACGCAAAAAAGCTGGCACCGATGATGCGGTGCCGGCGCTCATCGAATCTGAGGTTTCGCCTAAAGCGTTCCGCCAAAATTGGGCGCGGCTGATTCAGAAAATATATCATGTCGACCCCTTATTGTGCCCTAAGTGCCTGGGACCTATGAGGATAATTTATTTTATCGAGGATTCGGAAAGAATAAAAAAGATTCTCAAACGCCTGGGATTGTGGGATGTCAGGCGCAAAGTACCGCCGCTGGCTCATGGCCCGCCGATTAAAGCTTACAACCTTGACGACGGTTCACCGATACCTTGCTTGGATGATTATCTGATCGATGCTGGCTACCCGGTTGAAGCATACCTATAGAGAAAAATCCAGTCCCAGGCAAAGTGGTGAAATAGGCCCAAAATTGCCTAAATGACCAAATCCGCGTCAAAAAATCAGTGTTGACAATCACGCTTGCTTTCGTTACCAGAATAGCTATTGTTTCCGTGTAACTGACGCCTCAATATGTGGGGGAAAAGCTAATGCTGATACACAATTAACCGTTCTCGATTCATCCTCTTTGAAAAAGCAACTTCTTATCTTTTATCTTTATCGTCGACCCCTAATCTCATTTTTGCTTTTCTAAAAGTTTCTCCCCTTTAAAATTAAGTTCAATGGTAACACCAGCCGGATCTTTAAAAAAAAGCTGGGTCAAATCAATCTCGGGAATAGTAACAGGTCTATACTGGATGGAATACTCATTGAGTTTTTTTACAAATTCATTCACGCCAACACATCGCATAGCGATATGATCCAAAAAGTCCTCTCCTTTGCGAGAAGTTCGGTTCTCATCTTCACTGAGATGGACCATTGCATTGGACCCAGCATAAAGCCATTGACCGGGCCCGCTTAATTTTGGCCGGAATCCAACTTTAAAACCCAACACCTCAATATAAAAATCTTTTACTTCGCTCAATTGCCTTTTTGGCGCCCTGATGTTGAAATGATCCAAATATTTTATTTCCACTTGACGATCTCCTTGTAATAATTCCTAAATCCACAGGCTTGGCGGCTACGTTCGGCCGACTAATTGCCCTAGCGACTCATGCCGGTTCTTTGCCTGGCCGCAACCGAGATGGTTGCCGGTAAGCCTAATTCTATCGTGAGCACAAATCCAACCGCCTAGAAACCAAACAAACGTGGCAGGCCGATGACGGCCACCGGAAAAAAAGAAATAATGATCAACACAAAAAGCTCCACGAAAAATAATGGGATGATCTGACGGGTCAGGCGTCCCAGGCCCACATTGGCGACGGAATCCGCCACGAAGAGACACAGGCCCATCGGTGGGGTGATCAGTCCTATCATCAGATTGAAGACGACCAGAATACCGAAATGAGTGGGGTCAACCCCCATGCTAACAGCTATGGGATGTAATATGGGCACTAAAACCAGCATCGCGGCGATACCTTCTAAAAAAAGCCCGGCAAAAAGGAATAGGGCCATCGAGGAAAGCAGGAACATCCACTTGGCGGTCATAAACTCCAGGGCAAAATCGGTAATCATGTTGGGGATGCGATTGTAGGTCAACAGCCAGTTGGCGGCGCCAACAGCGGACATGATGATCATGATAGCGGCACTGTCGCGCATAGAGCGGGCAAAGATCCTGGGCAGGTCGGTCCATTTGATTTCCCGCAGCAGGAACAGGCCGACAACCAAGGCATAGGCCACGGCAAAACTGGCAGCCTCGGTCGGGGTGACCACACCAAACAGGATGCTGCCCACCACAAAGACCGGCATCAGCAGCGGGATTATGCCCTGGAAGAGAATCTTTCTTTTGGATCCAACGGAATTTTCCGGTTCCGCTTTTTGGTAATCGCCGGCAAAGACCATTACATATACGGAAAGAAAAATGGCAAGCAGGATCCCCGGAATGACACCGCCCAGGAACATGCCCGGTACGGAAACACCGGTCACGATCAGGGCGTAGATGATCACCGGAATACTCGGTGGAATAATGGGGCCGATAACCGAGGAAGCGGCGGTAATCGCCGCCGAAAAATCACGCGGGTACCCCCGCTTTTCCATCTCAGGAATGAAGACCCGTCCAATGGCGGAGGTGTCTGCCACCGCGGAGCCGGACAGCCCTGCAAAAATAACCGATGCCCAGATATTGACCATGGCCAAACCTGCACGCAGCCGGCCGACGATAACGTTGGTGAAGGCAATGATCCGACTTGTGATGCCCGATTCATTCATAAGCTCACCGGCGAGAATGAACAGGGGGATGGCCAGCAGCGGATAAGATCGGATCGCGCCGAACATCTGGGTGGCAACGATACGAAGGTGGTAGGGGAATTCGCCGACCGCCATGAAATACATCAGGGCTGCAACAATGGAGAAGGCTACCGGCACACCGATGATTAAGCAAATAAATAGAATTGCATAAACCATGGTATCAGCCTCCGCCGGATTCAAGCGCTGCATTTTCAGTTAAACGTAAGAGGAGTTTCAGCAGGGCCGCAATGGTCAACATGACACCGCCCAATACCATTGCGGCCTGATAAGGATAATGGTGTCCGATCCAAATCAGGCTGTCCCACCCGGTCAAAGCCTTGAGATCTTTGGCGAGGTTGATAATTCCAGAAGCCTCCACGCGGCCCCGTTTAATGACAAACATCCAGCCGGAATAGGTTAGCAGCACTCCGTTAACCACCATAATCAGGTCGACTATGATGTAAAGCTTGCGGGTTAATGATTCCGACAGGAACCTGACCAACAGGGTGAAGCGTATGTGTCGATCCTGTATGTACGCCCAGGCAATCCCGAACATGATACCGTATATGGCGATGAATATCGGCAGTTCTTCGCCCCACTCAAAAGATTTGCCGATGGTGTAACGACGGATCGAGTTGGTGAAAACAATCAAAAAAAGCACAGCCATGGACAGCGATGCGCCGGCGGCGGCAAATTGCGAAAAAAAGTGTGTCGTTCGCTGAATGATGCGATGCATTGGCGCCGCCCTCTCTCTCTACAGTGAAACAGGAGATGCGATTCACTGGGCTGATATACGTGGCGGACGACCGGAAGGCAAATGGCCTTTCCGGTCGTCGCACCCTAAATGAGCGTAAACAAAATTTCGCTCAATTAGGGTCATAGGTTATCGCTGGTTATTTAGATGCTTCCATGATCGCCGCATCAAGTTTTTTAATCCATCCGGCATCGTCACCGAGTTCTCCAGCCAGCCACTTCTTCACGGCCGGCTGCGCCAGCTTCTTGAACTGGGCCAGGTCCGCCGCTGTCGGAGCATACACCTGCATACCCTCAGCCGCCACCTTGGTCACCCCTTCTGCAGTATTGAACTGCTGGATGGCACGCCCCATGACGCCGGCAATGCGGGCTGCTTTTTTAACGACCGCCTGGTCTTTCGCCGACAGTGATTGGAAGAATTCATCATTGATCAGAATAAAGTCGGCTGCGTAAACGTGGCCGTCTAACACCAAATATTTCTGCAATTTGTGAAGTTTGTTGTTGTAAATGACGCCGACCGGATTCTCCTGGCCATCAACAACACCGGTCGCCAGGGCATTGGGAAGCTCGGACCAGGCAATCGGAGTCGGCTCGCCTCCCAGGCCTTTGACCATTTCCACATACAGCGGAATCGGCTGAACCCGGAATTTGAGACCTTTCATATCAGCGGGTGTCTTGATTTCCCGAACGTTGTTGGTGAAATTCCGGAAACCCGTTTCTCCATAGGCCAGGGTTCGCAGTCCTGTCTTTTTGAGGCAATATTCTGCCAGCTCCTGACCGAACCGACCATCCAGGACGTCCCAGGCGATAGTGGGCGATGCGAACGTATACGGGATGTTCAGGACATCGGCTGCCTTGCAGACTGTTGACATCGCACCGGATACGATAGTCATCTGCGTGGTCCCTTCCTGAGCCTGCTGGACCAGACTATTTTCGTTACCCAGGGCTTTGGCCGGAAACAGCTCAACCGATATATCGGACTCCCCTTCGACGATGTTCTTGAAGATCACCCCAGCCGCCCCTTTCTTGGAACTCTGCCATGATGCAGGATCAACATGACCCAGTTTGATCGTCGGTCCCGCCATGGCCAGTGCCGGTGCAAATATCAATCCCAGCATCAGCGCCAGTGACAAAAGCCTGCCTAAATTCGAAAGATTTCGCTTCATTTTTTGCTCTCCTTTTTTTGTTTCGGTTGTGTGCATTTTTGAAAAACCCAATTACACTATAACTCAAACAGAACCTTGACCGTCTCTCCCTGGTGTTGTGCCTCAAAGGCCTCCGCGGCCTGGTCCATACCGAAGCGTTTCGTGATCATCTTCCGGGCGCTGACCTTACCGGAAACAACCCAATTCATCGCTCTCAAAAACTGGCGCGGAACCAGGGCCACATCGCCGAACACGGTCAGGCCCTTGCGTAACATCTGCACCGGGCTGAAGCTCGCTTCCGGATACAGACCGAACAACACCACTCTTGCCAGGGGTGCTGCCAGATCAAATGTCATCTGGGTCGCCTTGGGAGAATTGGCGGTTTCTATGACGATGTCCGCTCCCTGGCCATCGGTGTACTCTAAGACCGCTTCGACAGGGTCCTGTTCACTGATGTTAATGATATGATCTGCGCCAAGTTCGCCGGCGATTTCAAAGCGGTGGCGATCCTGCTCCAGGCCGACCATAATCACTTTAGAAGCGCCGGCCGCCTTAAAAGCCTGCAGGTGAAACATCCCCAAAGATCCCGGCCCGACGATTGCAACGGTTTCGCCCACCATGGGCCTTACTTTCTCCAATGATCGGACAACCAGGCTGAGGGGTTCCATAAAGGCGGCATCGGCGAAGTCCATATCATCCGGCATCTTGTGGGCCAGATTAGCTGGAAGACCCAGGTATTCGGCAAAGGTTCCGTGGCAGGTGATGCCGATATGCTCCCAATCCACGCACATGTTCTTAAAACCCTTTTGACACTGCAGGCACTTTCTGCATCCTGATAGAGCCTCAAGGGCGACCCGGTCACCCACCGCATGATCGACAACCCCCGGACCCAGTTCGGCAATCACACCGGCGCCTTCATGTCCCAAAATAACCGGGATAGGAACCGGCTTACGCCCTTTATACATGTTGTTCAGAATGGTGACATCGGTAAAGCAAATCCCGGTGGCTTTGATCTGAACCAGGATTTGACCCGGTCCAGGTTTCGGTTCAGGCATATCGGCTACTTGCAAAGATCCTGCTTCGCCGGTTGCCTTGATAATCGCTTTCATTTTTCCCCCTAAAGTTGGCGGTTTTTCATCGTCACTAATTAATTTTCGGATGGGCACTAATTAAAACGGGTATTCTTGATTTTAACGGCAAACCAATATAAGGGACTTCGATGACAAAATTTCAATTTTACGCACCCATCAGGGCGGAAATCCCAACACATAAAGGTGCTTGCCGCCATTGATCGGGCCCTTTAAAATTTCCTCTATCAATTTGGGATCGTGTTGTGTCATCTGTTCGATGGGCTGCAGTTTGCCGGGCGGAAATCGCTCTAAAATGTCGTCGTGGAGCTGGACCATCTAATCCATGAACTTCTCCACCGATGGAACCGCCTTTTTCGGATCGGCTTTACTCGGTTTTCCCAATACGCCTTGTGGAAACATGACGCATTCGATTCCGCCTGCGCCGACATGGCAGTGACCTGGAATGGGGTTACCGTAAATATCGCCGCCCCGATCGATGTGGCCGGGAGGCAAATAACCTTTCACGTCGGTATCCTCGGCGTTTTCAGGCTGGCATAGTTCCGGAAACAAAGCCTGAGAGATAGACTGCTCAGCTTCACAGGCATGCTGAAAGGGTTGATCATAAGGACCGCCGTGGGCTTTGTCCATCAGGGTTTCCCCCATGACACGCGGAACATCCACGAAAAAAAGCATGGCCGGAACCTGGTAACGTTTGCCGAACTCCTGTAACGCTGAAGGGATGATATACTCCTGACCATGCAGGCTGATCCAGATCTGTTTACGGAAACCGGTGTTCCAAAATCCTGCGATCATGGCCCGGATGTAATCGGAAAATACGTTGTCCGGAATGACAACCGTTCCCGGCTGCCCCAGATGATGGAATGGATGGGAACCATAGTGCAGCGGTTCTGCCACAGTACATCCGGTTGCTTTGGCTATTTCCTCGGCCATGCGGGTAACCACAAAGGTGTCTTCTCCGAATGGTCCGGCCGCCCCGTGGTTTTCAGTTGAACCCAGCGGCACAATCAGAATGTCGTTCTTTTGCAATCGTTCTTCAACATCTTTTTTGGTCATGGTTTGAAAGTAAATCCCGGACGGCTTGTCCATGTGTCCGCCTTCGGGGGGAATTTGCCATTTACCCATGATTTTTCCTCCTTGCTAATTATATTTAAATTTATTTGCGATGCCCGGGTAATTGCGGCGCATAAATCCACACAAATTCAAGGTCTTTGTCACCGGTATTGACGATTTTATGCATTCCTCCCGGCGGATTATAAACACAAACACCGGGTTCAAGGGGGATCTCTTCATTTTCGGTGACAAATTTGCCTTCACCGGATATAAAAAACATGACTTCTTCTTCCTTCTCATGTTTGTGCTCAGGCACCATTCCACCCGGATGGGTCTTATTGTACCCTACCGCCAGATTTTGGGCCCCCACTGTTTTTTCAGATACAAGGATCCAAGACGTACGGGGCGGTTCACGCCGTTCGCCTTCCAAATTGTTCATGTTGATCACTTTTAATCGCGCCACTTTTTACCTCCCAGTATTTATTACGGTATAAATAACCCGCCGTTCACATCCAGCGTTATACCGGTAATCCAATCGGACAATTGCGATGATAAAAACAAGACCGCATTGGCGACATCTTCCGGCAGACCATCTTTATTGATCACTCTGCCCACATTCCATGTCGCAAAAACCTCTTTTGGCACCTGTTTGGTTAATTCCGTCAGAATCGGGCCGGGGGCGATGGCATTGACGTAGATCCCGGACGGACCCAGTTCTTTGGCAAGAGAACGGGTAATCCCAAGGGTGCCGGCTTTGGACGCGGCATAATCGACCGCGACACCGGGCCGACCCGTACGTGCACCTAAACTTGAAATATTGACGATTTTTCCCCGGCCTATTTTTTTCATGATCGGAACAATCGCTCTGCTCATGATAAAAACGCCCGTGAGGTTCACTTTTATGATTTTCTCAAAATCGGCAACTGTTTTCTCCTCTATGGGGACGTGATGCAAAACTCCCGCATTGTTGACCAGAATGTCGATCCGCTCAAAGCGCTCCAGGATCTGATCAACTGCTTTTTTAACCTGGATTTCATCGGTCACATCCGCCTGAAGGGCGATAACATTACTGCCGCTGGCGTCTATGGCAAGTGCACGTTCCTGGCACTCTTTGACATTTATGTCTAACAAAGCCACTTTGGCCCCATTCTGGTAAAAGGCTTCTGCGATGGCAGCACCGATGCCGCGGCTGGCTCCGGTGATAACTGCAATTTTGTCTTTAAAATCGATTTGCATAATCGGTCCCCCCTAAAATTGATTTTGGATTGGCTCTACCGTCCAAATCTTTTTCATTTCCGCATTTGAAATATCAAAAACGGTATTATACGGCGGCAGTGGTTCGTAACGCATAAACTCCGGAACATCGCAGCGCTCTGTGTTTAGCCCGGCCTTTTTATTGAACGCGCGCTCGGTTGCCAGGCACTGTACACCCATTTGCTGCACATCTTCGAATGTGAGATTAAAAGCATGGCGTGCATTGAGCAGTTCAGCAAACAGGTCGGGTTTTTTTACAAACGCCGGCCGGATAAATAAACAGACCCCCAAACTGTCCAGAATCGCAGCACGGAGTTGAAGTTGCCGGGAAGCTTCTACCTGACCTTCCGGGCTCCTGGGATCCATACTGGAAGCCAGTTCCAAAGCATTTCCGGCCGTGTGATCGGCACCCATCGGTGAGGTAACGTAAGTTACGCCAATTCCTTTTAGAGAGCGCGGATCGTAAGCTGGAATGGCCTGTCCCCTGACGGCCGGCACTCTGCGGACACCGAAAACTTTTCCAGTGATCACAACGCCGTTACCGATAACGCGCCCCAGCGGCGTGCCCTGCAACGCCTGGCGAATGAGGTCTTTGGCCCCGTGGGCGTCGCCAAATGGGATCACGCCGGCCTCCATGGCAACCCCAATGGCAGCGCCCGTTTCAATGGCGTCAAGTCCGACTTCGTTACACAGGCTGTTTAGCTCTGCAATCGCGTCGATGTCGCTGATGCCGCAGTTAGACCCGAGCAGCGCGATATTTTCATACTGGAGCGACGCTACGGTAGCCTGACCTTCTGGATCGGGGAAGACATTGGAACATTGGATGACACAGCCTTCTATACAGGGTTGTCCTTTGCGGCCCATGCCGCCCCGCTGGTCGATGAGTTCCGCAATGGTTTCACCCGATATGGCGTCAACCTGGTCAAATTGACCCTCACTGAAGTTACGCGTCGGCAGGATACCCAGGGCGTTGCACACCGCTAAAACCGCAGGGGTGCCGTAATTGTGACGGTTTTCCGTTTTGGGGTCATCCATCAGGAGTTGAACCAGCTTCTTGTTGGCCGCGTTCAGGGCTTTGCGGTCATAGAACTCCGCAGGCGATGCGCCCGTGTCATCGAAAACAATGGCCTTGATGCCCTTGGAACCCATCACAGCGCCCATCCCACCGCGGCCGGCGAAACGTATTTGAACACCCGTTTTGTCGGTCGTCGCAACACCGGCGCCCGCCATCGTCATCTCACCAGCAGGCCCGACACAGATCGCACCGGCATCTTCTCCAAATTGATCGCGCAACCGGTGCAAACTCGCGCTAACGGCAAGGTTTTTATACTCGGGGGCTGTGATTATCTCAGCCTTATCTTTAGACACCACCAGTATTTTGGTTTGCGGGTTGTCAGGCACATCCTCCAAGACGACTGCTCGTAAACCGAGGCGAGCCATTCGCCGACCTGCGCTGCCGCCCACACTGGCTTCTTTAACCCCGCCGGTCAGCGGGCTTTTTCCGCCCACCGAATAGCGGCCGGCCGTCGTCACATTGGTGTCTCCCAGCAACCCGGCAGCCAGAATGAATTTGTTCCGGTGCCCCAGCGGGTCACAATTCGGATCAATCTCCATTAATGCAAGGTGCGCAATCAGCGAGCGGCCTCCCAGGCGCAGTGCGTCCGCAGAACATGCTTGCCACCGAATATCATTTGTACGCGTATTAACCTTTAAGATTTTATCCATGATCAATTTTCTTCGATTCGTATCGCCAGATCCTTTTTTTCCAGTAGCAGGTTAATCTTCTCAACTATCTGTGAATCCACTTCTATTCCCCGGGATTTGCTCGCATCCGCCTTGTCGGTTTCGATTTCTCCCGGCAGAAAAATCCGTTCGATGCCCACCGCTTTTTGGGAGTTGCGGATGGCCGCGGCATATTCCTTGACAAGGGTTTCGAAGCGCGTCAGGGGCATAAACCGGCCAATGTCAACCGCCATAAACATCGCGCCCACACCTGTTGGTCCGATCGGCTTGTGAAAGGTGAGCAAATCGCGTCCGTATTTGGATCCGGCAAGCAGGCCGCACATCAGGTCAATGAACAGAGCTAAACCGGACCCTTTGTGGCCTGCAATCGGCAGCAGCGAGCCCTTGAGTGCCTCGGCCGGATCGGTGGTAGAGCCACCGGTTTCATCAAGGGCCCATCCCTCGGGAATGTTTTCATTTAATCGCTGCGCACGTCGAATTTTACCCCGGGCTACCACACTGGCAGACATGTCAAGTACAATCGGGGCTGCGTTGGCAACAGGCGCGGCAATTGAAAGCGGGTTGGAGCCGAAAAAAGGTTCGGCGCCGCCCCACGGTGCCACGGACGCCGCCGCGTTGGTTGCACATATACCGATCATTCCATCGGCAGCGGCCATGCGGGTATAGTAGCCCAAGAAACCAATGTGATTGGTATTACGAATTAATGCCAGGGCGACCCCGTGTTTTCTGGCTTTGTGGATACTATGCTGCATGGCCTCGACAGCGGCTACCTGACCCAGGCCATTGTTGCCGTCAATGTGAATTATGGCTCCCTCATCGGCAATCATCGTTGTTTTAGTGGGAATGTCGAGAAGACCGTGGGCACAGCGTTCCGCGATGAGCGGCAAAAAAGCACAGCCATGCGTGCGAATACCCCGCAGATCGGCTTGAACCAGAATCTTGGCAACCAGCCGGGCCTCTTTATTTCCAGCCCCTATGGCTTGCAGCAATTTTGTAGTTATCTCCATCAGGTGATCGGCCGCAACTTTCAAAATTAATCCTCCACCAAACCAAGGTTTTGGAAAACCTGATCAAGTTTGTTAAACTCTACACTTGAGATCCCCTGCTTCAGAGCAGCCGTCTTTTCCTTTTCCTTTTTTACACGCAGACGAGCGGCCTCCAGGACCGCTTCCATTTCGGTCCGGGGAATGATGACAATTCCATCTTCGTCACCGAGCACCAAATCTCCTGGGTTGACAATTACATCTCCGAACAAAATCGACTGATTGACGGAACCCAACGTTTGCTTGACCGTACCCCGCATGCAGGTCCCGCGGGAAAAAACAGGAAACCCCATTTCAATGATTTCAGAGCTGTCGCGTACGCATCCATCGACCGCCAGACCGCCGATCTGTCGCGCCATAGCTGATGTGGCCATTAAATCGCCGAAATAGCCGGCATTGGGGTGGCCATCGGTGGCAGCAACGATGATGTCGCCGGGCTGGGCAATTTGAAGGGCTTTGTGCAACATCAAATTGTCTTTTGGATGACAGCGAACCGTCAAGGCTGCGCCTAACAGACGCATATTTATGTCCAAAGGCTTGATTGAAGGATCGACCGATCCTATTCGCCCAGCAGCCTCATACACGGTTGCGGCACCGAAATCTTTAAACTGTGCCACCAATTTCTCTGGAGGTCTTTGAATTTGAGTTATGACGTGAGCCATTGAATAAACCTTTCTTCAGTGGGGTAAGTCCTAAAAGGAAAGCTGCCGCATTGCGGAGATGGTTTTGAACTGCCATTTCGGCGCGATCGCCATCTCCCTCAATGATGGCATCTAGTATTTCGAGGTGTTCCTCTATCAGTTCGTTAAACCGTTTCTGACTGAAACGTCCGCTAAAATGTTTGCGAATTCTTATTATGTGATCTATCAAACCCACATAAGTATCCACCAATTTTTGATTGCCAATACTTGTGATAATATAAAGATGAATATCCTCCACCGGTCCCCAATTAAATTCTTTATCCTCAGCCCACTTCTTGGCATTTATCTCAAGTTCTTGTCTTTTCGTTTGAAAACCAATTTCGTCGTGTAACAAAGCCGCCCTCTTAGCGGCACCGCACTCGATAATTTCTCGGATCTCGAAAATATTGCGAATATCCTGAAATGTTATATGAGTGACAGTTGAACCACGTCCGGGTATATTTTCAACCAACCCCTCCCTTTCAAGCTGTCTTAATGCCTCCCGTACTGGTGTTTTGCTAACATCGAGGTTGCGGGCCAAATCCTCTTCATTAATCGGAAAACCAGGGGCGAGTGCACAGGTAAGAATGCGCTCTTTAATTTTTCCAAATACGAGGGTCTTTTTATTTTCCATTTTTCGTCAACCATAAACTGTAGACAATTCAAATTTAATACAATATGTTACAGCATTTATCTTCCTATATAATTTGATTATAATCTAATTATATTTAAATTATTCCGATGTCAATAAAAAAAATAGATTTTCTTCCTTTTTGGGCTGATTTCCCCGGGAGTGATTCCGCCAGATGGTAGAACTGCAATTGCTATAGCCAATAACACGCGCTTCTGATGTATGCTGAAATATAGTAAATTTGTTTGGTAAATGAAATGAGACTGCTGTGAGATCACAAAGTTGATGCGATGGGCAGAACAGCCTAGCAATGCATTATCTTCCCGTTTTATTAAGAAATCGATTTCACGTTTTTCACGGTCACGGTAATGAAACAGTTCATAGCGACCATCGCTGGCGTCAACTTGCGCCATAATTTCATTGAAGGCGAACGTTTCAATCAGTTTGGCGGAGCGATCGGAATCTAGGCGTACTGGGTCCATCTTCCAACTGAGCAGGAACGCCATCAGGCCACTGTCGACCATAAAGAGCCTGCTTTGTTTTCCGACACGGGCATAGTCTGTTTTCGTCCAAGGGTATAGCCGCTCAATCAAATAGACCCCTTAGTTGCATAAAATTTTGAAATCCAACTTCGCTGCTGCAATGAAGACCATTGAAAGTATTGACTGATCCTGGATTCTGGTTTCTGGATCCTGGATGTCGTTGAAATTCACCGATAGTGTCCTGTTAGATATCCAGCATCAAGTATCAAGCATCCAGCATCTGCCCGGAAAAAGCAACGATCTCAGACATAACGGCCAGGCTAGATGA
>Ga0209260_10000459_pt1 | contig 16743 bp, 16 predicted proteins | sample WorMetTypGCAVOLI_FD_187421 | JGI IMG/M metagenome (GOLD analysis project Ga0209260, IMG submission 187421) | Marine gutless worms symbiont microbial communities from Max Planck institute for Marine Microbiology, Germany - Olavius algarvensis... ...
AAGCGGACTTCCTCAAGATGCTCAATGCACGCCTCATGATCTGGGAACAGTGTTGAAATTCGGAACAAATTCATCATATTATCCTCCTTGATTGAAAGCTATCCTAGATTCTTCCAAATGCCGAGCCCATAACTATTAATTTCCATCAATAATACGCTGTGGATTGGAAAGGGTCTTTGTCGGATTAGGCGCCACTTCGGGGTATGTCATGTGACGGAAATCGCCTTAGCATTGGATATTCAGAACGCATCCACAGCGCCGGACCTTCCCGGCTACGAGCAGTTCCACCGCTGGGTCGGGGCGGCCCTGACCGGACGGCGCGCCGGCGCGCAGCTGAGCATCCGGCTGGTGGACGAGCCCGAGGGGGCCGATCTCAATCGGCGCTTTCGCGGCAAGCCCGGGGCGACAAACGTGCTCTCCTTTCTCTATGAGCCCTTACCAGGCATGGTGGACTGTGATCTGATCGGGGATCTGGTGATTTGTGCCCCACTGATGGTCCGTGAGGCCCGAGCGCAGGGTACACCGCTCGAAGCCCGTTGGGCCCACCTGGTGGTGCACGGGGTGCTGCACCTCCTCGGTTATGACCATTCGGACCCCACGGAGGGGAGCGTGATGGAGAGGCTGGAAAGGCATATCCTTTTAGGGTTAGGATTCCCCGCACCCTATGAGGAACAGTAGGACTTTATGACGAGCGTTCGGGCAAGACTCGGATCCCAGGTAAGGGTATGGCTGAAACAGCTCGGTCGGCTGATCGGCAGCGAGCCGCAGGACAAGGAGCAGCTTGTCGAATTACTGAAGGACGCCAGCAGCCGCGCCCTGTTCGACGCCGAAGCACTGAGCATGATGGAAGGCGTGTTGCAGGTCGCTGACCAGCGGGTGCGCGACATCATGATCCCGCGGGCGGACGTGGTCTGTGTGCGCCGTGACGACCCCCTCGAGGAGATCCTCAGGGTCGCGGTCGAATCCGCCCACTCCCGGTTCCCCGTCATCGGCGACGACAAGGGAGAAGTCGTGGGTATGTTGCTCGCCAAGGACATGCTGCCGTTATGCGTAAAGGGTCAGGAGCGGCGCAGCTTCAACATCCGCGATCTGCTGCGCTCGGCGGTATTCGTACCCGAGAGCAAGCGACTCAATGTGCTGCTCAAGGAATTTCGCACCAGCCGCAACCACATGGCCGTTGTGGTGGACGAGTACGGTAATGCGGCCGGAGTGGTGACCATCGAGGATGTGCTCGAACAGATCGTCGGCGAGATCGAGGACGAACACGATTTCGACGAGGGTCCGCCGATCTTCAAACGCAGCGCGCGCGAATACACGGCCAAGGCCCGCACCACCATCGAGGAATTCAACGACTACTTCGGCAGTGATTTTCCCGACGCGGCCTTCGATACCATCGGCGGGCTGGTCGTGAATGCGTTCGGCCATTTGCCGAAGCGGGGCGAACGGATCCAGGTTTCCCGTTTTCGCCTTACCGTGCTGCGGGCGGACAGCCGCCGGATTCACCTGCTCGGCGTTCAGCCGCTGAAGAGTGAAGAACCCCTAGATGAGAAGCAGGCCGATTTATCGTGACCGTTCAGACCCCTACTGATTTTGCCATCCATAGCACCGGATTCCGGCAACACTTACCGGAATGACGCGGTGGGGGCTGAACGATTACGATTTACCTGTTTAATGCCCCAGGTTAATGCCCCAGGGCGGAGATATTCCGAACCGCGGAGGCGGAGAGGGAGCAATCGGTAACGACATCCTTTTGTCGGGTTATCCGTGTGCCCTGCCCTGTACATCGAGATGTAAGGATTGGCTTAAAAATTATCCTGAATCCGTGAGATAGAATCCAAAAAGAATTCGGCGTATGAGCAATTCCTGGTGGTTCGTGCTTTCCTCCAATGGTACAGGATTAACAGGATTTTCAAGATCAACAAGATTTCTTCGTTATTGGTAAATGTGCTTGCCGGGAAAAGAAGAAGCGGTTATCAGTGAGTTGAATGCCTTGGATACGATGCCCCGGATGGCGGAAATACAGTTTGGTAAGTTATACCCGTTGTGCGTGAACATCCGGTAGCAACCGGAATCGACATCAGACTACTGATTAGCTTTGGCAAACGTGTAGTTGTGCGGCGAACGTTCATACAACCAAGAAAAAATCCTGTTAATCTTGAACATCCTGTTAATCTTGTCCTATTAGAACAACGAGTTGGTCTGAAATGCGACGAAGTAGAATCAGGTTCTCGATGGAGGACGCACCAGCGCCATGACTATCTATACGACGGCAGAGAGACGGGTCGGTGTTTACGGCGGAGAGCAGCTCGCCCGCTACGGCTTCGGCGATGGGCACCCCTTCGGCCCGGACCGCCACGACGCCTTCTGGGACGCCCTCGCGACGTCGGGTCTGAAGGCGAAGATTCGGAGTCTGCCGCCGGTCCAGGCGCGGGACGAGGACGTGCTGCGCTTTCATACCGATTCCTACCTGGAACAGGTACGGAGACAGTCCGCAACGGGCCAGGGCCATCTGGACTATGGTGATACGCCGGCCATGGTCGGTATCTACGAGTCGGCCCTGTTCGTCGTCGGGAGCACTCTGGATGCGGTGGCGCGGATCCTGGTCGGGGAGCTGACCCGCGCCATGGTGCCCATCGCCGGGCTCCACCATGCACGGCGCGACGGGGCGGCCGGTTTCTGTGTCTTCAACGACTGCGGTATCGCCATCGAGACCCTGCGGCAAGTGTACGGTATCCAGCGCATCGTCTATGTGGATATCGATGCCCACCACGGCGATGGAGTCTTCTACGCCTTTGACGATGACCCCGAGCTCACCGTGGTTGACTTCCACGAGGACGGGCACTACCTGTATCCAGGCACCGGCCATGCCGATGAGACCGGAACCGGCCCGGCCCGCGGTACCAAGTTGAATGTGCCCCTGCCCCCGTTCGCCGAGGACGAGCAATTCCTGAGTTTGTGGTCCACGGCCGAGCGCTTCATCGAAAACTACCGGCCCCAGTTTATTCTGCTCCAGTGCGGGGCGGATGCCTTGGCCGGCGACCCCATCACCCACCTGCATCTGAGCACGGCGGTGCACCGGCAGGTGACCACTTCTCTGTGCCGGATCGCCGATGAGATCTGCGAAGGTCGTCTCCTCGCCATGGGCGGCGGCGGCTATGAGCGCAACCACACGGCGCGGGCCTGGACCGAGGTGGTGGCCGCTATGGTCGAAACCACCGAGGGTAGTAGTTAAATTCAAAGTGGTATGGTTGTGCGACCTACTGATTCGAACCCCCACTGTTTTTGCCATCCCTGGTGCCTAATCCATAGTACTTGGGACTCCGGCACTCCCTACCGGAATGACGAGGTAGGGGCTGGCAGACTTTACCACTTAAAATTTAGCCACTACTCCACCGCGCAAGGAACCGAACCGTGAGGTCGCTCCAAGCCAAGTTCCACATCGGGCAGGTGATTCGCCACCGGCTGTTCAATTATCGGGGCGTTGTCCTGGACGTGGACCCGATATTTCTGGGCAGCGATGCCTGGTACGATCAGGTGGCGCGCTCGCGTCCGCCCAAGGACAAGCCTTGGTACCGGGTATTGGTACACGAGGCGGAGCACCAGACCTATGTGGCGGAGCGCAATCTGGAGCCAGACCCGTCCGGAGACCCGATTCGGCATCCCCTCCTGGCTGCCTTCTTCACCGACTACGACGCCGCCGGCTACCGGCTGCGTTTTCGGCATAATTGAGGCTGATTCTGAATGATTTGGCGTTGCGGGGAAGCTCTAAATTAGACAGAATTTACAGGACTACCCAGGATTTACAGGATTTTTTGGTAGTGGATAAATTCTAAGCGGTGAAGTCTGTCAGCCTCTCCTTCGTCATTCCGGCAGGGAGTGCCGGAATTCAGGGCCAGGGATGGCAAAAACCGTGGGAGTTCATATCATTACTTCGCACAACTATGACACTTAGAATTTAACCACTACCGATTTTTTTATTCAATGTAAGCATCTTATTAAATTCTGAGTAATCATCCGGGACCCGACAATAGCGTCGGGAAAGTTACGCCTTAGAGCTTGCCTAAGAACTAACTTATTGATTACTTGTTCCCACGCTCCAGCGTGGGAACACCACCTTGGCCGCTCCAGCGGCCAGGCTTGGTGACGCTGGAGCGTCAAGACCTGCTCCCACGCTGGAGCGTGGGAGCCAGATGACAATCACGTTTTTACAATCAATGAGTTAGTTTTTAGAGAGCCTCTTAGAAGCTGTCTAAAAAAACAACCCAGTTATCGGTTATTGCGAGCATCCGTACCAGGTGACCATGGACGTCCAACCGAGTCATCACCCGACGCGCTACTGGCACCAGCTGCAAGACGGCCGCATCCAGTGCGATGTCTGCCCGCGGGTCTGTAGGCTCAAATCGGGGCAGCAGGGATTGTGCTTTGTGCGCGTGTGCGCGGATGACCAAATCCTGCTTACCAGCTACGGGCGTTCGAGCGGTTTTTGTGTGGATCCGATCGAGAAAAAGCCACTCAACCACTTTCTGCCCGGAACCCCGGTGTTGTCCTTCGGGACGGCCGGCTGCAACCTCGCCTGTAAGTTTTGTCAGAACTGGGATATGAGCAAATCCCGGCAGGTCGATACCCTGGCCGCCAACGCCGCGCCCGCGGCCATCGCCCGTAGGGCTGAAGACCTGGGGTGCCGCAGCGCCGCCTATACCTACAATGACCCGGTCATCTTTCTCGAGTATGCGCGGGATACGGCCCTGGCCTGCCGGGAGCGGGGCATCCTTAATCTGGCGGTGACCGCCGGCTACATCAGCCCCGGGGCGCGGGAGGACCTCTTCTCCGCCATGGATGCGGCCAACGTGGATCTGAAGGCCTTTACCGATGACTTCTACCGGCGCCTCTGCGGTGGCCGGCTGGCGCCGGTATTGGAGACCCTGAAATACCTCAAGCAGGAGACCCGCGTCTGGCTCGAGCTCACCACCCTGTTGATTCCGGGCCACAATGATTCCGATGCCGAATTGGAGCGCATGTGTGCTTGGGTCCAGGAGCATCTGGGCCCCGCAACCCCCATGCACTTTACTGCCTTTCATCCCGACTGGAAGCTGCGGGACCTGCCGCCGACGCCGCCCGCGACCCTGGCTCGGGCGCGGGCGATCGCCCGCCGCAACGGCATACGCTACGCCTACACCGGCAATGTCCGGGATGCCGCAGGGGGAAGCACCTGGTGCCACAGGTGCGGGGCGTTGCTCATCGAACGCGATTGGTATCGGCTCGGGACCTGGGGACTGACGCCGGAGGGCAAGTGCGCAGCCTGCGGCACCGCCTGCGCCGGCTACTTTGAATCCAAGCCCGGTACCTGGGGTGTCAGACGCCTGCCGGTAAGCATGTCGGCGTGATCCGAATTTTCGGATACCGCCCTGGGGCGTCCGGCCATGTGCCGGTCGAGGGATGTTTCCCCGTTGTCGGCGTGGAAGCCTGGGGGATGTTCTCAATCAGGGGTAACACGGTAATTTTACTCGATAGACTAGTACATCATTTCGACTGATATTGCGGGCATAATCCCTTAAGCTTGATATGCGCCTCCCCCGAGAAATTTGCAATATTAGTCGAAGCTGGGTACTAGAATTGCCCGGGTCATCCGGCGGATGCGGTGGCCAATTCTTAATATCAGCAAAACCATCGCGTTAAGTTCGACCCTGGAGTTTACCTCACGGATTCAGGTTGTTGATTGAGAACACCCCCTGGAATGCCGAACGGGCAGGTCGCGAAGGATTGGCTCCTGCCCCGGAATCGGACGGGACTCGGGCTTGGATAGATTTCGTATCTCAGGCTATACTCAAAGGCTTGTTTAAGACGGCGGAGGCAGTTTCCCGTCCGAGTGGAACCGCCTCTTGCTTTTTTGAGAAATAGGGTTTGCGTATGGGCGAGTCCTTGATGGCCACTTATAACCGGCTTCCGGTCACCTTTGCCCGTGGCGAAGGTGTCTGGCTCTGGGATGTCGCCGGCAAGCGTTATCTCGACGCCTTGTCGGGCATTGCCGTATGCGGTCTGGGACACGCCCACCCCGCCGTACACCAAGCCCTGTGCGAGCAGGCCAAGGACCTCGTCCACACCTCGAACCTGTACCGGATCGGCATGCAGGAGACCTTGGGGGAGACACTGACCGCACTCTCGGGCATGGACAAGGTGTTCTTCTGCAACTCGGGCGCGGAAGCCAACGAAACGGCTATCAAGATCGCTCGCCTCCACGCCCATGACCGAGGCATCGAGCACCCCACTATTCTGGTGATGGAGGCGAGCTTCCACGGCCGCACCCTGGCTACCCTGAGCGCCACCGGAAACCGTAAGGTACAGGCGGGTTTCGAGCCCCTGGTGCAGGGGTTCGTCCGGGTCCCCTACGACGATCCGGGAGCGGTGGAGGCCGCGGCCGTCAATCGTCCCGATATCGTTGCTGTCCTGGTAGAGCCGATCCAGGGCGAGGGCGGAATCAATATCCCCGCCGCAGACTATCTCAACCGACTGCGGGAGCTGTGCGACCGTCATGGTTGGTTACTCATGCTGGACGAGGTACAGACCAGCATGGGGCGCACCGGTCACTTCTTCGCCTTTCAGGCCAACGCCATCCAACCCGATGTGGTCACCCTTGCCAAGGGTCTCGGCAATGGCTTCCCGGTGGGCGCCTGCTTGGCCCGGGGTGTGGCAGCGCAGGTCTTGGGACCAGGCACCCACGCCACCACCTTCGGCGGAAGCCCGCTGGCTTGTCGGGTCGCCCAAACCGTGATTGAGACCCTGCAGCGTGACCGGTTGACGGATCGCGCCTCCCACATGGGCGACTATTTACGGGTCGGTCTCGAGCGCACGCTGGGCGGAATCGAAGGCGTACTCGATATCCGCGGCCGCGGGCTCATGCTGGGTATAGCGCTCGACCGACCCTGTGGCGACCTGGTCCTTCAGGCCCTCGCAACGGGATTGCTCATCAATGTGACCGCCGAGCGTGTCGTGCGTCTGCTGCCGCCGCTGATACTCGAGCAGAAAGCAGCGGATCTATTGCTGTGGGAGCTCTCGTCGCTGATCCGGCGCTTTTTGCAATCGCCCGTGGATTCGAATGCCTCGGCAGGCTGACGCCTATGGATGCGAGCGGCAGACCGTTACGACACTTCCTTACCCTGCTGGACCTCTCCCCGGATGAGGCCCAGGCCCTGCTGCAGCGGGCCGCCGAGCTCAAGCACCTTCTCCGCAACGGCGAGCGTTTCGAGCCTTTGACGAATCGGACCCTGGGCATGATTTTCGAGAAGTCATCGACCAGAACCCGGGTCTCCTTCGAGGTCGGCATGACCCAGCTCGGCGGTCATGCCCTGTTTCTATCATCCCAGGACACGCAGCTGGGCCGCGGTGAGCCGATCGAGGACAGTGCGCGCGTGTTGTCCCGCATGGTCGATGCGGTGATGATCCGCACCTTCGAGCAGCGCACGCTGGAGCGCTTTGCGGATTGCTCTTCGGTGCCCGTGATCAATGGCCTCACCGACCGTTTCCACCCCTGCCAACTGCTGGCGGACATGCTAACCTACCGGGAGCACCGGGGAAGCGTTCGTGGGCGAACGGTAGCCTGGATCGGCGACGGCAACAATATGTGTCATTCCTATGTGAACGCAGCCCGATTGTTCGATTTCGAGTTGCGCATCGCCTGCCCGGAAGGGTTCCGTCCGGATCCCGAGATCCTCGCAGGCGCCGGAGACCGCTGTACCCTTATGCGGAGCGCGGTACAGGCAGCGGAAAACGCGGATCTCGTGGTCACCGACGTGTGGGCCAGTATGGGGAAGGAGCAGGAACAGCAACGGCGTCGGCAGGCCTTTGCCCGATTCAAGGTGGATGAGGCCCTGTTGGAGCAGGCCGCCCGCGATGCCTTGTTCATGCATTGTCTTCCCGCCCACCGGGGTGAGGAAGTGTCGGCCGCGGTCATCGATGGTCCCCGGTCGGTGGTGTGGGACGAGGCGGAAAATCGGCTCCACGCCCAAAAGGCCTTGCTGGAGTTTCTGCTTGCGACCTGACTTTGCTTATACGCATCCGAATAAAGGGCACCTTGAAAAATAGGTATTTTCACCAATCAAGCAGCTCTAAGCCATTGATTGCTGATGTGTACTCTAGACGAAAACCGTATTTTTCAATGTGCCCTAAAGGTGCTCCATGCTCGTTATCCGTTACCAGAGGTCCTTCATGACACGTTTTCTCCTCTTATTGCTCTGCCTGTGTGGCCTTGGTCAGGCCCTGGCCGAGACCCGCTATATAACCGATATAGCCCAGGTCGAATTGCGAAAGGGCGAGAGCACCAGGTACAGGATCCTCCGTTACCTGACGAGTGGTGAGGCGGTGGAGGCATTGAGCACGAACAGAAAGACCGGCTACTCGCGGATCCGGACCAAGGACGGAACCACCGGTTACGTACTAACCCGCCAGCTGCAAGACGAACAGGGAGCGCGTGACCGGCTGGCCGTAATGGAGGCCCGCCTGGCAGAACTCCAGCAGGCACCGGATCAATTGGCCGTGAAACTCACGGAGCTGCAATCGGCACATGAAGGGCTCCAAGCCGATCATGAAGCCCTGGCGCAGGAAAAGGAACGACTGGAGGGAGAACTCGCCGCTATCAAATACACCTCCACCAACCTGGTGGCCATTACCCAGGAACGCTCGGATCTGCGCAAGCACGTGGCGGATCTGACCGGACAGGTCGCCGATTTACAGCAAAAGAACCGGGACCTGAAGAACGAAACGAATCAGCGTTGGTTTCTGATCGGTGCCGGTGTGATTACCGGCGCGATCCTCATCGGTTTCGCCTTGCCTCACCTACGCTTCCGCCACCGCAAAAGCGATTGGGGGACACTCTAATACCTAGTTTCGATTGATGCTGCGAGACTTCCTGCAACTGACCTTCCCTGGCTCCTGGATTCCGGCCATCCCTGCCGGAATGACGGGCTTGTACTTCACCGTCGTTCCGGGTGGAGGGGTCCCGAACGGGACCCCGGAACCCAGTCGTCCAATGCGCGAAGCGCATCATGGTTGAAACTATGGACGTTAAGCCCCTTCACTTTCAGTCCGTGGCTTGTCCACGGATGAGGACTTTAGTCCTCCAGACTATGGACTTTCAGTCCATAGTGGTTGATTGTGGTTTCCGGAGCGCGGGAACACAAGCAGGTTCGCCGCGCAGTACCCGCGATTTCAAGTGAAATGATGGACTAGGGGCTGTTAACATAATCGTCGTGCCAACCGCTAATAGGACAAGATTAACAAGATAACCAGGATTAACAGGATTGTAACATCCTGTCAATCTTGGAAATCCTATGAATCCTGTACCCTGTCCCCGGCAGGTAGGGTTCGCTGTGCGGACCGATGTGGTTAGCCGGTTCCAGCTTCCAGTTGCAAGGACTCTTTCATCTCAATGGATCTTGGGCGGTTGATGCCCCGCTCGCGTCGTTGCAGCTCCCACATCTCGGTGTAGACTCCCTGCTGCTCCAACAGCCGGCGATGGGTACCCTGCTCGCGGATCCGTCCTCCCGCCATGACCAGGATATGGTCCGCATCCACCACGGTGGACAGGCGGTGGGCGATGACCAGGGTCGTGTGGTCCTCCGCGACCTCCGTAAGGGTCTGTTGTATGGCCCGTTCCGTGTGGCTGTCCAGGGATGAGGTCGCCTCGTCGAAGACCAGAATCCGCGGCCGTTTGAGCATGGCCCGAGCAATGGCTACCCGCTGCTTTTCGCCGCCGGAAAGCTTGAGTCCCCGCTCCCCGACCACCGTATCCCACCGGTCCGGCAGCCTCTCGATAAAATCCAGGATATGGGCCATCCGTGCCGCCTGCTCGATCTCTGCTCGGCTTGCACCCGGACGCCCATAGGCCAGATTGTAGAGAATGCTCTCGTTGAACAGCACCGTATCCTGGGGGACGATACCGATGGCGGCATGCAGGCTGTCCTGGGTGACATCCCGCAGATCCTGACCGTCGATCAGAATGCACCCACCGGTCACGTCGTAGAAGCGAAACAACAGCCGTGCCAGCGTGGACTTCCCGGCCCCGCTGGAACCCACCACGGCCAGCTTCTGTCCCGGCTCGATCGCGAGGTCCAATCCCCGCAGGATTTGCCGCTGGGGTAGGTAGTAGAAATCCACCCCCTGGAACTGCACATGCCCCCCGTGCAGGACCAGCGGCTTGGCGCCGGGCCGGTCGGCGACCTCGGGTTCCCATTCCAGCAGCTTGAACACCAGGTCCATATCCGCCAGGGCATACTTGATCTGTCGGTAAACGACACCGAGGAAATTGAGTGGTATGAATAATTGCAGCAGCAGTGCGTTCACCAGCACCAGATCACCGATGCTCATGGTGCCGACGACGACCCCCTGGGCCGCAAAGACCATGATCAAGGTGACCCCGATGGCGATGATCCCACCCTGCCCGAAGTTCAGGATGGACATGGAAGACTGGCTCTTGACGGCAACCTGCTCCCAATCCCTCAAGGTGTCATCGTAGCGATCGAGCTCCGTAGCCTCGTTGCCAAAATATTTCACCGTCTCATAGTTCGTCAGGCTGTCCAGGGCCTGGCTGTTGGCCTGGGAATCGAGCCGGTTCATCCGATGGCGAAAATCCATGCGCCACTCAGTGATGGCAAGGGTAAAGGCCACGTAGACCAGCACCGTCCCGAAGGTGACCAGGGTAAAGACGGCGGCATACCGGGTCAGGAGAAGCGCGGCCACCAGCGCGAACTCCACCAGCACCGGGAGCACGCTGAAGACCATGTAGTTGAGGATGGTGCTCACCGATCGGGTGCCCCGTTCCAGGTCGCGGCTGATGGCGCCGCTCCGGCGCTCTAGGTGGTAACGCAGGGACAACCGGTGCAGATGCTCCAGCACCCGAGTCGATAGCCGACGCATGGCCCGGTAACGCACCCGGGCGAAGACCGCATCCCGCAATTCGTTGAACAAAGAAGCGCTGAGCTTGAGCGCACCATAGGCCGACAGCAGGGAGACCGGGAGCACCAGCATCCCGGTTTGCGGGTCCTCGAAGGCGTCCACGATCTCCTTGAGCAGGATCGGAATACCCACGTTGGCGAGCTTAGCCAGCACCAGACAGGCCAGCGCCAGCAACGCCCGGCCACGGAACTCCCACAGGAAGGGAAGCATGGCGCGTAGATTGTGCAGATCGCAGCGATCGCGATGGACAGGCTCTGTCGAGATGATACGGCTCATACGGGGATTGGCAGCCGGCTAATAAGTTGGATAAGGTTCGGCCATATGATAGCCGTCAGGGTCCGCCACGCTGACCTTCTGACTCGGTACGGAGATGGGGGGACCGGAATCCATAAAGGGCCAGTTAAGCATTGCGCAGTATTCCAACTATCCGCAATACCCTACCTCGGATCGGGTCTTGCAAGGATGTCCGAAGGGACTGTCAGCACCGAGGCATGGAAGCCGGGGGCCGTTCGCGTCGGGGCTGTTCGGAAGGTTGGCAGTGTAATCCTTGGTCCGAAAAATTCGTGCAGCTTAATACTTGATTGAATGAGTTGGTTATTGTTAAGATTTCGGGACTTTCTCAGGCAGGAGCGATTTACCGTGAGATTGACTACGAAAGGGCGCTACGCCGTCACTGCGATGCTCGATCTGGCGATCCAGCGCGGGAAGGGACCAATCCCGTTGGCGGACATCGCACAACGTCAGGGCATCTCCTTGTCCTACCTGGAGCAGCTCTTCTCCAGACTGCGCATGCGCTCCCTGGTCTCGAGCATGCGTGGTCCCGGCGGCGGTTACAGCTTAGCGCGGAAGGCATCCGAGATCCATGTGGCGGAGGTCATCTCCGCCGTGGACGAGAAGGTGGATACCACCCGTTGCGGCGGCGCCCATAACTGCCGGGACGAAGGTCCCTGCCTGACCCATGACCTGTGGCAGAACTTGAGTACTCAGATCTATGAATACCTCGACCGTATCAGCCTGCAGGATCTGGTCGACGGCGAAGGGGGACGGAAGGGCACGGAGCGTCAGGACCCGCAGGGACCCGAAGTCAGGATCGACGCCGCCGCAACGGGGGGGTGAGTGCCGGTGCCTGAACATCCGATTAGGCATCATTCGGTAGGCGGTGCCAAGCGTTTCGGAGCCTTATAACAATGAAGCTACCTATCTATATGGACCACTCGGCGACCACCCCTGTCGACCCCCGGGTCGCCGAGAAGATGTGCCGCTATCTTACCCCGGAGGGTAAATTCGGTAACCCGGCCTCGCGTTCCCATGCCTTCGGCTGGGAAGCGGAGGATGCGGTGGATGCGGCTCGCCGCCATGTGGCGGCGCTCGTCAACGCCGATCCCAAGGAGATCGTCTGGACCTCCGGTGCCACCGAGTCGGATAACTTGGCGATCAAGGGCGTTGCCTATTTTTACCGCAACCGGGGCAGGCATATCGTCACCGCCAAGACGGAGCACAAGGCGGTTCTGGATACCTGCCGTCACCTTGAGCGGGAGGGATTCGAGGTCACCTATCTCGATCCCCGACCCAATGGCCTCATCGATGCGGCCGAGCTGGAGGCCGCCTTGCGAGACGACACCATCCTGGTCTCGATCATGCATGTGAACAACGAGATCGGTGTCATCCAGGACATCGAAGGCATCGGCGAGATGACCCGGGCGCGCAAAATCCTGTTCCATGTCGATGCCGCCCAGAGTGCCGGTAAGGTCCCCATCGATCTGGAACGGATGAACATCGACCTGATGTCCTTCTCGGCCCACAAGATTTACGGCCCCAAGGGTATCGGTGCCCTCTATGTGCAGCGGAGGCCGCGGGTGCGCCTGGAGGCCCAGATGCACGGCGGCGGCCATGAGCGCGGCATGCGCTCCGGGACCCTAGCAACCCACCAGGTCGTCGGCATGGGTGAGGCCTTTCGGATTGCCCGCGCGGAGATGGCGACGGAGAACGAGCGCGTATCGGCCCTCCGCCGTCGCCTGTGGGACGGTCTCAAGGACATGGAGCAGGTGGTCTTGAACGGCGACTGGGACCGGCGGGTGGCCGGGAACCTGAACCTGAGCTTTGCGTTCGTCGAGGGCGAGTCCCTGATCATGGCCCTGAAGGACCTGGCGGTATCCTCGGGCTCCGCCTGCACCTCGGCCAGCCTGGAGCCGAGCTATGTATTGCGGGCCCTGGGACGCGAAGATGAGCTGGCGCACAGCTCCATCCGCTTTTCGCTCGGGCGGTTCACGACCTCGGAGGAGGTGGACCTCGCGGTCGGAAAGATCCGAGCGCAGGTCGAACGCCTGCGCGAGCTGTCGCCCTTGTGGGATATGTATAAAGACGGCATCGATTTGAGCAGCGTGCAGTGGACGGCGCACTGACGGACGCCCGCCCGGATTTGACGTTTTCGCCGAGAGGTGACAGAGCATGGCTTACAGCGAGAAGGTATTGGACCATTACGAGAACCCACGCAACGTGGGCAAGTTCGACAACGACGACGCCACTGTGGGCACCGGCATGGTCGGGGCGCCGGCCTGCGGTGACGTGATGCGCTTGCAGATCAAGGTCAGTGACCAGGGTGTCATTGAGGATGCCCGTTTCAAGACCTACGGCTGTGGCTCGGCGATTGCCTCCAGCAGCCTGTTGACGGAGTGGGTCAAGGGCCGGACATTGGATGAGGCCCGACAAATCAGGAACCAGGACATCGCCGATGAGCTGGCCCTGCCACCGGTCAAGATTCACTGTTCGGTGCTGGCGGAAGACGCCATCAAGGCCGCGATTCAGGACTACAGCAAGAAGCAGGGTCCCCAGGGGGCCGAAGCATGAGTATTACCATGACGGCAGTGGCGGCGGATCACGTCCGTAAATTTCTCGCCAACCGCGGCAAGGGAGTGGGTCTACGCCTGGGTGTCCGGACGTCCGGTTGCTCCGGCATGGCCTATATGCTGGAGTTCGCGGACCAGCTGGAATCCGACGATCAGGTCTTCGAGGATCAGGGAATCAAGGTCATCGTGGACCCCAAGAGCCTGCTCTACCTCGATGGGACCGAGCTCGACTATACCAAGGAAGGGCTCAACGAAGGCTTCAAGTTCAACAATCCCAACGTCAAGGATGCCTGCGGCTGTGGCGAGAGCTTCAACGTCTGATCCAAATGCTCTCGACTACCGATAACATTGAACGAGCCAGAACCCTCACGGAAGAGTTATCCGCAAATCAACCACTATGGACTTTTAGTCCATAGTGGTTGATTTTGCGGCAAAAAAAATGATTCCCATGTTATCGGTGCTGCTGCACTAGTCCCCCGTGCTGGATTTCTCCAAGAACTATTTCGAGCTCTTCGGGTTACCCGTGAGCTACCGGGTAAATGGCGATCTGCTGGCGGAGTGCTACCATGCCCTGCAGCAGGCGTTGCATCCGGACCGTTATGCCGCAGCGGGCGACCGCGAGCGGCGGTTGTCCATGCAGGCCTCCACCCGCGTCAACGAGGCCTTTCAAACCCTCAAAGAGCCCCTGGCACGCGCGCGCTATTTGCTGTCGCTGTACACCGGCGACCATGGGGACGAGCAGGCAGCGACCCAAGACACGGCATTCCTGATGGAACAGATGGCGCTGCGCGAGGCCCTAGATCAGGTTAAGGACCAACCGGACCCCATGGCCGCAGTCGGTGAGATCCTAGATCGCCTTGCCGACCATTCCCGCGTGCTCGGAGGCGCGTTGGAAACCTTGTTGGAGGCACCGTCGGCACAGGATCTGGAGGCAGCACGGGAACTCGTGCGCAAGCTGCAATTCGTCGCCAAATGTCGGGTCGAGACGGAGAGTCTGGAGGCGGAGCTGGAAGACATGAGGGCCGGTTGATCAGGGCGAGCGTGTATAAATCTTCCTGGAAACATGATGTTGCCGGATTGGTTTTCCCGACGCTGGAAGGTTCGTAGGCGCGGGCAAGCCCCGCACCTATCGCTGCCGCCCGGTCGGTCGACGGCGATAGGTGCGGGGCTTGCCCGCGCTTTGGTTTGCCCGTGCTTTCGTAGGGTTCGACCGGCCGGCTTAGCTGCCTTTTCGGAGTCCATGTACCTTCGGGCAAAGGATCCGCGGTAAAATCCTGACCCATGTTCCTCTCCGTCAAGCACCGCTTCCTGTTCGTCCACATCGCCAAGACCGGCGGCACCAGTGTGCGCGCCAGCCTGCAGCACTTGCGGCGGCGCGACCCCTGGTACTGGCCCATGTTCCTGTGCAGCCGCTTAAGTCGCCTGAGCGGTCACCGCATCGCCGGCAAGCTGCCGCGCCATGCCAAGATCGTCGCCGCCAAGGAACTGCTGCCGGAGGCGTTTTTCGATGAGCTGTTCAAATTCGCCTTTGTACGCAATCCCTGGGACCTGCAAGTGAGCTCCTTCTACCATATCCGCCGCGAACGCCCCCACTACCTGGGAGGCCATGAGACATTCGAGGACTTCCTGCGCTGGAAGCTGGACCCAGAGCGCCCCTACCAGTACCATCTGGACACCTCCATCGAGCTGCAGACCGACTACCTGATCGACCTGCACGGCGAGCTGATCGTCGATTTCATCGGACGCTACGAGCGCCTGGAGGAAGATTTCACCGAGGCCTGCGGGCGCATCGGCATCGCGCGACCGGGCTTGGCCCACAGACGCCAAGCGACCGACCGCGGACGGGACTACCGGGGCTACTACAGTGACGAGACCGCCGAGCTGGTGGCACACCACTTCAAACGAGACATCGAGCTGTTAGGATATGCATTCGATCCTTGATCCTAGTACCCGGTTTCGACTGATATTGCAAATTTCTCGGAGGAGGCGCACATCCAGCTTAGGGGATTATGCCCGCAATATCAGTCGAAATGATGTACTAGTACAGCAGTACCGATAACACGGAAATCATTTTTTGCCGCAATCAACCCTGCTGATAGAGGCCCTGCGCCTGGCGGCCCAGGGTCGCGCTCAGGAGTCCCAGACCCTGCGTGAACAGGCCTTCGCGCAGGCGCCCGCCACGGCCGGCACGATCAACGGGGAATCCTTCACCTGGATCGCGGATGCCGACCAACGCCTGGGACCGGTGTTGGAGGCCATCATCAACAGGCGCTACTACCTGGTCCCCTTTCACACCATACGGGCACTCGTACTCGAAGCCCCCACCGATCTGCGGGATCTGGTCTGGACCCCCGCCCACATTACCTGGATCAACGCAGGCGAGACGGTGGCCCTGATTCCCGCCCGCTATCCGGGCTCGGAGTCAAGTGCGGACGACCGCCTCAAGCTGGCGTGGCGGACGGAAAGGACGGCGTGCGGTGCCGACCTCTTCCTCGGGTATGGGTAACGGATGTTAACAACGGATACGGGCGAGTACCCCTTGCTGGAAACACGGCGCATCGAGCTCGCCGGCGAGCCGGACGGCCAGCCCGCGTAGGATGTGGTGAGGAACGAACCGCATCTTTGGACGGTGGGCATACCCGACTACTTAGGCGATTTCTGTCAAATAACAGACCAGCTTGCTTGTCTTTTCGTCCGTCTTCTGTATCGCGACAACAGTTACATCGCACAACGATGCGCCTGTTGTCGCTCCTTGAAGACGAACGAATATCCGACGCATCGTAGTATATCATTGCGAATTAGTAGTTATAGGCTCGGCATTTGGAAGAATCTAGGATAGAGTTTCAATCAAGGAGGATAATATGATGAATTTGTTCCGAATTTCAACACTGTTCCCAGATCATGAGGCGTGCATTGAGCATCTTGAGGAAGTCCGCTTCCGGGATGGCGA
>Ga0209260_10000461_pt1 | contig 16696 bp, 14 predicted proteins | sample WorMetTypGCAVOLI_FD_187421 | JGI IMG/M metagenome (GOLD analysis project Ga0209260, IMG submission 187421) | Marine gutless worms symbiont microbial communities from Max Planck institute for Marine Microbiology, Germany - Olavius algarvensis... ...
ACGACTGGTACCATTACGAAAGATAGATGTTGGGCAGGCGAGCGAGCCCGAAGGGTGTAGCTCGCTCGCCTTCACCCTCAGACGCCTTGCCTCTGAAGCCCTCCGGCTTTTGCAACGTTGGGGTAAAATGAGCTGCTCAAGACCACAAAACCAATACCGGCTAATTGCGCTTCGCTCAATTAGGGTTCTACTTTGCCGCCATCCTAATGGCCCCATCCAACCTGATGGTTTCCCCGTTCAGCATTGGATTCTTAACGATGTCTCCGGCAAGCCAGGCGAACTCCGACGGCTTTCCGAGGCGTTTGGGAAAAGGCACCATTTGCCCCAGCGCCGCTTGAACTTTTTCCGGCAGGCTCTCCAGCATGGGCGTCTTAAACAAGCCGGGCGCAATCGTCATCACCCGGATACCGTAGTCGGCAAATTCGCGTGCGATGGGCAAAGTCATGCCGACGACACCGGCTTTGGAAGCACTGTAGGCCGCCTGGCCGATCTGGCCGTCATAGGCGGCGGCCGAAGCCGTGTTGATCACAACACCCTTTTCACCATCCGCATCGGGTGTATTCTCGATCATTTTGGCAGCTGCCAGCCGAATCACGTTCAGCGTGCCGGTCAGATTGATCTGCACAACTTTGTTAAAATGCTCCAATGCCATAGGGCCTTTTTTTCCCAGCACTTTGGCCGCGGTTCCGACACCGGCACAGTTGACGACGACATGAATGCCGCCGAATTCCCCGGCCGTTTTATCCACGGCAGCCTGAACACTTTCTTCGCTGGTAACGTCGGTTCGGCAGAATATCACCTTCTCACCCAGTTCATCGACCAGGCGCTGGCCTTTATCTTCGTCAACATCGAAAATACCGGCCTTGGCGCCCTCTTCCACAAACCGGCGCACGCAGGCCTCTCCCAGACCGGAGGCCCCTCCGGTTACGACGGCAACCTTATCCTTTAACTCCATCACATTCCCCTTAGTTTCAAAACACTGCGGTTTTTTAATACCTCAATTGCATCGTTCAGGAGCCCTCTTCAGAGGATGCTTTTCGCCGGGTCTTGCCTACCCCAGCCAGCGCTTGCGGCGCTTGTAATGCTTTACATTGCGATAACTGCGGCGTCCGCCTGATAAATTCAATCCGAGATAAAACTCCTTGATGTCTTCATTTTGCAGCAACTCTTGCGCAGTTCCATCCAGAACGATGCGCCCGTTTTCCATGATGTAGGCATGCTGGGCGATGGAAAGCGCTATTTTGACATTCTGCTCCACCAGCAAAAGCGTGATCCCTTCCTTCTCATTTAATTCTTTCAGCACCTGGAATATTTCCTTGACGAGCAGGGGCGACAAACCGAGGGAAGGTTCATCGAGAATCATCAGCTTGGGCCGTGCCATCAAGGCGCGGCCCACCACCAGCATCTGCTGCTCACCGCCGGACAGATACCCGGAGGTGTTGTTGCGAAGATTCTTCAGTGCCGGGAAGTAGCGATACACCAGATTGATATCATTTCTGACGGCATCGATTTCCTTTCGTAAATGAGAGCCCACCAGAAGGTTTTGCTCCACCGTGAGGTGTTCCAAAACTTTGCGGCCTTCAACGACCTGTACAATGCCCAGCCGTACAATTTCGGTCGGATCCATTTGCTCGATCTGGCGCCCCTCAAACAGGATCTGGCCCCGTGTGACCTCACCTTCCTCGGCATGTTCCAGGCCGGAAATGCATTTCAGGGTGGATGTCTTACCGGCACCGTTGGCCCCGAGGAGAGCCACAATGCCCCCCTCGGGAACCTGCAATGACACGCCCTTTAATACCAGGATGACTTTGTTGTAAATCATTTCGATATTGTTAATTTCGAGCATTCAATGCCTCTTCTCTACTTCTTTTTCACCCAGCTCGGGATGGCCGGGATGGGTATCCAGTCCTCACTGAGAAGCATCTGTTTTCCATTTGTAACCGTTGTCGCTTTTACTTTGAGGTCTCTGGTGGAAAACGGCGCTTCTTTGGTAAAGGTCAAGGTCGATGCCAAGCCGAGGAGATCTTCTTCCGTAAACGGTTTGGCATACATGGCATTGTAGACAGCCTCTCCGGTAATATTGTCCGAGCCTACCATTTCCGCTGCCCGTTCCACTGCCCGCAAAGTCAGTATTTCCATGATGGCGGCCTGAACGGCAACGATGCTCCACTTGTTCTCCAGACCGAGCTTTTTGCAGTATTCCGCGTAAATCTTGGCCCCCGGCACGTTCGGGTCAACAGCCGGATCCACCGCACCGGAATCATAATGGCCTTCGAGCAGATTGATGTCTTTGGATGCCATGGTCGACATCTGGACGCCGTCGTGGGTGGCGCCGAGGATGGGTATATGAATGCCCAGTTCCTTCTGGGCCTTGATGGCACCGATTACGTGGGTGGTGTTGGTGGAAATCCAGATGAAATCCGGTTTTTTGCGTGACAGCCGGCGGACTTCACTGACCAGGGAAACCGGTTTCATCTGAACCCATTCGGTCCCGACACATTCCGCCCAGGAAGTTGCCTTGCAGAAGGATTCGATGCCATTGATCATATCCACGTAAGCCGGTGAAACCTTGGAGTTGATGGCACCGATTTTAATCGGACGGTCTTTGATCTGATTTTCATGAACCCAGTTAAAAAAACCGGCGGCTTCATGGGCGTAGGTCGGCCGCGGCTGAAACACCCACATGTTCGGCAGCCAGATAAATCCGTAAGTCGCTGTCGACATGATCATGGGGACCTTGTCTTTGGGGAGGCGTTTCATCAAGGCCGCCACATCCGGCCCACCCAGCCCCATATGGGCGATGGGTTTGTCGCCGGTCAGGATTCCGGGCCAGGTGCTGGCCACGACACTCGGATCATAGCGCATATCGTAGGCCTTGGTCTTCACCGTGATGCCCAGTTCCTTGCCTTTGGTTTCATTCCACCAGGCAAAAAATGCCTTGCGGCTGGTCTCAAACGGCGGCATGATAACCGCATATGGCCCCGTGTAATCAACCGAGGTCGTTACAGTGTACTCGGCCGCCGGAACCGATTGGGCCGCTATAATCATTGCCAGGGAAACCAATATTAAAATTGCTATTGATTTGCTTCTTTTACTCATGATTTCTCTCCTTTCTGCTTTGGGGTTGGTTGACTAGGCCTACTCCTATGACGAACATATATCAGACCCAGGGTGGTATTTGACTATCATGCACCTGAAGTCCCGATTCATCTGCATTATGGGCAATTTTCAATCGCCAAAAGTTAGTAATAAAACTCAAAAACACCCATCTTCCGCCAAAAGCACTAAAACACCTTATTGGTCCTCACATGTGCGGAAACGGCCAGATGCGAAAAGCCGTTTTGCCGATTCGCCAGCGATGATAGAGCCCCCTCGGCTCGTAAATCAGAAAAACGATAATTACCCCGCCCAGCAGGATATTCATTCCGGCGAACCAGATACCGCCGCCGACGCCGGGGAAATATTCTACCAGCAGGGGGGCCAAAAATGTAATCAGCTCCAGCAGGAAACGGATAAAGATCACACCCAGGATCGCACCCAGGATATTTCCCAACCCACCGACGATGAGCATCCCCATGTACCAGACCGAAAAGTAAAGGGTGAACTGATCTGCTCCGACAAATCTCAGGTAGTAGGCCCACAAACCGCCGGCCACGCCGGCATACATGGCACCGATGGCAAATGCCAGGGTCTTGTAAAAAAAGAGATTGACCCCCATTATTTCAGCCGCGATGTCGTTGTCGCGGATGGCCACGAAAGCCCGCCCGGTGCGCCCGCGCACCAGGTTAAAAGCAAAGAAAACCATAAGAATAGCCGTGATTATGATTAAATAATAAAGGCTTGTGTCACTGTCGAAGGTAATGCCCCCCAGTCGGGCCGGATCGATACTCAACCCGATGGCGCCGCCGAACCAGTTATCGGGCAGGTGCATGATAATCAGCGGAAATATCACCTGGGCCGCAATAGTGGTCATGGCCAGATAAAAACCTTTAATTCGAAGGGCGGGTATTCCAAAGACAGCACCCAGAATCGCGCCGCCCAGGCCGCCGGCCGGGATGGTGATCCAGAACGGCAAGTTAAAATTTACGGCCAGGGAACCGCAGACAAACGCGCCCATGCCCATGAAGGCGGACTGCCCCAGGTTGATCAGTCCCGCATATCCGGTGGTAATTTGAAGCCCCACCACCGCGATACAAATCATGGCTGCCATGTTGATCATGGCAATAAAGCGGACACTGAGAATATGCGGCAGCAGCATGAGCACTGCCAGGAAAAGGATAAGGCTCACCCACTGTGAACGGGTATGAATATAAGCCATATCCCGTTCATAGGTTTCAAAGTGAACACCGCATGGTAGTAGCGCCATTAATTAAACCCTTTCAATAATCTTCCACCCGAACAGACCTTGGGGACGGATGAGCAGAACGATCAGCATCAGGACATAAGGAAATGCCTGGGACATGGCGCCTTCGGTAAATGGATCCAGATAAGCGGCCGCCCACGATTCACCGACCCCGACGATAATACCGGCCACCACCGCACCGGATATCGATTCCAGGCCCGCCAGCAGCACAACTGGCAGGGCGTGCAGGCCGATGACCGCGGCGGCAAACGTCAGGGTCTGCCCGTTTAAAAACACGATGGCCGCAAATGTCGACAGCGCACAGCCGATGATCCAGGCCACCGCAATGGATTTTTTGACGGATATACCCATGGCCTGGGCCACCTGGTGTTCTTCAGCCACTGCCGTCAGCTTTAATCCCCAGCGCGTGCGGTTGAACACAAATGTCAGCCCGGCGACGATCACCAGCGAAATAAGACCGCCCCAGAAAATGGAGCTGGTAAAAATCAACTCCCCGATTCTGACCGGTGCCTCGGGAAATATTTGCGGAAAAGGCCGTTCAACGCCTCCCCAGCCGACCTGGACGATGCCCTGGATTAGAATCATGAGCCCGATACTGACCATGATAATGGCCCAGATCGGCTGCCCGATTAGCGGACGAAAAATAAAGCGTTCGATGGTCAGTCCCAGAATGACGGCAACTAAGAACGACAGGAGCAGTGCGATCCAAAATGGAAATACCGTCAAGGAGAAAAAAGTCCAGATAACGTATGCCATGAATATCAAAATCTCGCCCTGGGCCAGATTGAGGATGCGGCCCGAGCGGTATACGACGATAAAAGCGATCGCGACCACGGCATAAAGCAGCCCTTTCAGAACGCCTTCAGACGTGTACTGGGCAAAATCAATAAAAAAGTATTCCCACTCCATATTTTGTCTCCGTCGATGTTCGATGTTTTTTAGGGTCAGACGGCCGCATTAATCCGGGTCAGCGTCTTGACCATGCCGGTGCGCCCGTCGCGGTATTTAACCGGCACTTCAGTTTCAAACATTTCATTACCGCTATATATCGCTAGGATGAGGTTGTTATAGCGTTCTTCCAGCAAACCGCGCCTCAATTTGCGGGTACGGGTCAGTTCGGCCTCGTCCGGATCAAGCTCTTTGGGCAGATTCACGAAATGCTTGACCTGTGACTGAGGATCGAGAACATCGTTGACCCGATCGACTTCTTTTTGAATAAGATCGCAGACTTGCGGTTTCTGGGAAAGATCCGGAAAAGACGAATAGGGGATCCCTTCCCGTTCGGCCCACTGGCCGACGGTTTCGGCATCGATGTTGATAAATGCCGCCACGGAATCTTTATGCTCGTCTCCCAGGATCATGGCATCTTTGATGTATGGGCTGAACCGCAAGCGGGTTTCAATAAACTGGGGTGGAAACAGATGCCCGGTGGACAGCCGCTTTAAATCTTTGACCCGATCCAGAAAAACGAGTTCTCCGTCATCCTGCATTTTTATGGCATCACCGGTGACAAACCATCCGTCTTTCAGAGCTGCCCCGGTAGCCGACGGGTCCTTGTGGTAGCCGCAAAAAAAACTGCCCCCCCTGACCAGCAGGCCGCCGTCATCGTCGATCTTCCATTCCAGCGGCGGACCCAGCTCAGGGTGTGACTGAAACCACTGACCGAGAGTAGCCGGATCAAAACGGTCGCCCATGTGCTGGGTAAAAAGCCCCATCTCGGTACTGCCATAGATATTGCGCAGCTTGACGCCCATGGCATGAAAAAGATTGAAAATCTCAGGAGCGGCAGGCGCGCCGCCGGTGCATGCAAAATAGCATTTCCGCAGACCCAGGTTGTCCCGGACGGGCTTTAGAACCAGCTGATCGGCGATCGGATATAAGATGTGCCAGAGATTACCGGCCCGGGGTCCTCCGGTGCGCTCCAGGGCCAGTTTCATGCCAACATGAATACCGGCCTTATAAATAGATCGCCGGATAGGCCCGGCATCGTTCATTTTAACCTGTACCGTGGATGCAAGGCTTTCCCACTGCCTGGGACCGAATACGAGACACTCGGCTCCCAGTTCACGAATATTGGCCAGAACGGTCTCGGGTTCTTCGGGGAAATTATAGACAAACGGCACCAGCAACCCTAAGGCTACGAAGAAATGCTCGGTGACCCAGGCCGGCGAGAGATAGGACAGGTACTGGGTGAACGGCTTGAATTCGTTGGCCATAATGAGACGGTAGGCGTGGTCGAGCAGCCATTTATGCGTCAGTACAACGCCCTTGGGAATTCCCGTTGTTCCGGAGGTGTAGCTGAGCATGGCAACGTCGTCCGCTTGGCCGTTGTCAATATTCTGTTCAAACAGATCCGGATGTTGAGCAAGATGCTTTCGACCGGTTTCAATTACTTCCTTAAACTCAATCAGGCTGTCTTCGTGGTATTGCCACATGCCTCGCTCATCCCAATAGATAACTTTGCGGATATTGGGCAGTTGACTTCGGATTTCGAGATATTTGTCCACCTGTTCCTGATCTTCCGCCACCAGAAACACTGCCTCGGAATGCTGAAGAACATAAAGCATCTCATCCGGCGTCATGTCCGGGTAAAGGCAGACCATTTTAGCGCCGGCCGCAAGGGTGGCAAAATCGGCCCAGAAAAGCTCCGGGGTGTTTTCACCGATAATTCCAACCGTCTCACCGCGCTCAAGTCCCAGATTGATTAAACCCAGGCAGAATGCCTTAACCTGATCGTAGACATCTTGCCAGGTATAGCGCTGCCAGATACCCAGATCTTTGCGGCGCATGTACACCTTGTCACCCCAGCGCTGCACGCCCAGGCGCATGCATTTCGGCAGGGTGTCGGCGGCTATTTGCGGAAATTTATTTGCAGATGCTTGCAAGACGCCTCCTCATATCTTAAAACGAAAACCTGGTCTGGCTGGCCAAGTCAGAAATTATCGGCTTAGCCATAGATAAAGCCTGAAACCTAAAGACTATTAGTAAACATTATCTCCCCAATTAATTCTCAGTCTCACTGCTCTTCCCCTAAGTAGGCATTTATCACCCTCGGATTATCGCGAATCTCATCCGGCGGTCCTTCGGCTATCATATGCCCCCATTCGAGCACCGCAATCCGGTTGGATATATCCATAACCACTTCCATATCGTGTTCGACCAGTATGACCGGGATTTTACGGTATTCCTGGATATCGATGATAAAGCGTGCCATGTCCTCTTTTTCTTCAACATTCATCCCGGCCATGGGCTCGTCCATAATGAGGATCTCCGGCTCGAGCGCCAGGGCCCGGCCGAGATCGACCCGCTTGCGCAGACCATAACCCAATTCACCGACGATACTGTCGCGGATGAATTCCATTTCCAGAAAATCGATGATTTCCTCCACCACCCTGCGGTGGGCGACTTCTTCCCGACGCACCCAGGGCCAGTGGACAAACGATTGCAGAAAATTGGTTTTCATGCGCACATGGCGGCCGGCCAAAATATTTTCCAAAACGGACATGTGGGGAAAAAGCTGGATTCCCTGAAAGGTCCGGCCCATTCCAAGGTGCGCCCGCCGATGCATCGGCATACCGGTGATATCCCGGCCGCGAAATTCGATCTGCCCTTCCTGGGGTTTATAAAAACCGGAGAGGCAATTCATCAGGCTGGTTTTGCCGGCACCGTTGGGTCCGATGATAGATAATATCTCATCCTGTTTTATATCGAAGGAAACATCATCTAAAACCTGTATCCGCCCGAAGGACAGGCGGATATTGCCGGCCGCCAGGGCAATGGTGTTATCTGCAATTGAATTGTCCAAAAGATATTCTCCTCTGATTGACACAAACTGATGGATCGAGCCCTTAATTATTGTTTTTTTTCACGATCCCCTTAAATATGACATCGCAGATATCATCAGTCAGTTTATCCGGCGAAATTTCATACTGAAAAATCACGGCAGGCAGGCAAAGATGTTCAATCGCGCCGATAATAATCTGCCTGATGTGGGTCGGAGAAATATCATCGCGAAATTCGCCGCTATCGATGCCGCCTTTGATCAAATTTAACATGGATTTGCTGTAATGCCTGACAATCTGATATGTCCCGCTCTCCCAGTAGCCCCGAAAATTGCGGACTTCCAGCAAAAGAATCTTAGCAAAGACTCTGTCTTTTTGATAAAGATGAATCGTGTCCCAGATAAGTTTTCGTAATTTATTGGCCGCCCCATTGATGGCCTGCCGGTCAAATTCCATTTTGTCGATATAATCCTCTAGATACTTAGCTAAAACATCGTGCAGCAAACCTCTCTTGTCCTTATAGTACCGATAAATTAGCGCTTCATTGACACCGGATGTCCTGGAAATATCCGCCGTGGTAATCGAATTGAAATCTTTTTCTTTGAGGAGGACCCGGAGAGCTTCGGCAATTTTAATCTTGCCTGGAGGACCTGACTGGTTTGGGGTAATCGGTGCCATATTTTTCCTGTCTAAAGGACGGGTCAAGCATCCCTAATTCAAACAGTTGGCGATTTAGCCGGGAAAGGTAAATATCATATCCAAAGCAAATTGCAGATAGACTGAACCCATGGACACCGGCAATGAAATATGATAGCTTTGTGGCTGTATGTAAATTTTACTTACATTCGGTCTTAATTATTGTCAAGTTTTATTACTAAACCTCCGTTTATCATTTAACAATGATTTCAAAATTTATTTTTGACAAAGGGGACAGGACTATATTTGGATGGTCATAAGCAAATGGGCTTTTTTATCAATTTTTCTGAATAAGTGAGCAGATAGAATGAATGCCTCACCATTGCTCGTAAAAATTGCCAGAGCGTTGCACCTGGTTCGTCTGGAAACCGTCAAGGTCGGGAATGCAGCTGCCGCCTTCCACGGCGCACCGGTAACAACTCTGGACATCGATTTCATGTTCAGAAAAACCCCTAGGAACATGCACAAGCTGAATGTTTTTGCCAAAGAAATCGACGCCCAGATCTTGGAACCGTATTATCCGGAGCAAAAAAACTCTTGGCCGGCCGCGGGATCTGGCAGTAATTGAGATCCTGGAGAAAACCCTGGATGAAAAAAAAAGATAGAAATAAAAAGCTAAAAGCACTGAAAAAAAAGCGAGCGCAATCTCGTTGAACAAATTCACAGACAGCTTGCCCTGCCCATGAATCGCCGTACCAACTTTTTACGAAAAAGACTCCCCGGCGGTGGCTCATGCCTATAGCCGAACTTCTGCAAGAGATTACGTGAATTTCATAATCTTAAAAATTTAGATTTTAGCCGTATAAAAAGACCGCATCTTCATTGTATTCGATAAATGTTGAAGTGCATACAATGGCAAGCTGTAGTTTGGTCAATTAGCCTGTCAACTTGGGCATTATTAGGAAATTTATCTCAATATCACCGGAAAATAGCCGATATTTAGAAAAAATTCTCGCATATTGGAATATTGAGAAAAAATTCGCATTTTTCCGGCCTCAATATGATACCGAACGTCATATATGTATTGGTATTAATTAAATATTTAATTTTACATTTGGATTTTTGTTGTTGATATTGCGACTTTTTTCGAACTACTCACTAGTTGAACATACCGCTAGCGCGGAGAATTCATTACAGCATTTATAATCCATTGAAATCAAACAGTTTATCCGTTTTTCCTCATTTCCCATTTAAATTTCTTATCTTGCTTTTTAGTGTTTATTTAATGTAAATATATATATTGACAAATGTATTGTATTGGTTTACATATCACATACTATGATAGACCCGACGATTCAGTCGATATTGCTAATCGGATATACCGCCTATGAAAAAATTCGTCTATTGCCTGATTTTGTCCGCCAAGCTGCTCATTGCCTCATGGTATGCCGTACTGCGGTTTTGGGCGGACACACCCAGGCATGCCCGGACGGGCATTATCAGAGAACATGGTACAATTCCTGTAAACACCGGATGTGCCCGCAGTGCGCTTACCTGCAGGTTCAAAAATGGCTTGCCAAACAAAAGACACGAATATTGCGATGCGATCATTTTCATGTCATATTTACCATACCTGAAGAGCTGAGGTTTTTGTGGCATTTCAATACCCGACTGATGACCCAAATCCTTTTCACCTGTTCACGGGATACGTTGTTTGAGTTGCTTGGCGATCAAAGGTATATGGGAGCCAAACCCGGCATTATCGCTTCACTTCACACCTGGACCAAGACATTGCTGGTCCATCCCCACATCCACTGTCTGGTTACCGGATGCGGCCTGTCGACATTGGGAGAATTGAAGGTGGCCGTAAAGGATTTTCTTTTGCCCTATGATTTAATCAAGAACACTTTCCGCAAGCATGTACGAAAGGCAATCCTTAAGGCGCTAAATAAGGGAGAACTGGTATTGCCCGAGGGTATGCGTGCACAGCAGGTCAAAAATCTGCTGAACAAGCTGGGCCGCAAGAAATGGAACGTGCGGATCTGTGAGAAGTATTCTCACGGCAACGGTGTTTTGACCTATCTTGCCCGTTATCTTAGGGGCGGTCCGATTTCAAACAGCCGGATTATCAAGGTTGCCGATAACAAGGTCACTTTTAACATCGGTCGAAAAAAGCGTGAATTCATGACGCTTGCCATCGATGAATTCATTGAACGATTCCTGCGGCATGTCCCCCATCCCAATGCCATTTTCGTTCGCTCTTACGGATTATATTCCGCAAACAAGAAGGGCGAATTGGAAAAATGCCGTGAGTTGCTGGGCCAGGATCTGATCGCGGAGCCGCAGCCAATCCAATGGCAGGATTGTTTTGAAGACAGCAACGATCATCCTGAGCTGTGCCCGGTCTGCGGCAAGCGTTTGGTGATGAGCTCAATGGTTAAACCCTCCGGCATGATACCCCACCAGGGTGCTCCTGCGCCTTTACTGATGACGTATCTCAAAGAGGCTGCATAATGTTCTCATGGCCAAGGTTTCTCCTTGACGCCCGCCCATACCTGTTGTTAAAATCACACAAAACAGCAACATAAGCTTTTTATCTGCGCGAATTGCAAAAAAAGGATGTCTTCGCTGCAGTTTTGAATATGGGGCCGGCGACAATCCACTTCCAAAATCGATTTTTCTGCAAACCCGCATGCCATTGAGTCCCCATAGCGCGAAGTGCATCGCAATCAACCCGCGCTTTGTCCATCGGGATAGGAAGGAGCCTCACAGCTCCTCCCTCCCACACCACCTTGCATCCGCCTCCGGCGGACTGCGCGGTTCGGCTGATCAGGCAAGTTCAGCTCCAGGGGAACAAAAGTCCAAGTGATTTGAAGTGTTTGTCAGGTAAGGCGATATTAACCCATTTTACTTTGCTCATCCGCCAGGGGCCTTTACGGGCACAGCCTGTTGTGACGGCATAGTTTCGGGACACTCCTCTTTTCAGAAGTTCCCTTACACGGGTTTTGCGGTTCATCCATTGCTTCCAGACCACCACCCGAAGTCGGCGTCTGATCCAATGAGTCAATGGACGTAGGCGGTTGAACGATTCGGTCAATCGGTAATAGTTCCACCAACCGCTAATGAACTGTTTCAGTTCATCGATCACCTGGAAAAGGCTGCGCCCACGGCGGCGGGCGGTAATTTCACGCACGCGCTGCTTAAAGCGCTTGATCGTTTTCCAGTGGATACGGATCTTGGGATTTTTGCGTGAATTTGTCAGGCAAAATCCAAGGTACTTGCGTTCCCACGGCCGACCTATGGCGCTCTTTTCCCGGTTTACCTTCAGCCGCAATTTCTTTTCGATAAAACGGCTGACACTTTGCATTACTCGGCTCCCTGCCCGTCTGCTTCTGACAAAGATGACACAGTCATCGGCATAACGGACAAAGCTCAGTCCACGCTTTTGAAGCTCTTTGTCAAGTTCATCCAGAACGATATTGGATAAAATCGGCGAAAGCGGCCCACCCTGGGGGGTACCTTTTTCTGTCGGCTGCTCGAGGCCGCCGATCATGACGCCGGAATTCAGAAAACTGCGGATGAGTTTCAATACGCGTTTGTCCTTAACCCGCGTTGCCAGACGTGCCAACAGGCGGTCATGGTTTACGCGGTCGAAAAATTTGGACAAATCGATGTCCACCACATAGCGCAGTCCAGAGTTGATAAATTCACGATATTTGCCAATGGCGTCATGTGCTGAGCGCTTCGGGCGGAACCCAAAGCTATGCTCACTGAAGGTATGATCCCAGATTCTATTAAAGATCCGGGCCACTGCTTGTTGGATCACCCGGTCTAACACAGTTGGAATTCCTAATAAGCGAACTCCGCCGGGCTTGGGAATTTGTTTCCTTCGCACCGGCATGGGCGTGTAGGTTCCATCCAACAAGGCCTTTTCAATCTTTGTCCAATGACGTTTGAGGTACCTCTTAATCTTGCGCACGGTCATGCCGTCCACACCCGGGGCACCCTTATTCTTGATCACGCGCTTAATCGCGCTTTTGATGTTGTTCCGCTCACAGATGGCCTCCATGAGCCGCAGCTGACTTGTCGGGGTTTCGAAACGATGTGGCGCAATAAACTCTTCATACGTCTGATGCAATGAACTCATTAGACACACCTCCTATTCCCGCTCTCATTTACCCCTGCCATTCGGCAGGCGGCACCGTTCGGGCCTTGATCCGCCTTCGGCGGACTTAATATGCCCTCTGCTGACTCCCGTTACGTGATGGGCTCACCTTGCGGTCTGCTCACTCGATCGTCGGTTTGCTGTTGTTGCATGCCTATCTTTGTGTTCCCGACTCCTTTCGGAGTCAGGCTCGACGGTGGTCAGGACGCGATGACCCACCGGCGCCGGGGTTTTGGTCGACCGGTTCTCCCTGGTACTCCGGTTATATTTTCAGCAGTGCCAACTTTCGAGACGTAACGGGTCTCCCGGGGTAAGCATCGGCTACTTTCAGTCCGCCTCTGGCGGATCAGATATACGGAGTACGTCAACGACGGATAGAGGACTTTGTCCTGTGTTGCGGACTCGTCCCGACCATACACCGCCTCATATCTGCCTGCCCTCTACCTTGCGGTACGGGGCATACCTGTTCGTCGACCCGCGCTTTTGCCTCCAGCTTCCTTCAGGCGCACATTGCTGCACCACCCTTGCCTTCGGCTACCCTTCGCCTCCGTCAGGCTGGGTCTGGACTTTGCCTGATACGCGTGTCATAATATCAGACAGCACCATTTAGCAGCCGGGCCAAGCCCGGCACACAACCAGGGGATGATACGGAAATTGGGGGCCGCTTAGGGTAATCCAAACGGTGTGACATTTTAGGAAGATCATCTTTAACCGATCGGAATCTCTGTTTACCCCCAATTCCGCATATCCCTAAAACGTTCTGCTTAAAATATACTATTGACTGATTGTATATATTGACGGTATACACAATAAATGGTCAAACCAAACAAAATATTGGTTAATTGCACCGGTTTCGAATGGGACCATGGTAATATCACCAAGAATTGGGACAAACATGATGTATCAGCCATAGAATGCGAGCAAATTTTCTTTAATAAACCGCTAATTGTCAAACGCGATAGCAAGCATTTCAAATTGGAAAATAGATATTATGCCCTTGGTCGAACCGATATGAATCGACTGCTATTTGCTGTATTCACTGTTCGAAACGAAAAAATAAGAATCATTTCAGCACGGGACATGACAGTTCCGGAGATGGAGAGATATCAAAGATGAAAAAGAAAATACCAAAATTCAAAACAGAGGTTGAAGAACGCAAATTTTGGCAACAAAATGATTCTTCGGAGTATATCGATTGGGCCGATGCTGAAGAGGTTGTTTTACCTCGGCTAAAGCCTTCAACCCGAAAAATATCAATTCGTCTTCCTGAATCTATGATTGAAGAATTAAAAGTTCTTGCAAATAAACGCGATGTTCCCTACCAATCGCTGTTAAAAATATTCCTTTCTGAGCGAATTAATTCTGAATTACATCAATAATTACAAAAGCAGCAGAACAACCCAATTCACCGGATGGTAACAGTTTAGTCCCCATGAAGAAACTATCTCGCTGGCAATGCAGCGGCTGTGGGCATCGCTATGATGAGTCATTATAAAGGGCGGCCTGAGCGGTGGTGGTATCTGAAGTAAATAAGGTTTGGAAAAATGCCAGCGGATGTTTGCCCTGTCGCTTGGCGGTCAACAGCAGACTAGGCAACACACTGTGAGAGTACGAACCCCCGATGGAACGGGTACCGAAGCAGATTTTTCTGAAAATCACCATATTTCTCAGTGACTGTTCGGCTTGATTGTTGGTAGGTTGGACATCGGGGTATTTGAGGAAAGAAAAAAGGCGATCATACTCCTTTTTGGGATCAAGCAGTCTTTTTCTCAGCGTTTCAGCTTTACCATCGGCAAGCGTACCAGTACATATTGTGTTCAAAGCTGAATAAAGGCGACGTTGGAGAGCATCTGATTTATTTTGGCAGAAGTAACTGCTATTGAATTTTTGCCCGAGTTCACATGCCTTTTTAAACAAGGTTTCGATCGCGTTGCAAAACCGGATAGATCTTTTGTCGCGGTATCTTGGTTTTCTCATCAAGATTTCCTGTCTGATCTCTTTGGCCTTGCGGATTAAATGTACCAGGCAAGTTTGGCGGTCTTTGGCATTAACGGCATTGTAAGCGGCATATCCATCGGCATGCAAGACACCGTCGAACTGATCACCTAAAATTGATTGAGCCACTTGCGATGAACGATGGCGATCAATCAGATGAAAGGCCAGTTGGTCATTTCCAGCATACCAGACAAATTGATTGATACCATCTTCGCGCCAATGAGTTTCGTCGGCATGCGCGTAAGCGGCGGCACGAACTTTTTGCTTTAAATCCTCATAAAGCGGCTGACCTTTTTTGGTGGCGGTACGGTCAAAGTTCATCGCCGAGGCGGGAACAAAAGGCATATCAAAGAATACATCAAAGAGCTATTTTACTTTGCGGTAGGGAAGATTTAGACCATATCGCAAAAAAATGGCGGCCGCCTTTGTGGTAGGGCCAATGTGGCAGTTAAGCAGTTCGCCTTCAGCGACTTGAATGACATTGCGACGACACTTCGGGCACTGGGCTTGACGGTGCCTGAAATTGATCACATGAGTGCGCGGCTGAAGGATGATATCTTCTTGTAAGTGATCTTTTAATTCTTCAACCGGCGTTAGCTCGGTGCAAGCGCAATGGGGGCAAACTTCAGGTGCTGGGACAATTACTGTATTATCAATATGATCGGGTTTGCGACGATGCCAGCCCGGGTGTGCTTTGGGTGCACCACGCTTTTTGTTTTTTTTTGTTGCTGATTTGTCATTGGAGCTATTTTCTGAGCTTTGTTGCTTGCGCTTTTTGTTGGATTTAAACTGTCTTTGGTGCAGGGCCTTCAGCTTAGCCTTGAGTTCTTCATTTTCTTTTTCTAGTTTACCGATATATCCCAGAGCTTTTTCAAGTTGTTCTTGTTGAGTATCTCTGACCCTCCAATGTTCCAGATGTTCATCATGGGATCGTTGATATTCGTCAAAGACCCATTTGGTGGACAATCCTTGCAGATGAGGACAACAGTGCCGGTAGTTACACTCAAAATCCCACGGCGTTTGTTGATACCGGAACGGTGACATTTATTGTTTTGATTCCAGTTTTAGCAGTTCCCAGTTGACCTTAGACAGCTTTTGAATGAGCACTCGCACGCGTTTGTGTCGGTCGGTCATTTTTTTCACCTTGGGTACAAGCCCTTTGCGCACATAGCGGGTAACAGTTTTACCTTCAACTTTGGTGGTCAGGCTGTGATACATCATGGCAGGAGATCTGACGACCGTCCCCATGAGTAGGTCAAGATTTTTGCAGATTTGCTCTTTGAGTGAAGCCTGCTGTTTTCTAAGTAAATCGATCCTTCTCATATTTAAAGCCTTACTAATTAATGGTTCTAAATACGAGTATTATTACTCTTATTAAATGTCAAATAAAAAGAGTATATTAATTCAAAAATATACTCTTTTTATTACAAAACTACTAAACTGTTACACCGGATGCAAAAGGAAATAGGGGACGTTCCTCGGAATTACGGTTTACAAAATTGGATTTATTTGATACATGCTGGGCATGCCTCGAAAAGCCCGCATAGACCTGTGCGGCGTAGCTTCAGCGAAGACTTACGCCCCTGGAGCGCTGCACCATATCATTGTGAGGGGGATTAATCGAAGAAAGATTTTTTTCGATGATTGCGACCGTGATGATTTTTTGGATCGGCTTGGCGGTATCCTGTCAGACAGTAAAACGGCCTGTTTTGCGTGGGCGTTTATGACAAATCACCTTCACCTGTTATTGAGGAC
>Ga0209260_10000463_pt1 | contig 16586 bp, 18 predicted proteins | sample WorMetTypGCAVOLI_FD_187421 | JGI IMG/M metagenome (GOLD analysis project Ga0209260, IMG submission 187421) | Marine gutless worms symbiont microbial communities from Max Planck institute for Marine Microbiology, Germany - Olavius algarvensis... ...
CGTGGGTTTTGGACAGCATCCACTTTAAAAGGCATAACCTGATTTCGAAATCACCAATTTCGCGTTTATAACTGCCTGTTATTATTAAAGGCAGTATTTGATTTTCAATTTATTTTGGACAGCAATGATGTATTTTACAATGTAATACATAATTTGAAAGTTTCATGTGGAGTAACAGAAAAAGCAGAGACTTTTCGGGCTCTGCTTTTAATTCGAAAAACTATTTTAATAATCTTCAGATTGAGTACCCTCCACCCGAAATATATTGTCGTAAAATCCTGAATAAAGACCCGAGGATCCAAGATCAACAGACACCGATTGATTACTGATTCTCTATTTTGGCAATATTCACTGTATGGTCTTCTAAGAGGCGTTCCGGGAACTCAATCACAACACCGCTTTCAGCCATCTCATAAGTAACAGTTTGTCTATCATCAACAGAACCTTTTCTGCGGCTTTCGAAGAGGCGCTGCTTTGCAGCATCTTCAGCGGCGATTTCTTCCGAAGTCATCAGGAACGATACTATCTGTCCGCTTTCACCCATCTCAAATGTTTTGAACCTCGGTGCAGCTTGTTGCGAAGTGCGTGCTTTACTTTTTACCCCTCTTACATTTTCGGCCTCGAGGGCAGCAATTTCTTCAGATGTCATCGGGAAAGAAACGATTTGACCGCTTTCTCCCATTTCAATCGCGATATGCCTTTCCTCTGCCGATACATTGTATATGGAAACCATAATCACCATTGCCAGAATACTTATTGTCGTTATGATATCTTTTTTCATTTTCTCTCTCCCTGAGTCAAATTTTATTTATTGCTGATGTTAGCTGGTACTCAATAAGAGAGCAAACCCTATGCCAAACTTGAATATCGTATGCTAATTATGTGCTAACTATATGATAATATATGTTATTTAAATAAATAAATAAATACTTCATACACTGGATAGTAATATTAACAACATCTTTTGGGAATCAGTAGTTGCGCTAAAAATTTTCGCAGTAGTAGCTCTAACTGGATAAAAAGTAACCACTGAGATGGTAGAGGGCTCGGCATCAAGCCCTCTGACATTTTTTACTTCAGCTCAATAGTTGACCAAGTCCTGCAGCTTTCAGAGTCGCCTCATCAGGTCCTCGCCCAGTACAACAGTCTGCAAGTTTACCATCAATGACAACCGCTGGAACAGAACGGACACCGAGTTGCCTTGCCCGGTCTGTAACATGGGCATCATTCATATCAAGAACTGTAACTTCACAGGATTGACAGGCATTTCCTTTAACCAGATCAATCGTTTCCCGGCACACAGCACAACCCGCACTAAATACTTCAATTGTTTGGCCTCCAACTACACTATAAGACCCATACTTAAGTATAGGTCAAGAAAAAAATGAAAGTTTTAAAAATTAAAAAACTCGGGAAAAAACCATTCACCCAACCTGCGGATAGAGCTTGTAAAAAGATATCAAGTAATTATGTTTAATTTATCCGGTTGAATTCAGATTACAGCGGCTGCCTACGAATTAATTAAAGCCATCTCGCTCCTGATCACACAGCTTCTGTCAATCCCGGCCGTATATTCAGTAACTACAGCTGATCTTGACGTTCGAATCCACCTTAATCGCATACATAACTTTTATCTGGTTAGAGGTGTTCTGATAATTGTTCATTGCAATTTGAAGAAAACTTTTAGCGGTTGATTAGAATGAAAGGAAGGAAAAATGAATAAGAAAAAGAATCGTTGTACCTTAGTATATACCCTGGCAATTTTTATTTTGATTCCCTGGCCTTTTGCGGCCTTTGCAGATGGATTTCACGATGCACCCTACGATTTTTTATTTGGAAACCACATCGATACCCATCAGAAGACGAGTCTCAGTATCAGAGACGGTCAGCCCAAACGTCTGAGGGGTATTTTCTACATTATTTTTACCGGGGATGTTGACCCGACGTCGGGGCTGGCAATTGCCCGTCATCCCCGCGGAGCGGGCCATGACGAAGAATGTGGTGTTGATGATATTGACTGCAGGGTAGGATGGGTGATCCACGCTAAACCGGGAGCGGCGAAATTTCTTTATCACAACGGCGTGAACGGCGACGATCATCCCGTCTGGATGGTCAACCGCGTTGATATACCCCAGCGGGGAAGTTATACGCATTTTCACTGGATCGGCAAAGACAGCACTGATCCCAGGGCTCAAGAAGAGTTTCCAGACGAATGTGACGTGGATATGGCCGGCCAACTCGATAATAATGCGGAAAATATAGTATGTCCCGGCTGGTTTTTACAGATATTTGCCGTCAAAAAATTTGCTTTCCAACACGGAGGCGAGATTGTGCCTGTAAGTCCTGGAATCGATAACGCCACCCATTTAAACCTGGTAACCAACTATGCCGAGGTGTCGGGAATAACAAATACAAGGTAAGGATATGTTTTGCTGTGAGTAATAAGTTTTTCTAAAAGGGTCCAATTATCGGTACCGTTTGGAACCCCGGTGAACAACGATCGTCAGTGTTCAGTCGACCATTACGTTTGAATGAATAGTTATCTGCTGGATGACATAACGGTGGGGTCATGACCTAGGCCGAGTTAATTCTTGCCCAACAAACCGGGTGCTTTGTGCACCCGGCCGAAAGTTCAATTTAGATAGCACTGGTGCTCTTTCTCATGTATGCTTGATGAACCGGCAAAATATAAAATTTTGTGTTACACCTGAAGGCGTCACATGACTTTCCAAAAAATATTCGACCAAGTTGAGATTTTGCTTTATTAATAGATTTGCCCGAAATATCTAAAACTGTCAATTTAATATACCCTTGACCAAGAAGGTGTTCAGATAGTTTTGAGGTTCCACCACCAACGTCGATAATCCTGCAGTCAGTACCCACACATGTATTACTGATAAGCTTCAGGGATCTTTCAGGAAAGGCCTGGTACCAGCCAACCTCAGTTGATGACAGCTTTTGATAGACACGCTCCCAGTGATCTTTTCGATTTCGCTTAAAAAGTGTCAACTCAGGTCCCTTTTCATGGATTCAAAAACAGCCTTGCTAATTTCCCCCCGGGCGTATCGTTCCTTGAGGATCTCAACGGAACTTGATCTCCTCTGTTCAGTGGGTTTACCACTGCTGGTTGTCTGGATCAACCTTTTGATAAGAAACACGAGCGCTACAATCGCAAGCACCCAGAAGAGCATCATAAAAATCATACCAAACCACCCCATCCCCCAGTTACCCATCATGCCCGGTCCCATTCCCCAACCACTGTTACTTCGCTGCTGAGCCAGGGCCTGATTCCATGGGAGCAGCATTGCAAAGAGCGGCAAGAAGATCTCTGAGCATGCCCTTAAGATTTTTGTGAATTTCATGTGTCCGTCTCCTGATCAGATATTAGAATTACGACGCCTAGTTCAGCTGTAAAAATCTTTTTCCATCAAAAGTAATTTACCTATGCTGATTGTTTGCAATAGTCTCTGGAGGCTTCACTGGAAATTTGATAACAATGCCGCTTTCCGCCAGTTCAAAGGAAGTCACTGGCTTATTGGCTTTATCAAGCCCTGATTTTCTGAGGGTCGCAAGGCGGGCATTGTCTGCGTCTTCAGCAGCAATTTCATCCGGGCTCATCGGAAACTCAACTGTCTGTCCGCTTTCGGCCATTTCAAATATTTTTACCCTATTTTGAGCTATTGCCGGATCTGTCTCCAAAGTCATTCCTATGGTTAGTAAGATTGCTATGATTAAACTGAAAATTTTCATTTTGCTCTCTCCTTTATTTCGAATTTGAAATACAAATGCGAAATATACATGTCCTGCTATAGGAAAAAGCAAGCTTAATGCCAAATTAACCGTAAGGAAAATGATGTATTAATAATCGCCTGAAATTACGATACTATTTCTCTTTTTCGTTTCTATAATATGGACGCCCATATTTTCATTATGCGAAAATAATGCGCGATATTTGTGATCCAAATCAGTCTAACCGGCAAAATATTACTCACTTAATTTTCTTATTACATACAAAGTGATTCCAATTTTTTTATCAATGCCTTCTCTTTTGGAACGCCCCTGAAAGCCAATGTGTCATTGATGATAATAGCGGGAGTTGAAAGGACTCCATATTGTGTTCCGATTTCCGGCGATTCCGCCACATCTACGGTTCGGTAACTCAGCCCTGGAAATTCCTGCCGGCCCTGTTCGACTACTTTTTGTACCGTCGCTTTCGCCTGACCGCATGTCGTGCAACCCGGCGCAGTCAAGATTATTATCTCGATACTCATTGCTTCCTCCTTCTTACTGAGAGGGTTACCTTGAACGTTGAACCCTGAACCTGTGAACCTTTGTTGTAATTTTATCCCATATAAAGTTTCAATAAGATATTTATGATCAATAGCGCAAAAATAGACGGAAAAATCATGGCCTTGGTTCTTGAAATAGAATTACTGACGATATCTTTAATTGCCAGGTATCCGCGACTTATGCCGAAGTAAAGTCCGGCCAACAGTATCAGCCCCTGGATTAAAGGAATCCAATCCGGCAGAAACGGCTTGTACGGGTAATGAGCAGTGCCGAAAAGATTCCACCCCAACCCCAGGGGATCAGATAATACGTTTAGGATATAGCTATAATTCACCATAAGCATCGGCAGGCTGAAGGCGATCCAGGCAAAAATGCCAACCGGCACCATTATATAGGCCAACCGTAGGGTCATGGTCCGGTTGCTGACCCGGTTGCCGGCCATGCGGTTTGCCAAGCGAGCCACCAGCGCAAAAATCCCCGGAAACAGCAGCAGCGCCGAGCCCCAGAGGGAAGCCAGGTAGATGAAAAATGGTACAATTTCTCTGCTTTCGGTGACATTGGCGGCATCCTTGATTACAGCCCACGGACCTCCCATGGTAATACTGAATGCAATGGCCACCACCAGCATGATGATCACATTAAACATCTCATCATAGCCTTTCAGTAGGTGGTCCGAGCCAAACGGCCGGATGAAAATAGCGACATTATCCTTGGGACAGCTTTTGATGCATTCGGTGCAAAGTCCGCAATAATTGTTGCGATTCATCGTGCCGAGATACTGTTTCCAGGGGCAGGCCCAACCGTCAGGCCCGCCGGAGAAGCATGACTTTTCCCGGTGTTTTTTGCAAATGTCGAGATCGACGGCCCGCAGTTCCGTCATCGAAGCCATGGAATAGGTGCCCAAAAATCCGCCCACCGGGCACAGATACTGGCAAAAAATCCTGCGGCGATAGACCAGAGCCATCACAAGACTCACGGCCAATATACCCAGAAACATAAATGCCGTGGCAATCGGACGGGTGATTAGAATAATGCCGAATGAAATCAGCGATAGAAAGAGAATGTTTTGCAGCCAGATATTGTCAGTTATCTTCGGCCAATCTTTTTGCAAGCCGGTAAACCGGTGATGTAATGCTTTAAATTTTTTTTCGACATATCGTACGCCTGTCAGGCTCCTGCGGCTCAGCCATTCAGCGGGCGCCGGCAGCGGACACACCATGCACCAGATCCTGCCGCCAATCGGCACGATAATGGCCTTGAGCACAAACCACCACAGGATCCAGACAAAGATAATGGTTATATTGCGGTTGCCGACCGGGCTGCCACGCAGACTGCTGATAATGAAAAGGTAAAATATTATGAAATTCGGCAGGATCACCAGAAACTGGAAACTGCGCAGCTTGAAGATTTTGGCCAGCCATGGCAATTTTTCCAGCAGGTTGATGCGGTTGAAGCCTGAAAAGCCGGCGCCCGTATCGGACTGCATATAGAGCAGCAAACCGAACACCAGCCAGATTGACAGGGAAATGAACAAATAATAAGAATTGTTGGGCCTTACAATGAGTTCGCCCGTCATAAAGGGATGCAGGTTGCCGCAGGTTTGCGTGCACCTGAAGGTAAATTTGCCGGCCTTATCGGCTGTAAATTCAACATCAGGGACCCGGTCCCAGTCACTTTGAAGGCTGCCGTCATCATCTTCCCAGGTATATTTTAGAAAGGTTGCCCCCTTTCGCATTATGAACTCCAAGGGGTGTCCGTCGAGGAGAAATCCGTGGGTGGCGTCCAGGGAACCGGGCTTGAAAAGGATTATATCGCCTTGATTGACGATGATCCGCGATGGAGAATAGCCGTATTTTTTAGCTTCCAGAGATATCGTATGCGTTTTCGTTTTGGCCGGTAAAAATTGAATTGTTAGGGGTATGACCATCGCCGCAACGAAACTTAAAGAAATTAAATACCAAACTTTTTTTCTGCTCATTTTCACCAATCATCGTTTCCGTACAGGTTGCTGCGGTCATTGCGCTGATCTCAGGCTTGATGTCGTCGCCCCAGATTCATTTGTCAGGTTCTCAAACAGGGCGAATGCTTTTTTACCGTCCCATTTCCGGGGTCCCAAAACCTTGCCGATAATGATGCCCTCCTTGTTCAGAATAAAGGTGGTCGGAATGGCGGTAATTCTAAAACGGGCGCCGACCTCTCCGTCTGAGTCCAACAGGGTCGTAAAATTCAGCTTATAGTCTTTGAAAAACTGTTTTACCTGGGAGACAGGCTCCTGCAGGTTAATGGCTACCATTGCAAAATCTTTATTTTTAAACTTTTGATGCAATTTTTCCATGTGCGGCATTTCAATCCGGCAGTCAAAACACCAGGTGGTCCAGAAATTAAGAAAAACAATCTTGCCTCTGAAATTCGAAAGACTGACCGGCCGGCCGTTCGGATCCATAAGCCTGACGTCGACCGGTAAAACCTGAGCTATTTTAATAACACCCATATCACCAAATAGCCGGTCTAATCCCTGGCTGTCAGTCTTGGCCCATGATTGGTCATCAAACAGATAAAAGGCCGAGAATCCGGAAAAAACTATCGTAACAAAAAAAAGAAAAGCCGGCCGGTTAGCTAATAATTTCTTCATTTTGAGTCTTTATTTGCCTCAATCTGGCAGTCCACCTGAGGCTGGTAAACTTCGGCGGTCAGCGGCAAGGCTTAACCATATCCTCTTGTACGAAACATTGATTTAGATATGATAACAGGGTTAACAGGATTTTTTTGTTTAGTAGAACAATATCCCGTTGATCCAGTTGATCCTGTCAAAAAAATAAATAGACTGAATACATTACTTCGACGTTCATGAGTTTCTATTTCGATTTGACTGGCCGATCAGCAGCCGACGGCAGGGCTAACCCGGAACCCTGCCTGCCCTCCGTAGCCTGGAAGGCGAAGGAGGGAACCTTGAACGTTTCGCTGCATCATTTATACAAGACACCCGGCACACCCCTTTTGAGATTGAGCTGAACCGTCACGTCCCCATCCTCAGAGACAGCAGCGGCTTTTTTTTGGGTTTTGAGTTTTTCGTGCCAGGTTTTAACTATATACTTTCCCGGAGCAAGATCCGTCAGGTCTCCCAGTCCTGCCTGTTGCAGATAATTTGGATCGGGAATCTGAAAATTCCCTTTTTTGTCCGTTACTGCAAAATATGGATTTTTCATCACCAGGATATAGGCCGCCATTTCAGCGTGGACGTCGCAACGAAGCTCCACGATGCCGGGTTTATCAAATAAGACCGCTTTACTATCCCCGGGTTTATAGCTTCCCAGGTTGAATCCTTTAGTCCGGGACATGGAAAAGATATTGTGATCCACCTGGTCATTGTTGGGGAACCTTACGGTAGAGCCCACCAAAACCGGTAAAACATGGGGTCTAAACTCCAGGTTGCGTTGATCCATGACGAAGTTTGTCTTTGACAGATCCATGGAACCCGAAGGTGCTTTAGTTAGATAAACCAAAATATTGTCCGGAGACCGCAATCCTTTTACCTTCACTGTTCCTTTAATCTTTCCGGCCAGCGCAAGGCCCGCAAAATATATCAATATTAAAAAAGCAAATAATAGTACGAATACAAAATATCTTCGCAATTGTATGTCCTCCATGCCTTACCATACGCTGCTGGTAATTAAGATATCATTAACGTTCCAATTTTTGACTTTTGCCAAAGGCTTGATAACCGGTCGATAGATGAGACTGGCCTCGGCCGTCGGTTCGTCTGCGGGATCTTCGAGGGCAAATTCGTATGTAAGCGTCACTGTCCTCTTAGGCCTGATTCGGGTATCGGAAACGACCCGGGTGGCATTCCAGAAAGGTACGTTCAGATTACCTTTGTCATCGCCAAGCACCCGGGCAAAAGCCGCCCCGGGCAGGCCGGCATAGTTCCCTTCTGCACTGTCTCCATTTCCGGACCAATCGGGAAGCCGGCTGCCCTCAATTAAATTTAAAGTTTTGCCGCTGGAATCCGTGACCTTGAGCAGCAGCATCACACTTCGCATGGTCTCGCCCGTAGGCACCCAGTGACCACCGTTGGTGTTGGTAATGTAGGCATTGATGTTGAGCTTGTTGCCGACTATCTCCCCTTCCAATTCAAGCGAAAGGGCGGTCTTTAATTGGGTTTCGGTACCGCCGTCAAAATGGTGGGGGCGAATGTTATTCGGTGAACGGTAAGTGCCCCACATGTTTCTGGCGTTGCCGTCGACGACATAGTTGTCATACGGCAGCATCTCTTTGCGCCAACTCATATGACAGTCCTGGCATTTCTTGCCTTTGTTGGAGTCATCGGATGGCAGCTGATCCTGCCATTGCTTCCACTCGCGGTAGGTGGTCTGGATGGGCAGGGTTGTGTTATCATCCAGCCCGAACCCTTTTAATTCCGCTGCCGAATAGACCTTGCCGGCGTTCCAGGCTTTTCCCTTATCCAACTTTTTGAAATGATTGTGGCAAAGCGAACAAAACTTTCCCTGATCGAAAACCGGATTATACGATGCGGCCATTGGGGGTGCCGACACATCATCGTACGGACCGAACACGAGGATGGAGTTTCCCCGGGCAGGGGATTGTCTTTCCTGAACTGCAGCAGCCCCGCTGGGTTTAGTTTTATCCTTGATCACGTTTCTAACCTTGTGGCAGTAATCACAGCTGATTCCGTCCCATTCTGTCCGGGGAGAACGAAGTACGTCCGTTAAATCTTGCGAATAGGGGACGTTATCGGCAACCGATGGTGCATGGCAGGTGGTACAGTTGCCGTCACTGGTCGGGTTGTCCAGCCGATAGCCCGGTCCGATTCCCGGCCGCAGAAGAGCGTCAGTTCCGTAATACATGTCCAGCACTTTTGGATTGGATGTGGTGTGAGCCATTTTGGATTGGTCATAGTACCGGGTTAAATTAACATGGCACCTTGAACAGGTGACCGGTGATATGAACCTATAACCAGGGTGGTCATTAAGAAAAACCGGATTGAGAAAGATATCCTGGATGCGACCGGAGCGATTGGCTAGCTGCCCGTTGTTGAACCAGCCCTCCTTGCCGGCGGCAACGATCAGCCGCGCGCCCGGAGTGTATTCGGATTGAAGCTCATAGTACCCCTGGCGATCGGTAAATGAAAAATCTTTTTCACCGGCAATTCGCACCCGGGCATTTTCCACCGGGCCATATTCAGAAATGACCCGGCCCCTGATAACGATCGTCGGGCGGTTACCTGCCGAGGTTTGGGCGATACTCGTTTTAATGGAATATCCGGCCGTTATTAATCCTGCTAAGATGGCCGAGCCGATTAAAATGAATTTTAAATTTGCCTTCAGCATTGCTAATTCCCTAACCCGGACGGACCGGAATCAAACAGAATGAAGTCTATACGAAAACACGAAACAGAAAAAAGAGTACCATTTCGTGTTTTCGCGGGTATGAGATCCGCCCCGGGCGGATTGCCACAAACAGAACGAAAATAATATATAAGCGCCTAAGCCCGTACCACCAGCGTGCCCTGCATGTTCTGATGGCTGTCGCCACAGATGGCATTGCAGGAGAAGGTAAAGACGCCGGCCTTGTCGGCTTTAAACGACACATACGTGGCCTTGCCGGGCTGAATCCCATCGGTTAAAAAAACAGCGAAATCTTTCAGGCTGAATCCATGTACCACATCACTGCTCGTCAATTTGAAAACGACCAGGTCACCTTTTGATACTTGAATGACCGGTTTTTCGATAGGCTGACCCTGCTGTTTCCAGAAGGATACAGCCTGGTAGGCCGGTGCTTCACCGATTAGCCAACCTCGTTCCGCATGCCCGGTCAGCGTAAATTGCCTGGCATCCGGTGAGACTTTAGTCGATGAAATATATTCATCATAATACGAAATACCAAAAGGCAGACCCACTACAATCAATACGATCACAACCAGAAAGAAGAGGTCCAGTTTTTTATTGCCTGTTCGCATGGGTAACTCCTCAAACGGGTTAGTTTAGCAATATCAGACGGCCGGAGCGTTTATCCACGCCCAACAGCTGGACGATTTCCAGGCCCTCGTCGACTATTTCCACCGCATAAAAACCGCCGTTATCTTGAACTTTACCGATTGCAAGATTGGGATTTAACCGTTTAACGTAACTGGTGACGATTTCCCGGGCCTGGTCTTCAGAGACAGCCGATTTTTTTGCAAGAAGTTCACCTGAATCACGCCTTTGGGGCACATAACCGCTGCCGCCGGATTGTCCCCAGCCGCATGCGCCGGCAATATCCACCGCTACTAAATTGATCATACCCATGAGGGCCAGAATTGAAACACCAAGAATTATTGTTCTGAATTTTTTAGTCATGGTTAAACCTCCTTAGTTTTTTGCTGATGGTTGAATTTATATTTCCTAAAATACTGTCTTTGTGCATTATCGCGATATGGCTGTTTTCATATCACAAGATGATAACGCTTCGATCAATGGATTAGCCGGGCAATTATTAGACTTTTATTTTTATCCTATAAGCAATGAATGTGCCATAACCTGAGAAAAATTGCACCGGTCTATTAACTCGCTGAAATATATAAGATTTATGGCTGAATATATCAAATAAAAGCTTTTGTAAAAACACTCAGTTGCGCACCGTTGAACGGAATTGGATCGAAACTATCCAGACGGTTAAATAGAGTGCGAAAAAATTACCCGGTTCGCAAAAGAATTTGTGGATTGAACTGATACGATATGGTTTGAAAGTTTTAACAAAGAAGGGCAAGATTGAGTAAATAGATAGGTGATGCAATAGCCACCACCGAGGAATGGACTGGTGAAATGGAACTATTGGGGAAAAGGTCTCTGCTATAATCGATAGCCGCACCAGCGGGAAGGCTGGAATCTTCATGGTTGTCGACTCTGATAGCTGATATTAGAAAGTCCTGGCTATCGAATATTCGGCTGGCTGTAAACCCGCAAGCGTTGTCAGGGGTTGCAGGCTGGCAACCATCAGGCATGAAATCCGTTTGCGGATCGGTTGGATGGCGATGATCCATTTGACTGCATTTAAAACAACTTTCATCACCATTACAGCCGCCGGCAAACGCATGGGTTACGAACAGACAAATGCTAAAAACCAGAATCAGCGGTATGCTCAAGGTTTTATTCGTAACCAAAGTGTGTATGTTTGATTTTAATTTCATACTGAAATGGTAGTATATATTAGTGCGATTTAGCCGTCAAGTCTAAAATCTGAAAATTGTCACCTGAATAGATTCAGAACGCGGGCATCGGCATCTGACCCCAGTAGTTTCGCGGTGCCGTTTTGTCAACATTCATTACCTGGCTCTTTCGGACATCGACATCCACCCGCAGCAGCGGCAAATGTTTAACCGTGAAAGCCAGCGCTTCGTCGGCCGGAGCATACTGCCCGCTGGGCCAGGTCAGTTGAGAAAAAATCAGCCGCATGGGGCCGTCACTCATTACGCCCATCATGTCCTGGTGATTGCGGCGACCTAAAAAAGGAAACATAAAACCGATTACAGCACTAATCGAACGCCGGGGCCTTTTGTGCATGCCGGATATATCCGGCTGGGTAAACAGACCCTGCATCATGTAATTTACGGGCATGATATGCACCATGAAACCTTTATGCCCCTGCTTGTGGTAATTTTCGATGGATGCCGTAAGGTTGCTGTCCTGAAAGGCGATGTCGACAATATTTTGGATAGATTCATCTGGCTGCGGTGTTATCGAAACAGCTGTGAGTTCTTTTGCAGGAATTCTTACTATTGAGGTCCTGGAAATTGTATAACTACGCAGGCCAAACGCGACGAAAATAAGCAGCGCAAGCGTAAACATGTAAGCCAGCCCCAGCGACAGCCCTTTCGAATTGATCCAGCCGAAAAAAAGGCGAAATAATTTACCGCCGGGATTACCCGGCAGAAACATGGCTGTATGATCCATGTATACGCGATAACTTTCTCCGTGCTGCGCCAGCATGCGCTGTTCCTCATGTTGCGCCAGTAGATAATAAATAAATAGCATGCTGGCATACAGAATCAGGATAAAAAAACGCGGCCAGAAAAGTAGCAGGCCCAAACCGGCAATCGCCAGAAACAGATACTGGGGATGACGGATCCAGCGGTACAGAATTCCGGTCACCACACCTTTGCGGCGAACCTTGGCCGTGTAAATTTGAAAGGCTCCGATTATAAATGCGATGATGCCAAGGGAGAACAGGGTTCGTCCAAAGCCATTGATAAAATTAAGCATATCGCTTTTCGCCACGACCGCATGCGGTAAGAAGAATCCGGTCAACCAGGCAGTGGCCGGAAAAGCATAGAGGGTGTTAAGCAGTGGGCCATACCCGGAATAGAAATAAGCCGCAAAGGGACTGATCATGATGATGATTTCGAGCCCGATTAACAAATAAACGATTACAACAGAACTGCGAACTATTTTTCCACGCAAGTTCATAATTTATGGTCTCCAAACTTCCTATTTGTATTTCCTGAACCAGCGTTCAGGAAATGTTATTTGAAATTACTGCCGTAGTGCTATGATCCGTTACAAAATTGCAGGGTTGGAATTCCAAAAAGAGGGTAATTCCGATCCACGTTGCCGATACCCAGCCCCAGAATATTATTACTGCAAAATATTTGCGGAGCGTCGTAAAAATCATTGAAACCATAAGGCGCCACATCATAATCTGCCAGCGCCATAAACGGAATTTTACGTTCCGTCATCAAATCGGCAAAATGGGTATGGGTGATCGTCAAAAACTGAAAACCTTCCGGCCCCCAGCCGGTGACGGTTCCTAATCTTTTGCGCAGTTGGGAGACTGTCAGGTTCACCAGGTTTTTACCGGGCTGCAGGCTGGCAGAGTAGAATCCCCTGGGGCGGGGCGGGGCGGGGCTCCGGGCCGCAGTCTGATATCTTCCGATTTATCGAAATCGACGTACTCACACTGCCAGATTTTGCCGTTTCGGCGCCTGAGGCCATAATCCCAGGCCAGCTTGCCGGAAAGGACGGCATCCGAGTGGCCTGACCCGTCATCACCAAATCCATAGAAAAGGGCGGTTCCGATAAACCCTTGATTGACGGTACCATCTGCTAATGAGGGCATTATTTCCTGCTTATCAAATTCATCCTGGGTTATGTTCCAGCCCATTTTTCGATTGGCTTTGCGCCAGGCCTTTAGCTGCTCCGCCAGCGTGAGGATTAACTCACCCCCCTTGAACGGTTGACTTTTTGAATATAAGTTTCGCAACCAAACTAATGGCGACATTGTTCAATAGTCCTTAATAAATTCGCCCTGAAAAATAGCACACACAGGGCTGTAAATTGTTCTTTGAAACTGAAGAAACGTCTTAGATCGAAGGTTTGGCGGATTAATTATTTAATGCTGCTTTTGTTTTAAAGGTAGCAAACGACGTGCCAAGGTAAAAGTCAATATTATGGTCAGCGACATAAGTAATTTAAATATCAATAAGATCTACTATATACGCACTAATTTTGCCCTGAATGTTGAACGCATAAATCCATCTTATTTTCCGAAGTGCAAATATTTTACGCACTATACCCCCTTAATCAGTCTCAAGTGCATAAAAGATATCCACCCGTTGAAATTAAAATCGGTATTGATGCTGAAAAATGTTGTTTACCCGAAGATCTGGCCCAGGACGGCTGTAACTACATTAGGGGAATTGAAATGTATAGATTCATTATCTGAAATTGGACGAGGTAACCTGATTTTTTTTGCAATACCCCTATGGATGGCTATGTCCGCTGTGTTTCACCTGCTGGGCGCAAATAAAATGCGACTATAAGGGTTATTGACTGACAACATCGAGACTATCATTTCGGCGGCAGCTCACTGTGCTGCGAGCAAGAGGTGCCGAAAGTACACGGCATGCATATTGCTTTGAGGTCTAAAAGGATAACGAAATTTGTGTTTGATTACTGGTTTGTAGCGGTAGTAACGAATAATAAAGTGTGCACTAAAATTCTAATCTATCCTACAGTGTTGTTTGGAGACGCCTTCAATCGAGCCAGTTTTCTATTGCGCACAAAATTCAGGTATTGGGATTAGCTCAAACATGTCAAACTGCCGAATCAATATTTTCGAAACCGGAAGTGTGCTTAACGATAAGTGGGTAATTCTGGAACTTATCGGCAAGGGCGCAATGGGTGAGATTTATCTGGCGCATCAATTGAATCTTAAGCGCGATGTGGCCATTAAGGTTGTCTCGGAGGAGTTGTTAAAGGATTTCGAGGATGATCCGGAAGAGATTGAAACAGCCTTCCAGCGATTCAAACGCGAGGTCCACGCCATGGCCCAGGTGCGTCACCCGAATGTGCTGCAAATCTTCGATTATGGTTCTGCTGCGATCCAAAGGGAAGCCGGAGATTGTCCCGTTGAATTCATTGCCATGGAGTATATTCCGGGGGATACCCTTCGTTTCACCATGTCGGATGAAGGTTTTTATCCTGAGCAGGATCTTACCGGGGATTGGCTGGAAGAATACTTCCTCCCGATGCTCAATGGTATCGAGGCTATTCATGATCTTGGTATCGTTCATCGGGACATAAAACCCGAAAACATACTGATGGACGATACAAATCCCAAAATTGCCGATTTCGGCCTGGCTCGTTCCACGCGTCTAAAACCGGTAACACAATCCATGGATGTAAAGGGAACCGCTCATTACATGTCTCCCGAACACTTTTTTGATTTCAGAAAAGCCGATCAGCGGGCCGATATCTATTCATTGGGGAAAATCCTTTTTGAGGCCGTCACCGGAAAATTAGGTGAAGGCACAATACCCTTTAAAACCGCCAGTCTGCCGGAGACCGAAACCCTCTTTTTCGAGAAACTGGATAAGATCATCCAGGATGCTACTGCTGAAAATCGAGAAAATCGGTTGGCGTCGATTGAGCAACTGCGAACAGCCATCTTAGATGCAATTGATGCTTATAAAAAGGAGCCGGAAGCGGATATTTTAGCAAGATCGAAGCATTCTTCATTTCTGCTTAACCCGAAGTGGATCTGGTCAGGGATCGTGATTGCAATCATTGCAGTATCCGCCATGGCAATCTGGCATTTAATGGGAGAACCCGGCAATTCATCCAAGGTACTGGAAAGTCCACCGATCATTAGCAATGAAGTAAAAAAAGTCTATCGCGATGATTCTTCCCCCATTGAAATAATGCCATCAGATACGCCCAAACAGTCAATTCTGGCCGAAGACGGTGCATCCATGCATTTTGTACCGGCAGGAACGGTTACTTTGCCGAATAATAGCAGCTCCCAGCCTGGGCGATCGGTGAAGGTCAACCCTTTTTACATGGATGAAACCCTCGTCACAAATCACCAGTACGTGGAGTTTTTAAACCACAACCTTTCAAGAATTCGTGTCGAAAGAGGAGTGGTCCGCGCTGAGGAAGAAATCTGGCTTCTATTAGGCGAAATATCAGAAGATTATGAACCAATTGTTTTTCAAATAGGCGAGTTTAAAGTCAGTAAAATAGCGTATGCCTCATTGCCGGCCCTGCGCGTTACAGCCTATGGCGCCGCCGGCTACGCGCGGTATTACAACAGACGCTTGCCAACCTATATCGAATGGCTGCATGCCCTGGGGAATGGAGAGTTGCAGTTCCAAAAGAAATTCCAAGATGACGGTGATTCCCCTGAGGAAGCAGATAAACAGCCTAGGCATGGCCAGATGCATTCTCAGGTAAAAAGTGATGTTGCTAAGCCTAAATCTCCTGGCCCAAAATTATCTTCGGTTATAAATGATCAGCCCAATAGATACGGAATCCGCGGGTTAAATAAAAATATTAAGGAATGGGGCCTTAAGGTATCTGATGCCACATCAAGAGATAATATCAGAGAAGCGGAATTTGTGGTTCTGCCATCAACCAGTCAACGCTTTCCCTGGGAAGGATTTGGAGAAGTCGGCTTCCGCTGTGTACGGGAGGTAAAGATTAAAAGGAAATAGCCCTTTGCCAGGTCCTGTAACAACATTTTTTGTAGAATAGACCCTGACATTGCATAAATTCTTGTCATCTAGCCTGGCCGTTATGTCTGAGATCGTTGCTTTTTCCGGGCTGATGCTGGATGCTTGTCGGAGCGGAGCGGAGATCCCGTTTCAGCGGGGATACTCGATGCTGGATATCTAACAGTACACTATCGGTGAATTTCAACGACATCCAGGATCCAGAAACCAGAATCCAGGATCAGTCAATACTTTCAATGGTCTTCATTGCAGCAGCTAAGTTGGATTTCAAAATTTTATGCAACTATAGGGT
>Ga0209260_10000464_pt1 | contig 16554 bp, 7 predicted proteins | sample WorMetTypGCAVOLI_FD_187421 | JGI IMG/M metagenome (GOLD analysis project Ga0209260, IMG submission 187421) | Marine gutless worms symbiont microbial communities from Max Planck institute for Marine Microbiology, Germany - Olavius algarvensis... ...
TAATTGGTATACTGCGAGTTTGGTGTCTTGTCTTGCGAAATTAGCCGCAGCTTATAATAGTGTTTTCTACCAGTTTCCCACGCTATTTCCCGCCGCTATTAGCATAGCAGGCGTGTCACCTGGGGTCGTAACCTCATTAGACCACCAAACCCATCCAATAAACCCAAACCATGCTATTTTTAGCAGCGTTCATATTAATGCGCTATAACTTTTGACGAATCAGGGGATAGAAAATTTGCATCTGTCGCCATTCTGGATTCTGGTTTATGGATAGTTAGTCATTGAGTGTAGAGTGGTTGATAACTGTTGTATTTTTAGGGGTTAAGATTGATATTGTTTGGTAAAAAGTGTAACAACATTTCCGTCTATCTTTGTGCTTATAATGTACAAGTAGAAATATCGAATTTGGGGTAGTTTGATTACGTTTTGGGACGTACTTCGTACAGTGCTGTGCCGACACGCTGCCGAACTAGCGTGGTCGCACGTGCTTAGAAGTAGGATCTTTGATCCTGGGTTAGATTCTTTCTGGTGAAATTAGTTGTAGGCGTTGGTCATACGTGTATGGTGGTTAGAAGTCTCCTGGATTTCTTCCTGACACTTTGGACGTCATAATTAGTAGTCTAGTGTCACTTAGTTTACCCCCCCCTTGCTTGGAGTGGTTCATTTGGGTATCCATTTCACTTTAGTGCGTGTTGGTTTGTCTGTATGGTATTAGTACTGCTCTGTTTTGGTATCACGTCGTACACTAGTTGGGAAATAAATGGGAAAGATCTGAACGATCAATTACTGTGTTTTTCATAACCAGTCAAAGTGCACCTCACAGGGTGGTCACACATTCCACTTGGAGGTACCGTCTCTTATGAGATAGTGTGCTTCCCCTCAGTTTATTTCAACTGAGTGCGCTATTGGCCTTCACGCCAATTAAATCATCAATCTTAGCTAGTTTCAACTATAGTAGCTTTTGTTATCAACAAACTACAACAGTTTCTCAAGACTCTAGCTATCATCAAACAATAATGTCACTCAAGCCGGATTTGAACAATTCAAGTAAGTCTGATAACAGGACAGGGTCCCCCTGGGCCAATATTGACTCAGGTCTCTCTGGACCCGACCTCATCAGTTTCGACTCAGATGTTGAGATAGGGACAGCTGAACCTGACCTGATCAACTTTGATTCAGACGCAGAAATAATAATAGCTGACTCTGACTGGACGACCATTGATGATGGGTCCCCCTGGGCCAGTCCTGACCTAGACATTTTTGGACCCAACCTGATTAGCTTTGACTCAGATATTGAGATAGAGACAGCTGGACCTAATTTAGTTAACCTCAATCCAGATGTGGAAATAGGAACAGCTAACTCTAATCAGACAATCACTGGGACAATAGACACGGATATAGAGACATCCGACTCAGACTGGACAGACGTCGAAGTGACAGAGATGGACACGGACTTTAGCATAACTAGTTCAGAGTGTTCACACCAATTAGTGGTTAATATGATGACTCAAACAGACGATAATGATGTAGTGCAAGCCGCTGATATGGACTCTACGGACTCCAGACCTGCATCCCTGAGATGTCCTGAGAGTGGAAACACAGACGACGAAATACAAGTCTCATTTTCTCATGCTGAGCTAGCACTTAATTTAAATGAGCGATTTACACAATATAGAGAGAGAACAAAGTCATTTATTCAACACTCTCAAGACGATGGCGTGGTGGGAGAAGACCGAGACAGCGGCATGGTCCACCTCACCCCCCGCCCGCCACAAATTGGCGCCCATACGCGCGGCGAGATTAATGTAAATACTTGCCCACAGTTCACCAGAGGTGTGGACCCAAGTAGCGCACAGGCACCACAAGTTAGCAGCTATACACGCGGTGTTGAATCTGCTTCACAAACCGACTTTCCTAGACAATACGTTGGCAGAGCGGACTACGGACTCGACTTTTTGTGTGACAACCAGCTCCCCAGACCTGACTGTGACGCACAGCCGCAGCAGTCCCATAGGGGCCGTCCGACCTTTATTAATGCCTCAACACACCGAGGCAGGTCCACAGGTCCCATGGGACGGGTTAAAGGTCAAGGTCACAACATCGAGTCCGATGTCAACCCAAGAGGTCATTCAGTTGGAACTGTAAGGGGACGCGCTTCGCGCCGACCCCCAGCGCCAAGGCAAGGTACTAATAGGGAGCAGCTGATTGTTTACAACAGCTACCCATCCTGGGCAGTTAACTCGCAACGGGACCAAGTTAGTTCTAAACGCGACAACACTGTCAACCCAATGCCTTCAGGTCAGCGACAGAGGTCAACAGGTAGTGCTGTTGATTCTGCCGCGCGACCGCGGCGCGCGGCGGACTCTTTCAGCGCTGCTCCTAGACAGTATGATTTCGAAGAAATGGAGAGAAGTTACAGCCGACCAGGTGAGGTGTTAACGAACCCACGCGATTGTGCCCCTCCCCCTGTACCTTCAAGGTCACAATCGGGGCCGGGGATGCGCATCGCACTTAATAATCCTGGATACGGCAACGCTGACGTTACAAGTCGACGCCGACATGACTCTGACAATTCAAACTCGGACAGAGACTCCCGATCTAGCAGTTCTGGGACTCTGCCTGTAGCTTACAAACAAATGTCAAAGATCAAATCAGTCGCATACCACCCAAATCAAGTCACCGCCGAATTCAGTGATTCTAGGTCGGACTATAGTTCCGATTCAACAATTCCAATACGCCATTCAACTTCATCTCGCCCTGAAACGTGCCGATCCGATGACCTATACCATGGTCATCAGTGTTGCGGACGTCACTCGGGAAATCATGATCGTGCTCGATCCTCGCCACCACGGGCCAAATATCGTGATTTATCTCACAAAGCCCGCCCCAAGTCCTCAGCCACCGGAAGCCAGCATGCTTACCGAGATGGTTCTGAGGGACATCGGCGTCACCACTCGAGCCGACACCAATCACCAACCAGAAAAAGGCGGCAAAGCCCCTCGCCACCACCTCGTCGGCGGGCGAAGGCTAACCGTCACCATAACGAGAGAGGTTCGGATGAAACTTCGGACCCCTTCGATTCCGATCACAGTGGTCACCGATCACGCCCACGGCACCGGGATAGCGATGAGGGACGGGAAATTACTTCTCACGTCCCCTCGCACCAACAATCTCGTCATCACAAATCCAAACGAGATCACAAACGGTCCGAATCCCGACGCCCTCACGATCGGATCAAGCTTGGACACTTTGATGGAAGAACGGACGTCGAAACCTTCTTAGCAAAGTTTCGCGCGGCATCAAAATACAACCGCTGGAGTCGTGATGACCAGCTGGCCCACTTAACTGCCGCCCTTACCGGAAATGCCAGTATGCTGTTGTACGAAATTGACAATCTCCCATTAGAGGAGGTTGTCACCAAATTGCGTACACGCTTTGGCACTCAAGGTCAAACTGAAAGATTTCGAACAGAGCTTAAGTTCAGAAAGCGCAGGCCTGGAGAAACCCTCCAGGAGCTCGCTGCCGAAATTGAGAGACTTGCACGTAGGGCTTTTCCCACAGCGTCGGCAGACATTCGCGATCACCTTACACGTGACGCCTTTGTCGACGCTCTGGACCCTTCAGACCTCTCACTCAGAGTTCGCGTGCAAGAACCAAAAACCCTCCAAGACGCTCTAACCTCTGCCATTAAGTTAGAGGTCGTGCTCAACCAAATGGAGAAACCAAAAATGTCATCCAAGAACCCCCTTCCACGAGGGACCGAGCTTGATCCCTCCTCAAGGGCCGGTTCTAAGGCTAACAAACCCCAGGGTTCAACTGGTGCACGGAAAAAGGGGAGCGTTGCCGCTCAATCTGCGCAGCAAAACCACCCTCCTAAAGCCGAACCAGATCCCAGGGATAAACAAATTGCCGACTTACGGGAACAAACCAAACTCCTGTCCACATTCAAGGCAACTCTCGATGAGGAACGAAGGAGAGGCAATGAGCTATCCCACATGGTTCATCAATTGAGTCTAAGCATGGCTGATGCCCAACTTCAGGGTTTTGGCCGAGCCTCTACTCCACCTGCCTCTATCTCTTCAGATTCCGACCAAATGAGGGAAGACCGATTACGGATGTCGGGATATCATTCCTCTCAACCCTCATCACCATCACCAGGGACATATCCTCATTTTGGGTTTGACCCTCGGTCAGGAGCCTCCGGGTATGGTGACCCCCCGGGCTATCCTCTCCCGACCGTCTACCCTCATCCAACACCCAGCGTCCCACCAGTTTCTAGCCGACCTCCGAGTCTGTTTGATATGTCAACTATCAGATGTTTCAACTGCTCTCAATTCGGGCACTTTGCTAGGAATTGTCCACTGAGAAATACAAGGGACGAAACACCTGTTGAGAGGAAACCCAAACAACACTCCGTCAACTCTCCGAAGATTTCAGGTACCTTTGGAGACGGGGACGAGGTTTTGAAAACTTACCTCCACGTGAAAATAGGTCACAGAACTTACCCGTGTCTGTTAGATTCTGGGTGTGACCTCACTATTCTACCCGCCAAGGTCGTTCCAAAGGACCAAATCCAGTCCACTTCAGAGAAGCTTTTTGCTGCCAATCGCACTCAAATACCAATTCTGGGACGTGTTGTCCTCCCGGCCAAACTTGGAGACTTCGACGTTGAGATTTCTGGTCTGGTTTCACACCATGTCCAGGAAATCATGATCGGAATCGATTGGCTGAGAGGCTATGACGTTCTATGGAATATGGGAAAGGGTGAAATCACAATTGGGGGCCACACTTTCGCCCTCACCACCAAAAAGTCAAGACCACAAGACGTGCGGCGCGTCGTCCTCGCCCAGGACACCGTAATCCCTTCCAGGGCGCAGGTCGATGTTCCTACTGACGTCGTCTATGACACCTTATGGGGCTCTCCACTGATAGCGTTTGGTGATTGGGCCACTGAACCTCGCCAACTGAAAACCGGCGTCTATACGGCGCGGACTGTAGTACCAGCCCGTCCAGCTGACGTCCCAGTACGAGTAATGAACACCACCGATCAATCGGTTGAACTGAAAAAGGGAAGCCTCATTGGGGACCTGGAATATTGGGACTATGTCCACACTCCAACCGTTCCCTCTGAGAACCCATCCCCTTTCACTCCACCCGACAAAGAGGTCGTTCAAGACCTCCTGTCGCGCATTGATCCAACAGTTCCAGAGCACATCAAGTTAAAGCTCGCCCAACTGTTGACACGTCACGCCTCAGTTTTCTCCCAGCATGACCTGGACTTGGGAGTGACTGATGTGCTGACTCACCAAATTGACACTGGAGATTCCAGACCAGTCCGTCAACCATTGCGGCGCCATCCCAAGCCACATGATGAGGCAATCCGTCAGTACATTGACGAATCTCAACAGCAAGGTGTTATTGAGAAAGCATCATCTCCTTGGGCCAGCAATGTGGTAGTCGTAAGGAAGAAGGACGGAACTTACCGGTGTTGTATCGATTTCAGAGATGTCAACGAGCTAACAAAGAAGGACAGGTACCCGTTACCTCGCACAGACCAATGTCTGGAAGCCATGTCCGGCTGCTCATGGTTCACAACCTGTGATCTCAAGGCGTCCTATCACCAGCTCATGGTAGACCCTAGAGACCGGGAAAAGACGGCATTCATTTCCAAGTACGGGATGTATCAGTACCGTCGCATGCCATTTGGGCTGTGCAATGCCGGAGCCAGCTTCCAGCGCCTCATGGATGTGGTCCTTACAGGCTTAAACCTTGAGGTGTGCCTAGCTTACATTGATGACGTCCTGATCTTTTCTAAAACTCTCGAGGAACATCTGGACCGCCTTGAGCTGGTCCTTCAGCGTCTCCAAGCTGCAGGCCTCAAACTTAAGGCCTCCAAGTGCAGTATCATGCAAACCCAAGTGTCCTTCCTGGGCCACGTCCTGTCCTCCGAGGGCATTGCCACGGACCCAGAGAAGACACGCCTAATCACCCAATGGCCGGTCCCAACCAACTTGAAGGAACTGCGCTCATTTCTGGGCATCAGTGGGTATTACCGCAAATTCGTTGAGGGCTATGCAGCTATCGCCGCACCCCTCAACGCCCTCATGAAGAAAAACACACCCTTCATTTGGAATGACGACTGCCAATCAGCCTTTGATACCCTCAAGGTGGCGCTTGCCAACCCCCCGGTGCTTACTGTGCCGGGAGACGAGGATGACATCATTTTGGATACCGACGCCTCAGACAGCTCCATCGGAGCAGTCCTCTCAGCTGTTCAAAATGGCGTCGAGCGTCCAATCGCTTACGCAGGCCGAGCCCTGAATAAAAATGAGTCAAACTACTGCATTACACGGAAGGAGCTCCTGGCAGTGGTTTACTTCACCAAATACTTCCGCCAGTATTTACTTGGACGGAGGTTCACTATCAGGACCGACCATGCCGCACTTACTTGGCTACAGAAAACACCTGACCCCATTGGTCAAAACGCCAGATGGCTCGAACAACTCGGTGAGTTTACGTTCGACATCAAACATCGAAACGGAACTCACCATTCAAACGCAGACGCCCTTTCAAGGCATCCTTGTTTGAATAAACCGAGTTGTACCGCCTGCCATCCCAAAGAGGCATCAGCAACTACGTTTCGGACCGCTACTCCGCCAATCTCGAACGGTCCCGAGCGTTACACTGGTGCTCGCCCTCAACGAGCACCACTTCCGCTCAGGCGACCTACATACTACAGCCCGCCCAGTCCTGATCGCTCCCCTGAGAGAGCGTCAGACACTGCCTCACGGGCCGGTTCTCCTCCACCAATCTCAAATGGTCCTGGGCGTTACTTTGGTGCGCGTCCTCAACGAACACCTCCATCGCTCAGACCACCAACATTTCAGAGCTCACCCAGTCCTGTTCGCCCTCCGGAGAGAACGCCAGGGACTGCATCTCGGGCTCAACCTCTACCAGCTCAAGTGTATGCAAGAGACAATGGTAGTGCTCGTCATTTTCACACGCCTCAACGACCACGTCCTTTGAACCCAACTGCCCGGGTGTTCCATCCAACCAGGACACCGGGCGCTACGGTTCGCACTCCGGCCTCAGGGTCCGAGAGTGGATACGGAAGTATGCAGGGCTTTTACCGCCCCTATCCGTCTCCAACTCATGGTCCCAATGGACCCCTCAAGTCGTGTTTCAAGAGGGTGTCAAATCAACCTCAGAAGGTGGCCCATGTGGTCCTATCTCCTGGCCAGCGCGCCACTGCGCGTGAGGACCAAGCTGTGCCTTACCATATACGAGCTGCTCCTAAACAAAATATCATCCAAAAGATGCTTGGTGACATCAGGAAAGTACTGGGTCCCGAATACCCGATTCCTGATCATCCGGCTCCGGCCTTAGATGCCAATGGACGCCGTAACAAGCGACGTTCTCCTACATATGCCCTCAAGAAGTGCCAAGAGATCCTTAGCAGGCCACTCAGCAGCTTTGCGAGGCGTCTCACTGCTTCTCCTGTCAACGCTGGTCCGTCTCCACATCAAGGCGACGACTGCCACGTCGACAATCAGGGCTTATGCTGGACCAATGAACAGATCGCTCAGGAGCAAAACAAGGACCCTGACCTGGCTCACATCATCAAGCTGATTAACCAATCTAGCGAGAAACCAACATGGAGCGCCGTTGAACTCCAATCTAACTCCTGCAAGACCCTCTGGAATGAGTGGTCGCGCCTTAAAATTGTCAACGGAATTCTTTGCCGAAGATGGATTTCAGTCGATGCCACACCGGATCATTGGCAAGTCATTATGCCATTCAGTTACCGGTCTGACTTCATCCACTTCGCCCACACCGGACTCAATGGGGGACATCTTGGTCGCCACAAAACCGAGGAACAGGTCAGAAGAAGAGCTTTCTGGCCCAACTGGCGTGCAGATGTCGCCATCGAGCTACGCAAGTGCGACGCCTGCGCCGGTTACCATCGCGGTAAGCCTCCCAGGCAATGCGAATTAATACCGTTCCACGCCGGTGAACCTTTTGAGGTGATCGCCATTGACATCACTGGACCGTTTCCCAAGTCTTCCAAGGGCTACGAGTATATCGTTACGCTCATTGACTTGTTCTCCCGCTGGGCTGAAGCCTGGCCGGTGAGAAACCACACGGCCCCAGTCATTGCCGGACTCCTCATCGACAATTTCATCAGCCGATTTGGAACACCCAAAAGGATCCTCACCGACCAAGGAGCAGAGTTTGAGAGTACCTTGTTTGCTGAGCTATGCAGGCGCCTCGAAATCGAGAAGGTCCGTTCGACCCCATACGAACCTCGGACCAACGCCTGTGTTGAAAGATTCCACAGGAGTCTCAACTCAATGCTCGCCAAGGTTGTCTCGGATCACCAGAGAGATTGGCATGAATTTCTGCAGCCAGTCATGGCAGCATATCGAGCCTCCAAGCACTCAAGTACCGGCTATTCACCAAATTTCCTTGTTCTGAACCGAGAGAACAGAGCGCCTGTGGACCTTGTCTTGGGTGTCCCCCAGGATGAGGAGCCCCACACCGACAGCTACGACGAGTTCGTGCTGAAGGCCCAGCGACGCATGCGTGAAGCCCATGCCATTGCACGGGAACATCTCAATGTGGCCGCTGAGAGGCGTAAGAACGATTACGACATTAAGGTCAGGCGCACGGATTTCAAAGTCGGAGACTGGGTACTCTACTTTTATCCTCGCCGATACAAGAACAAGAGTCCGAAATGGCAAAGAAACTACACTGGACCATTCCTCGTCACCCGAGTTATCGGCCCAGTCGACTACGTCATCCAACGCACCAAAAGGGGGACCCCCCAAACGGTGCACGGAGACAAACTCCGCCGATTCCACGGCGAACCACCACAATCCTGGCTCAAGGACACTCAAATCGTCCAAGACCAGGACCAACAGGGTCACACTCCCGGCGACCATCCCGCTGCTGTCAGCCAGCAGCCCATCAAATCGCCGGAACGACGTGTCATCCCGCGCACCCAGCCTTCCCGGGCCGATTTGGAACTGGACCATTATTCTGATGAAGAAGGTCCACGTCCCAATCCTCCTCGCTCAAGGAAGAGGCCTGCCAGGTTTGACGACTACGTTGTATGAGCCAGCCCTACTACGGGCAGAGGCAGCCTGCTGGCTGAATGGGAGTTGAGACATCCCTTCCCTCCTCTAGTCTCACTTGCGTCGCCAAGGTCGCAAGGAAGTAGTCAACTTCTCTACACCGAGTGGAAGAAACTACCAATTTTTCCTCTACAGTCAATTTGGTCTTGCTTACCCAATTCCTGGACTGTCAACTGTATCTGCTTACACTCAAGCACCTGATTGGAACGAGGACTTGGCCCTTGTCCTCAGGCTGTTCTCAGCGTGTGGACGATCGCCTCAGCTTGCTTCTAGCTAAACCTCTCATCCGATCACTTCGCGCTAACCGCGCACATCTGGCCATCAAACTCATCCCCACTAGCACTGCTCGTAATGGCATTCGCAAAAAGGATGACCACCTCGCGCTTTTCGCGCCGGAGCGCGCGATCGCGCTTGGTTCTGGCCACCAAACCCCATCCCAATTAGCACTGCTCGTAATGGCATTCGCGAAAAGGATGATCACTTCGCGCTAACCGCGCACATCTGGCCATCAAACTCATCCCCACTAGCACTGCTCGTAATGGCATTCGCAAAAAGGATGACCACCTCGCGCTTTTCGCGCCGGAGCGCGCGATCGCGCTTGGTTCTGGCCACCAAACCCATCCCAATTAGCACTGCTCGTAATGGCATTCGCGAAAAGGATGATCTCTGAAAGCCCATTTTGGACTTTCCGACGGCTGCTCGGATATCTATTATACATGCCCAGCTCAAGTCGTCTGATTTTGCCGGAAATCACCTACGCAGACCTCGGTTTGCAACCTTGGTTCGGGTGTTCTCCGGGAGAGGGCCCCTCCCGGATGGCACTCGACCCAAACTCGCCCTCCATGGGCTACCAACGTGTCATTCCTGGTTTCCCCAGGTCCTTGGCACCATCAGAACCCCCTTTTTGGTTCTAATTTTTATCTCGAGGTTAACTGACCCGGCGTGGTCACGTTCTCGGGCTGGAGGCTGTTCCCGGCCAGGACTGTCTCTGGAGTTGTGGTTGAGTAGCGGCGTCTACTCGAGGTTGAGTTTTCGGGTCGTTGAGTTGTGGTTTGTTCTGTGAGGTAGGCAGAACGTCGTGGTTTTTAGAGTGTTGTTTTGAGGGGCGGGACCCCTCTCCTTCCCTTTACCCCTGACACGCCCATCTTCTGGGTTGTTGTCCCCAATTTTCGTGTAGGATTCCAGATAAAGCGTCCGACTGGCCTCACCGTCAACAGTTGAAGAGGATCTTCACCTCCAGGCCTCAAGTATCGCCTGAGGATTTAACGCTACTGACTCACGTCAGGAAGCTAAATGCTACTTCAACACCTTCGGCTAAGCCATTCTGTCACGCTCATCCTGTTATCCGTCCACACACCCTCCTTGCCGAATTTCAATATTTACCTCCGAACCCATCACTTAGATTGGTTTGCCGGAGCAGTGTAACATGAGAGTTGTGAGAGAAGGAGCTACTGCTCAATATGGAAGTGCCCCAGTTAGAGTTGAGAGATGCCATTCTACCCTAATTCCCAGACCATCTGTTCGCCCCAAAGCCAAGTTTCTGTGTTGGTTTATGCGCAGGACCACCATCTTGTGCTGAAAGCCAACCGGATTCTACCAGCGATGTCGCGACAGACGTCTGTTCAATCACAACAATCCGCTGTGTCTAACGAGACCGTCCCCCTATCCTTACGGGCTAGACGTACTGGTCTCCACAGCAGTCAACTACCGGATTTACCTGCCGGACGTGAAAATAACTCAACCCAAAGCGCCATCTTCGAAGTTCGAAGTCTTGTACGCACCATCTGGACCTATGGTGGCATAGGAATCACCCACCAAATGCTCCAGTCTACGGCCCAGCAGCTTAGGCCAACCATGCCGCCCTTCACTCGTGAAGTTGCTGTTGCCGCCGTTTATGAAACCATGAGACATGTCAGACTCAGAATGCAGCCGTTCATCAGGACACTCTCGAGGCCAACATCAACCCCGAGATCAACTCCGTCTGAACCTCCTGCATCTCAAAACAATCTGAGCCAGACGTTATCCTCTCAGTCCGCTAGTCCAATTCCACCATCTGGACAGAGGACTTTGCCAATCACATCTTCTGCATCTCAACATTCACGGGAAGCGGGAGAGACTCAATTTCCAGAGCTTTCCCCTCCCGTTGTTGAGAACGAGGCAGATATTTCGGGAATTCCACTTCCCCCTCCTAATCGAAGCAACGCCGGATTTGACATTCCTGAGCGGACTATCCCGCTCTCTCAACTTCGGTCAAGGTTTGTGTTACGCCCGCCATCTCGTGCCGGTGTTTCCACTGCCGTAACTTCGACGGACATTCCTCCTGTTCGAGCTACCGCCACCTCGGGTCGTTCCGTCCAGGATCTTCCTGTCGTTCCGGGCGTTCGTTCAGATCATCAACCAACGTCAACTGCCGATTCTGGGCCGGTCTCCAACCCGTCAATTCCTGGTTACAACAGCGACCGTCAGGGTTCCAGACCTCAACCTCTTCTTGAGATTGTAACCTTTCCGGGTCCAACGCAGTTACGACGACCAAGTCAAGGAGTTACCAGTATCCACGACGACAGTTTCCGGGGGCAGCGTGCCTACGCGTCCTCACCGGTTCCTCGCCGTCGTCCTCACTCGCGAGCTCAACGCAGACGTTTCAACGCTCAACGTGCACGTCCTTCGTCGTTCCGGAATTCCAATTGTTATCGGGGTCAGTATCAACCCCGATCCAGTCCAGCTCCAAGAAGCAGATCGAGTCCTCGTCGACGGTCTCGTTCACCGTCGGTGTCATCTCGTCAACTGGATCAACTACTGGACGCTCTGGATCGTCGCCAAATCGCTCGTCATCGTCGTTACTAAATCGTCACCTGAGGCTGATCAATCGTTGGCGCTCCCGTCAATCTCTGAAGAAACGTTTCCGAATACTCGTCCTCAACTACTCCTGGACGGGTGCTAGTCTAGCTGTCGGTGTCTGGACCGAAAGGTCTGGACGCGGGCCGGATCGGCGCCCAGTCCAGTCGTGAAGTCACATTCGTCTTCAACTCTTGCTCGTCAGCACAGAAATTGCTGTCGACAGCAGACTGCCTGTAAATGCGCTGCGCATTGCGACTTTTACTTGCTTAGTTGTGTTTGTTCAAACGCAATAAACTCTCGTTAGTTGAGATGATTGTTATGTTCATGTTTCATGCTTTTTGTATGTGTAATACTTGTCATGACGGTCGTCTTTACTACTTTTCATAGCAATGTAAACAAGACTATGGAAATTATTGAACAACATTGCATTTTAACCAATGCTGTTTCAGCATTGGAATGTACTTTTCTTTTGCTATATTTGCAAAATTTTATTTAGCGCTATTTGCTAAGAATAAAATAAAAATTAACCAGGTACTCATTCCTGGTTCCCCTCCTTATACCCCACGTTATTTCCCCCCTTAAGCCCCACATCGTTGGGCTTTTCACACAAAACCATTTAGTTCCTATACTTTGGGGCGGAACATCCTTGTTCCATCACCCTCTCAGCCCCACATTATTGGGCTTTTCGCATAAAAACTATTCAGTTCTTATATTTTGGGACGGGCATCTTTGCCCCATCCATTAAGCCCCACGTTAATGGGTTTTTCATAAAATTTATTCAGCGTTAATATTTGGAACGGGACACTTGTGTTCCACCTTTTAAGCCTAACAATACTGGCTTACAATAGCTAAATTTCTCTAGCATTACTATTTTGGGAAGGGTAATTCCACCCCTCCCGTCATTTAAAAGCCCCACATTATTGGGTTTAACACTAAATTCATTTAGCACCCTTATGGTGGAGATGGGGTATACTCCCCATCCCCACCCATTAAGCCCCACCTTATCGGGCTTAATATTATTTTGAGGACGGGGTATTTCCCCCCCCCCTTCTTCATCCCATTAAAAGCCCCACATTATTGGGCTTAACATTATTTTAAGGATGAGGGATTTTCCCCCATCTCACTCACCAAGCCCCGCGTAAACTTTCTATATTCTTTAATTTTTACGTGGTGCTTCATATTTCATTTGTAGAGCGCTATTTTATCTGGAATTAGTTTTCATTTTTCCATCTTTCATTTATATGGCGCCTTAATTTCGGCTAGGTGCATGCGCACCTTTGCCCCACGTTGTTTCTTCTCGAGTATCGAGTTTGTGTAATTATGCGGTGAAGTCAAGTTGGTGTTTGTAGTTATGGGATCCCAATAGGAAGTTTTTCGAGTGTGTGTTTGTAGAGTGTTGCGTTTATGTTTTAGTTATTATTCATTTTATGGTGTTAATACGCACCATCCTTTACTCTAGGCCCCACATTATCCCTTCCTCTTCTCTATTTTATGGTACTAATTTGCACCATTTCCTTCTCTCCCCTTTCCCCCCTTTCTGCCCCACATTATTCTCCCCCTTGCCATTTATTTTACGGTACTAACACGTACTATCTTTCCCCTCCCCCTAGCCCCACGTTATTTTGTTTTTCCCTAATTATCCATTTTATGGTGTTTATTTACACCATGTCCCTTTCATTATCGTAGGAGAAAGAACATGAATATCAACTGGGGTAGGTAAAAAGTAAGAGAATGTGGTGCAAATAAGCTATAATGATGTCCTTAGGAATATCGCCCTACATCGCCTATTACTATGGCGTCCTAAAACGCTTACCAGAGCTTTCCTGCTCTGTATCACCCTTTCCTTTTAGTTATAATATTACTTTCAGTCTCATTCCCCTTTTCTTTCTTTAATTTTAGTTAAAATATTTTACCCTTTTTCAATTTCAGTTGTTACCTCACTAGTTTCAGTTAAACTACATATTTTAGTTTATTCTCATCTGTGCCAGCCGGTTGGCTGACAGTTTCTTGTACAGTATTTTGTATGTAGTGTAGTATGTAGTGAATTTTGTAATTTCTAGTGAATTGTGATCGTTCGGGTCATTGTGACACTTACACGCACTTATTCCCCACCATACTCTCCACGCTCTACCCAGGTACCCCTTTGCCCCACATTGGTATATGGTTTTCCCCTCCACAGATCTCGGTTATACATCAGAGAAATCCCTTTTCTATAGTCAGCTGTTAGTTAATATTTCCAAACCATGCATGCTCCAGTGTATATAACGCTAATCCGTGTGGACTAGCTTCACACTAAAGAAAAAGCTGCAACATATGTTTTTCAGTTTTCTGTTAAACGTTTAATTACGTGTGGATTCGATGCAAGTTTAGCATCTCTAATCCTACGCTGGCGCCCATACCACTCGCCGGTGCGCCTGCCGCACTGGTTAGTTTAAAGATGAATGATCTCCTGCATTCAAGCATGAGATTAATTTTTGTACGTTAATACGCATACACGCGTTAATTTGCTCAAGTTCGTATAATCTTGTCATGTTTTTCTGTTACCACGATAGCCTTGTGCTTCGTCAATCGTTCAGGATGTGTAATGCATTCCTAACATTATCCATCGCTGTACTGCATGTTTTTGAGCATTTGCAATCATGGATGACATTTCATCGCTAGTCCGTATCGACTGTCGAAATGTTTTCCCACAGTCGGACTAGTTTTGTACATACATCGCGTGATTTTGCGCCGTTACGTTATCGACGACACGGTCATCACTAGTCCATTCGACTAGTCTGTTCATACGTTGCATATGTGCTTGTACATTGCCATTTTACTGCATTTTACATGCGAGTTTTGCATGCCCTCCTAAACGTTTACCGTTCTAATACTGCACATCTCTACATTTTCCACGTTGAGACTGTCACGTTATTCCAGTTACTACTTTGCATTAACTGTGCATGTATATGTGTGCTCGTGCAACTTACGCGGAAACGTTCTAATCCCGTGCACCTCCACGTCTGAACAATACTACTGAGTTGAGTTGTGACAGTTGAGTCTCCCCAGCGAGACGATAATTAATTTGAGTTTTCTACGCGCATGCATTGAAATGCGTCTATTCACCGACTGTATTCCGTTGTTACCGTGTACTGATGAGTTTGTGTTTGGTCCATGGGGACAAGCCCCACATTGGACGATGTCTGGAGTATGATGTCGAGATTTTGAGTTTTTCCAGTAATTCTCGTATTTTTACGATGAATGAGTGTATATGATGCGATCTACGTGGTTCCATATTGCACGTTTCTACGTGTGCACAGATATTCTGTGCTCGTCATGTGAGAATTGTGAAGTCGTGAAGGTTAGCTGTGTTGTGAGTCTTGCAGTTGGGATTAGTCATGTGATGCGTCATAAACTTGCCACGACGCTGTCGCTGCCGCTATTCTGTTATCGCGCCTGCTGCCGTTCATCGCGGTGCGCGTTTTATGCGTGCAGCCTACTGCCGCTGCTGCTATAACGCTAGCGCGTCGTCACTATTGCTGTTCGCTAGTGATGCGCGTATTTGGGAAATTTCCCAAACATTTTCAGTTTGCGCAGTTTATCTGTTCTGAAGCTACTATATACCATATACGCTGCTTTAGGTCTCCTTATGTGCCACAGTCCGGGAGGACTGTATGCCGGAGCGCGCGATGGTGTGGTGGGAGGCCCCCCCCCTCCCCCACGAGAAATTTTTCAAAAGTTTTCAGTCGTCTTGCATTAGACGTTACGCTCGCTACAACTGGTTACTACGAACGCATGCCGTGTCAGTCATCCTGGCCACGTGACAGTGTTCGGCCAATCACGGCCGTCGTTCCCAAGCAGCGAGTTCATTCATAAATTTACGGTGAAAGTTTACTAATGTCGCCGATAACCTTTGCGAGCGATCTACATATTGCTACTTGCTCATTCAATAGTTCATCGTCAGTTTTAACTGTCACATCAATCTCAACCGAGATGTTTGTGTACTTTGTGGTAAAATTAATGCGAGTTTGCGGTGACATCCGTCATTGTTTACATGGAGTTTCGCGTGGCAACGAAACGCATTACTCAGTCTTCCCCGTACCGGATTATACCATTACGCCGATCGAAATAGATCTGTTCCGGTGAGTCGTTCACTCCTCAACGACGGATTCCGTAACTTTCGCATCATAACTATCGTTTAATTGGTATACTGCGAGTTTGGTGTCTTGTCTTGCGAAATTAGCCGCAGCTTATAATAGTGTTTTCTACCAGTTTCCCACGCTATTTCCCGCCGCTATTAGCATAGCAGGCGTGTCACCTGGGGTCATAACCTCATTAGACCGCCAAACCCATCCTATCAGTGCCAATGAATGCGGAGCGTGCTATTTTTAGAAACGTTCATATTAATGCGCTATAACTTTTGACGAATCAGGGGATAGAAAATTTGCATCTGTCGCCATTCTGATTCTGGTTTATGGATGGTTAGTCATTGAGTGTAGAGTGGTTGATAACTGTTGTATTTTTAGGAGTTAAAATTGATATTGTTTGGTAAAAAGTGTAACAACATTTCCGTCTATCTTTGTGCTTATAATGTACAAGTAGA
>Ga0209260_10000467_pt1 | contig 16356 bp, 13 predicted proteins | sample WorMetTypGCAVOLI_FD_187421 | JGI IMG/M metagenome (GOLD analysis project Ga0209260, IMG submission 187421) | Marine gutless worms symbiont microbial communities from Max Planck institute for Marine Microbiology, Germany - Olavius algarvensis... ...
TGTTGCGGGTATTTGTTATTTTTTGGCGAAATTAACAACCACCCTACATATAAGGAGGATTTTTTTCAATGACTCGTATTATTACTCACTTTATGACTCATTCTAAACCCGTTTTTGGACAAGAGTGAGAATAAATACAATGGTATGATTGGTATCAAAAATCTCGTACCTTGATTTGTCGGCCAGGTAAATATTATCATTAAATAGAAAAGAAAAAAAAATTCATATATTCCAAACTTTTTAAACCGAATCAGAAATCCACATGCAGAAAAAACAGAAATAATGATAAACAACCATTCGTTGAAGGGATAGAAAAAACCGTTAGACCAGAATGCAGTTGCATGCCATTGGTAGAATTTAATATTTTTAAATATAATCCGATGATCAAAATAAAATAGATCAAAATAGGAGCCTTCATTCTGCAATAATAGATTTTGAAATAATAAAAATATAATAAAAAATGAAACTATTAAAATACCTTTAATCGAAAATTTCTTATGCTGAAAAAAATCATACAGCAAGACCGAAGGCAATAATACGAAACCAATAGTCCTTGTTCCATAGGATAGGTACAAAAAAAACCCTGTAAACAGGCATAATATCGTTACTCTTTTTAAACTTTTTTGCGCATTATATGTTTTCTCAGCCAGGTAAAAAAATGTGTAGCTAAAAAAAAGGAAAGGTAAGTCCGACAAAATATTGTCTTTAAAGTCCCAGAAAAAATAATTGAATCCTAGGGCGCCAATTATTAAACACAATGAATAAAATGACAATTTATCCTTAAAGTTTAGATAGATTGTAAACAACGAAAATAAAAATAAGACGATTGGAATTAATTTCATAGCTTGAAGATCTAGTCCTGAAACCAGATAAACAGGCACCAAAAGAAAAGGAAAAACTGGTGGATATGTTTTAGGACCAAGAAATGGATGGGATGGATTAAATATATACCCGGTGTCACCATATGGTTTGCCCTCTGAAATATTCTTGGCGTGCTGTATATACATACTAAAATCGCCACCCCAATTATGGCCGTCGCGCATGGTTAAAAAGTAAAATAGGCCGATGATACCGGTTAATATACAAATCGATATGTATTGTGTTTTTTTATCGAATGCGAGCATGATTTTACATTCTGAATACCGGCAAGCGTTATAAATTGTTTTTGACCCAAATGAAAGTGTGGCTACAAATCTTTCTCTTTTATAATGTAGGCCGGTCTGTTTTTGATTTCGATGAACATTTTACCCAAATATTCGCCAATCACACCCAGGCTTATTAACTGAATGCCTCCGAGGAATAGAACCGAAAGCAATATAGATGTCCAACCCCGAATCACTGCTTTGCTGAACACCTTTGCATAAATCGCATAAATGGAATAAAAAAAAGAGCCTAAGGAAAAGGTCAGCCCCAAAATAATTGAAATCCTCAGCGGCAAAATACTGAATGACGTAATTCCATCGATTGCAAGCGCGAGCATGCGGGAAGCTGAATATTTTGTACGGCCCTGGGTCCTGCTGTTTACCACATATTCGACGCTGGTCTGGTTGAAACCGATCCAGGCAACAATCCCCCTGATAAAAAGCCAATTTTCTTGAAATTTTTTAACCTCATCGACGACCTTTTTATCGAGTAATCTGAAATCTGCAGCGCCCAAGGGGATGTTAACATTGGATAGTAAATTAATGATTTTATAAAATAGTCGGGAACCTAACTTTTTAATAAAGGCCGTATCTGCTGAATCTACCCTGACGGTGTAGACCACATCATAACCCTTGCGCCATTCTTCAATCAACTTTGTCAACAGTTCGGGAGGATGCTGCAAATCTGCATCCATGCTGATAACACAATCGCCTCGGGCGTGGTCCAATCCGGCTTTTAATGCCTTTTGGTGACCAAAATTCCGCGAAAAGGATATAAATTTTATCTTTTTGTTTTTTGCATTGAGTTCTTTAATCTCCCCAAGCGTCCCGTCCATGCTCCCGTCATCGACAAATATAATCTCATACGGTCCTAAGTTTTCCAATACTTTTGAAACTCTTTGGGCAATCGGATTAATATTTCCGGTTTCGTTATATGCCGGGATGACAACTGAAATCATAACAAACCTGGACTTAGTCATGTCGTCGGGTTCACACGCAAAGTCGGATTCAATTTACCTCCTCGGGCTCGCAGCGAATGATTGGAATAACTGATTTAAAATTAATGAAAGAGGTGTCCCATTTTCAACCAATACAATGAAACGGGGATCGGCTTCACATTGCGATTTTCAAGTCCCGTTATAGCTGTCGATGAAATCATGGTTACCAGCGTTAGGAGCACAAATGCAATTAAAAGCGAGTTTATTGTTGCATGGTCGCGGTCCAGAATTCTGCTGCAAATCACCCCGAGTGATATATAGATAATTGGAAAAACAGGCATAATATGTCGAAATACCCAATAGCCATTGGTTTGTGAATTTATGAGACTAATTACCAAAACGAAAGCCCAGATGCCGGCATTGACTGCAATCAAAGATCGAGTCCTGTCTGAAATGGCTGGTAACGTTCGCCGTCTTCCAATACAATCATAAAGCGTCTTTGAGACGCCTCCCAGGTAAAACAGGAAAAGTGGACAGATGGCCAGAAAATAGATCCATAGGTCATACCATTGCCTTTTGGAAATACTCTTGAGATAAGGAGTCACATGGTGGTTGATGTTGTCGCCCCCGAAACCTGGCGGGATAAGACTGCCGAATCGCGCATACATATAAAGCCACCAGGAAAACCCGAACGATAGCATTGCACCATAAATTGCCCAGGCCTTCCAATCCTTAAGTTGTTGCCGGTTGGCAACAAACAATAAGGCTGGTAGAGACACCAGAAGTGGTCCGGTATGTTTGGTCAACATGGCCAAGGCGAAGGCGGCCCCTGAACCAACCAAATAACTAGGTCGGGAAAGTTGCTCCTGGTATTTTAGAAAAAACCAAATCCCGCAGAGAATTAGAACGGTCGCCGGAATATCCAAATGAACCAGTCTGGTTTCGAGATTCACAATGGGACATATTACCCACAATACCAGAGCCAATATTGACCCTTTTAAATCGGTAAACTTGCAAGCTATGGCGTAGACCAAAAGAAAAGAGGTGCCCCATAATATCAAATTTAAAATTTTGGCACCGATTAAGGGCCCGGCGAAACTCAATAATTTTATCCCCATTGGCACCAGGGGTGGATGGTGAAAAACAGGAGACCGATAGTAGGCCTGGGGTAATTCCCGGTCAATATGAGAATTTTGTGTTGTGTAGCGTTCCAGGGTCCAGGTCATTTGTTTACTCAAATGCAAATAAACCTCTTCATCCCAGTCAATCACAGGCTGATGTACCAAATTGAAAGAATAATTCACTCCAAAGATCAAAAAAAAGGCCATTAGGATATGCCGGGCATTTAGCGAAATCGCTTTCAACTTTTCCATAAAAATTCTAGTTTATACCTGAATTTTGCACGCAAACAAAAATTATAACAGACTATGCATTGATTCTCAAGAATATCGAAAGTTCAGTTCAAGAGCGAGCGACTTCTTTCCAAAAAGTAAAACCCGTTTTGCCTTTTATCGGGACAGGTTCGGATGGAAAATATGTGTCGCCCACTTTCGAGTTCAAGGCTTAATCGAACCCCCTGCCCTAACGTGGCCTTGGCCGGGAAAAGATTTTTGATAATCAATTTTTCATTGTGCCAGATGCTGGATGGACCATATGATGAAATCTCATACTCAACATTAACCGGTTCTTCCACCTCTTCTACACGTGCCAAATTTATACATCCTGTGTTGGAATCGCTGCGGGTTGCGTTGACATACCTTTCGTAGCCCTGCCCGATTGGATCCACCTGCTGTGGGAAATATATCTCCTTTTTATTTATGTCACCCTCTTCCGGCGGCCATTTCCCGTTGTCGGGAATAATTTGCCAATTGACCATGAACTTATTATTTTTGTCGGGCATGAGGCGGAAAAGGGCGCTGTGTCCCCGATATAGGAGTTTCGCCCGCGGGTCATGCAACAATCGTCGATAGAGCTGGGTATGCCTTTTGTAGGGAAAAACGATGTAGTCACTGTCTAAATGCGCCTTGACGGTGTATGGAACGTCCGGTTCATCGCCGTTCCAGATATTTTTCAGGATTAAGTAAGCTGACCCATAGGGAACAGCCATAAATACCGGATCCAGCAAATTGAGGTAGCGGGCTTGCGGCGCCGCCCAAACATAAAGTTCGGTTGCATCCCATGGCGCAGCAACTTTAGCACCTTGAGGAATGATTTGCCCCAATGCCTGCCAATCCTTGCGATGGTTGATGTCAAATACGGAATGATCGGACAAATTGACATAGACATACCATGCGCTCAGGATACTGGTACACAGGCAAAGACCAAAGGTGGCGACAAAAGGGAGTTTGCCGCGCCATGGGAGATAGGTCCAGCGACCTATTTCCAAATTGCGGTAATTCATGTGATATAATAGTGCTATTGTGACAAACGGTACGCAATAAATGGAAAATCGCTGCATGAGAAGGTAGAGCAAAGAAAACGCCAGGGCATTAACTAGGAAAAGCAATTCAGTTCCAGTTGTTTTGGAACGGGCATGATTTTTGGTTGCCGACCGCCAAAATATAACTAAACCGAGAAGCCAGCCCAAATTTAGTGATAGGATCGTGGTGATGGAAGATGGCTGGATCTCGTTGCCCACGTCGAGGTGGTTTTTCAGGAGAAAGAAATCGATGTTTTGAATCAGCCAAATGTTCAAATTTGACGGAAAGTGCGGATGAACGGCTAAGCCGATGACGGCACCGATGGTTACATATACCGGCAAGCGCCATTCCCAGCGCCTTTCAATCCACCAAATTACGACGAACCATCCAATGCTCAGCCCGACAAGCACGTGAACGGCTGTGTAACTCAGCGCGTATAGTGCTGCCAGAATCATCACCCAGCGATATTTCTTTTGTGAAGCAACCCAGGTGGCGGCCATCATAATTAACAGGGAAAGAATTTCCGGTCGCAGACGGCTCATTCGCAGGGTAAAGGCAGCCGATGTCCCGAAAAGCCAAACCGGAACGAAGACGCCCCATTTTCCGATACTCCGTATGCTTAAATTAGCGAGAACAGCTGCAGTCAAGGCATTCAGCAGGGCTAAGGCCAGTTTACCGCCCAACTCGGAAGGCAACCAGCGAACAAACGGCATCAGCAGCGCATGGAAAAGCAATTCTTTGTCTCCGAAACCGGAATGCATCGCGCTGAAACGGGCCCAGTCGAGTTGGTCGACGAATCCCTGCTGGACATAGAGCCGCGCCACTGCAAGATGATAGTAGGAATCGCCATCATGCAACAATGGGATTTTTGAAAAGAAGTAGCAAAAAAAAATAAAGAAAATCAGAAACACAACAAGTGTGGGTCCCCAGAGGGAAACCCATCCCTTTTGAAAAGACGCCGGTATTTTTAGTTGATTGATTGTCATTTTAATGGTCTGCCGGCACTGCAATGATGTCTTTGGTAAATCCAGGCCATTTTTTTCGTGCCGGGGGATGAACGGTAAGTGATTTAGATATTTTTTTTCAGCATTGAAGTTATATAAACTTGATGCGCTTGGCGGCGAAGATTACCATTTTCAGCAGAAGCCAGCCGTGACGCCAACGATCGATATTTGTATTCCCATATGTTCGCATGCGATAACGAACCGGCATCTCTGCTATCTTAAGATTTAGCTTTGTTGCGCCGAACAATAAATCGAAATCCCCGAACGGATCGAAATCGCCAAAGTATGCCCGATTTTTGGTAATCATTTCATAGTCCCTTTTCCAGAGGACCTTGGTGCCGCAGAGGGTGTCCTTGACCGGTTGTCCCAACAGCCAGGAGAAGGCCAAGCTGAAGAACTTATTACCGAGGATATTGAAAAATCGCATGGATTGATCTTCAAGGGGATATACAAGGCGGACACCGTTGATGAACTCGCCTCTTTCCCCAACAATCGCATTATAAAAACGCGCTAATTCCTCCGGCGGTACGGTCATATCCGCATCCAGAATCATAAGAATATCACCTTTTGCCTCACCAAATCCCAGCCGCACGGCATCCCCTTTTCCTTTTCCCTTTTGCTGAAACAGTTTGCATTTTGTCCCCGGATAACGTTCGATCACATGCTGAATGGTTTCATAGGTATTATCAGTTGAATGGCCTTCAACAAATATAAGCTCGGTTCGGCTGCCGAGTTCAGGTACGCGTTTGATGATCGTTTCAATATTTCCGGCTTCATTGCGGGCCGGGATGATAATCGAGACCGCCGGTGTTTTTCGCAAATGATCCTTGTCCCGGGCAGGATCAGACCGGGCAATTACAATATTGGTCAGAGCAAACCACCTGAAAGGCGGCAAATGCACAAGGTGGCAGTTAAAAAGCCTGGACAAAAACGGGACTTTCAGGGGCAGGAGAACCAGCGAACGGCTTTGAACCACCTCAAAACCGGAAAGTTTCAAAAGATTGTAAATATCGTCCGGCGCAAACCAATTTTGCTCCAAAACCTCCGCGCCCAAGCCTAACTTTTTGACAATCGCCAGTGGCAGTCGCCACAAATTGTTATAAAAGTTCAGGACCAAACGGGTTCCGGAATGAGAGATATTTCGTAATTTTTCAAATACCCTCTGTACGTCCCATAAATCATTGACTAAATCTGAGAGTATGATGATATCAAATTTTTCTTTAAATTCAATTTCGTGGACATCGGCCTGGATAAAGGTCAGTCGGGGATGTTTTTTTTTCGCAGATTGGATCATTTTGTGGGAGAAATCGACGCCAACCCCGACAGATGGTTGCAGCGAAGATAGTAGATCGCCGTGGCCGCACCCAAACTCAAGGATTCGCTTTCCGGAAGGAATAAAGAATTTATAGTAATGTTCGACAAGTTGTTGGTAATAGAAGCCCGGTCGTTTTGGATTCGCCTTTTTTGGCGCGACCTGATCCCAGTGGATAATCCGTTCTTGCTGATAGCGATATTGTGCCGGGTCGATATTTTGACTTCCCATAGGATTACAATCGATAGAGTCCATAGCCGCCTTTAGAAAAAATGCGGTGCATATGGCTGCCTATGAAGCGGGCTAATATTTTTTTGTTATTGTCTTCCAGTTGCCGGTTTGACCAGCTATTAAACAAATCATGGCGGATCAGGATGTGGCTAATGTCGTTCTGTTTAAGCTCAGCTAATATATCCGCGGGTCTCGTCGCCCGTTTAACTGAATTCTGAAAAAAACGATCACCAAAAATCATTTCCCGATCACTGTAATAGAGGCGGTTTCCCAGAAAAATCGCCAATATCTTGCTGCGGTTTGGCAAATTATCGTTGGCATATCTTAGGGCGGCGTATTCGGGACGGTAACGTTCGATATAAGCGTCGCGGTCTAACCGGCCACTAAGATAGCTCAAGGGATCAATGTGTTGAAACTGCCGCAACAGATATGCACCATTCATACCAAACATCCATGCTGCCACCGCCAAAACACTGAGCACAGCGATTTTTCGGGCCGGGACAGAGAATTTTCCCGTGATCATCGAGTTAATTCGGTGTAATCCATACATGGCCAGTATAATCAGGGGCGGAATAATCGGGGCAATATAACGAATTCGCACCGAATAGTTGGCTGAGGCATACAAAAGGTATAGAACCGCAAAGGATGCAAAAATCATCTGTTCGGTTCTCAAATTCGTCGGGATAGTTTTTAATTTAACAAAAGCAAAAATTGGCAGGATAAACAGAAAAGGATTGAGCTTACCATCAAAATACTTAGGGTTGCCATCTTGTCCCTGGAAAAAGATTCTGACTGGTATCAAGGCGATTTCCCACCAGGATTCACCATAAAGCAATCTTCTGATGGCCAGGGAACTCCAGCGGGTCGGTTTTGGTACAGATGCCGGCTCAGATTCTTTTTCGGATTTCAGGTTCTGGTTCCCGGCCGGCATTCTGATTGATTCGGATCTGGGGATACTGAAAAGATTATGATATAGCGGATAAATGGGGTTGCCTTGCCAGACATAGTTTCTGATCATCCATGGCGAAAATATGATCAGCGCGACAAGACAGAAGACAATTCCGCAACCAATCGCTTTTAATTGAATTTTAAGAGACGTGCCCGGGGCAACTGACTGGGTCCCAGCAGATCTTTTTTGGCGGCTGATATAATTGAAGGGGACGAATAGAGTTAAGATAAACAGCACAATCAAACCGTTGTATTTGGTTCCCAGTGCAAGGCCGCAAGAAACGGCCGATATAATCAAAAAATGAATTTTAAAATCGCTTTCCACCCATTTGAGCAGATAAATCAAGGCGCCTGTTGAAAAAAAAACAAGCCCTAAATCCACATAAACAGTCGTAGACAGCTTGACGATTATCGGCAGCGAAAGAAAAAAGAGCCCGCCTGAAAGGGCATATACCCTATCTAGGCGTACCTTCAAATAACTGAAAATCAACCAGGCCGTCAACAGCGCAAAGGCAAAATGTATGAATTTGGGGACAATATCATTGCCAAAATAGAGGGGGACCAAATATAAGAGATCCAGGTTCGGCGGAAAGTAAGAAAAGACGATTGCTGGTATTTCATACATCCCGCCGTGGTTGAGATACAGCTTGGGAATCGCCAGGTGATGGGTAAGTGCGTCTCGACTGACCGGCGGCACACTGCACAGGATAATAATTGAGCCGATCAGCAGGACTATAAGCGCAAGCAAGGCTTTTTCAAGGAATGCCCTGCGGGAGAAGTTTCTCCAGATGTGCGGTTTAGCAGATATCATCCGTCAGCCAGTTATCACCTGAATTTTGCATATATTCCTACCAACCATGAATAAGCGTGTATGGCCGCAATTCATCCGAAGCGAAGCTGGTTGATAAAAATTCAGGTATCCGTTATTTTTTTGATCTTGCCAAAAACAGAAATTAGCCAGATTCATTAATCCAAAATATTTTTGAAGACCGCTGGCGGCAGCTGACCCTGGTAAACCTTACCATTGACCAGAAAACTCGGTGTTCCGACCATTCTGAGTTTTAGGGCGGTCCAAATGTCAATCTTCAATCGCTGGCGCATGCTTTGGCTGTTGACGGCGCGGGCCAGTCTTTCCGACTCCAAACCGGTCCTGGCAGCCAGTTTCTTGAGGCTTATTTCCTTCTCATTTCCGGCCAAATCAAAGAGGAGGTCGTTCATCTCCCAAAACTTGCCCTGTGCGGCGGCATAAATGGCCGCCAGTGCCATTTTACCGGCTCCGGTGTGGAACGGTTCTTTCACAATGAAGTTAACTTCATGATCCATGGGAAAATGGTAGTGGACGAGCCTGATTTTTGCGGGATTTTGGGCGACAATCTGGCGCAGATAATAATGCATTTTTTTGCATTGAAAACACAGGTAGTCGGAAAATTCAGCGATGGTCAGATCCGGGTCCTCGGCGCCGATCCAGGGATGCCCGTCTTTGGTAATTCCCCGGGGAATGTCGGCTGCACCCGGTCCGGACGTCATGTTCCAATATGCCGGGAAAATAGCCACTCCAACACCGAAGATGATCAGAAAAGGCAAAAAAACGGCCGCAGCCCTCATTTTTTTTTGCACCAAGAGATAAATATCTTGTCGCAGCCCATTGATAAAACCGCTCGTCGCAAAGCGCTTGCGGGTCAACGCGCTAAAATACAGCAGCGCGAAGTTGATGCCGTAGCTTAGAATGCACATGATGCAGTAGCTGTGGATAAAGGTCGTTAAAATCAGGGCCAGGCCGGCACTGATGCAACTGCAGATCAGTGCGATCAAAACGAGCAATGACCATGCCTGTCCTCGATAAAGGGGTTTGACCGCAATAAATATTAGAAGGAGTAAAAATAAAGTGTAGCCAACAACTCCCCAGACCGGCACCGGTATGTTAAAGATAATTGAATAGGGACTTTGTGAAACCGTGTCACAGTTGATGGCTTTTGAAATGGCGCAAAAACTTCTGTAACCGATATCCGTATAAACTCGATAATGAGAAACTGCCAGATAGATTGAATTCGCTAGACCGGCCAGCGCCAGCATCGCCACGGTCCAATAGTAGATTGGGTAGGGCAGTGGTTTCAGCGGTTTATCTTTTTGGTCGATTAAAGCCATGGCCAACTTTGTGGTCGTCAAAGGGATTGCAGTGATATTTCCCTGGTTCGCTCGGCCAGCCTTTTGGAAATATGGGCCAGCACCACCTGCCGTGACAGTGGACTCATGAGATCAACCGCGGCGAGGGTGGCCGTTAATGATTTGAATTCATTGATTCGGATTAAACGCAACAGTCTGGCGGTATAACGATCCGCGTCAGCCTGGTCACTTGATTTTAAGTTCGTTTCAATCAGCCACATCAGCAATATCCGGTCTTTGGGATAACGGTGGTGCAATGTTCTAAAGAACCATGCGGCGCGTTCATATCGCCCGAGCAGGTTATACCCGATGCCGATATTGAATATGGCCTTTTTCCCCAGCGGCTTCAGCTTTAAGCATTTTCTGAAATAAGAAAGTGCTTCATCAAATTGCTGTTGCTTCAACAATATGACGCCTTTTAGCATTAACGGGTCAATGTAATTGGGACGCTTGGCCAAGATTTGATCTAATAGAATCAGCGCCTCGGCGGTTTGACCCAAATTTTTGCGGGTCAGGGCCAGTCGATATTTAGTTGCCACATAGCTTGGGAATGATAAAACCGCTTCCTGCCACAATTCAGCTGCTTTATGATAGTCTCCGCGCTGAAAATATATGTTTGCCATGTTGTTGAGGATCAGCGACCGCTGCGCTTTGTTGTTCATTCGGCGCTTGAGCGCCTGGTCGTATAAATTTAGCGCCGCATCGTACTGACCAATTCGTTCGTAGTGCACCCAGGCCAGATTATGGAGGGGACGGCATGATCCCGGCGCTTTTTTGGCAGCATCCTCCCACAGGATAAGATCTGATAGCCAAACTTGATTGCGGGTGTAGGTGCCGGTTGCCAAAAGAATGAGCAAAATCGTAACAAATGCAACCAAAATGCCGGCCAAAGATCGATTTCTCTTTTTATAGTAGTCCAACAACCATTTAATGGCAACCGCAACCGGCAAAAACAGAAATAGCGAGGGCAAATAATTGCGGTGCTCGAAGACCAGTTCCAGGGGGATGATACTCGATTCGATCACGTGGTTTAAGAAGAAAAAAAGAATTGCGAAACTGAGAATCGGTCTCTTTCGCATTTGAGATAAACCGATTCCGATCAATATGAGCACCAGCGCAATGCCGGGCAGCGTGCTCCAGGGATCCAAAAGCGAAGTTGAAACAGCAACGTCATGTTCAATGGAGTACCTCGAAATTATTGGATAAAAAATCTGGCTGAGGTAAAATACAACAACCCTGGGTTGGGTCATCAACCGTTGCACGGGTGAAAAATAACGAAAACCGGATTCCCAAAAACCGGACAACGGGTTGCTATTCACAAATATGAGTGCGCCGCCAACAAAAATCAGTATGCTGCCGGCTATTAGTCCCCGAAAGCATATCCGGCGGATTCGCCGATCATTTAAGTCCTGAAAAAAAAGAACTTCAATCAGGCCCAGCGCAATCGGCAGCGTGACCGCATTTTCTTTTGATCCAATCCCTAGTAGAAAGCTGAAGCCGCAGCCCAGGAATAAAACGATCCTGAATTTTTTTGATGAATCCAGCCTGGCTTTTATGTAGCAATAAAGGCCGAGTACATAAAACATCGCGGCCATGCTGGCCATCCGTTGGACGATGTAGGTTACCGCCTGGGTTTGAATGGGATGAATCGCCCAAAGCACAGCCGCTAACAGCGCAATATAACCGGCGCTTTTTTGATGGATCGCTTTGAGGTTGGGGGCGTTTAAAAGGTTTATGATCGTCAAATAAAGAAAAAACGCCGTTACTAGATGGATGATCAGATTGACAATATGGTAACCGATTACCTGATCTGACCCGACATACCAGTTGAAGGCAAAGGTGAGCATCGCCACCGGACGAAAAATCCGCTGGCTTACCGGTGAGTGAAGGCTGTCCCAAATAGTTGAAAAATTTAGATCTTTGATTTTATGCAGGCGTTGATTTTGAATGATATTCTGAAAGTCATCCAGATGCCAGGCGGCATCAAAGGTGTTTCCATAGGTGAGCAGGATCAGGAAAAACAAAAACACCAGGGCTCTCAGGGCACCGGTATGATTAGGGCGCTGCAAGGGAGGATACATGGAATCGAACCACAATATAAAAATAAGGGGGAATTATCCCCCTTATTTTTTTAATGATATAATACTATTCGAAAAAAAAATATTATTGGATTATTTCCATTCACCAATCGTTGTGGTGCCCATGTAAGAGTAGTATTCTTCACCACCATCGGCACGCGGGCAGCGGCCACTTCCATCAGATACCTGAGCTTCAAAAGAACCGTCAGCCAATTCCGTGAGCGTGCCGACATTGTTTTCATTTAGCGTAAGTTGTTCTGCCTGCTGGAGATCAGCGACCGAGGGCATCTGGGTGTTGTTGGGCTCTGAAAAATAGCTCGCCAGGGCCGCCAGGATATTTTGGGCATCGGATTCTGATCTGGAGCAAAAGGCCTTGTCACGATAGGCGATAAAGTTCGGGATAGCGATGGCGGCCAGAATACCGATAATTGCGATGACGATCATCAGCTCGATAAGTGTAAAACCTTGTGAATTGCCTCTTAGTTTCTGTAACATGTTAAAACCTCCCTGCTTTAATTTTGTTATGCTGAATGCTTCGGTTAGGTTGATAATTAATAGTGGTGTTCTTCATCTGCTCTTTCTTGTTCCGTTCCCCACCCCCTTTTAATTTCATAGTTATTGTTGAGTGATTTTACTGGAGTTTGATATTATGTTTGACTGGATGTTAAAGCAATTGGTGTGCCAAATATCAATTTTTTTTGTTATTTTATTTAACTATCTGTTATTGTTTATTAAAATTTTCATTTTAAATTTTCGTACCAGCCAGCTGGTCTGACACGTATTGGCGTATTACAAATATTGTCCTTTATCTGACAAAAATTGTCAGGCTAGTGTTTTGGCTCTCCCATCAATGGGTGATGCTTCCGCCAGGCCAATATCAACCACGATTATTTTAGATCTCGGCGAATGCTCAAAAAACTTTAGGCCAAAAGCGATACTCACAAAAGCGTTCAATAATCGCCCGGACGCCCGCGGGTAGGTGAGGTGCTGCCATATGCGGAAGGTTGATCGGGGTGGCTTTTTACCATGCTGCGCCGGATATTGGAAAGACACGGTCAGTTGCAGGTGGCATAGACGCCACAGTGAAAAACTGATTTTGAGAAAACATCCCCAGGAATATCACTGCCGGCGATGCTAGCTGGATCCTTTTTAGTAAAAGGTGGGCTGTCAGAGATATCCATCTTATTATACCCTAACATTGCAGAAATTCTTGTCATCAAGCCTGGCCGTTATGTCTGAGATCGTTGCTTTTTCCGGGCTGATGCTGGATGCTGGATACTCGATGCTGGATGCTTGATACTCGATGCTGGATGCTTGATACTCGATGCTGGATGCTGGATGCTGGATACTCGATGCTTGATACTCGATGCTGGATATCTCTCAGGACACTATCGGTGAATTTCAACGACATCCAGTATCCAGCAACCAGAATCCAGGATCAGTCAATACTTTCAATGGTCTTCATTACAGCAGCGAAGTTGGATTTCAAAATTCTATGCAACTATAGGGTATATCCAACAACGCCCTACTTTTCGATATTCAATTTGTCCAATCGATAGCGCAGGGAGCGGAAACTGATGTCCAGCAGTTCGGCAGCCTTGTTTTTGCTACCGTTGCTGCAATCAAGGGCTTTTTTCAAATAGCCCCGTTCAATTTCTTCAAGAATGGAATCCAGAGACACTCCCCGACCGACTTCGTCCAGATCAAAGCGCCGGTCTTTAAAACCCTCAATCCAGCGCCGCTTATGCAGCGAGAGGGCCAGGCTGTCGGGTAGGATAATATTGGTGGATGATAGCGCGACACTGCGCTCCAGCAGATTTTCCAGTTCGCGGATATTGCCGGGAAAATCATATTTATTTAACAAGTCAATCGCATAGGATGAAAATTTGGTAATCTCCTTGCCCATTTCTTTGGAATATTTTTCCAGAAAATGCTGGGCCAGGGTTCGCAGATCGGTTTTTCTTTCCCGCAGCGGCGGTACTTTGATTTCGATGACATTCAATCGGTAGAAGAGATCTTCCCGAAAATTGCCGCTGATAACCTCTTTTTCCAGATATTTGTTGGTTGCCGAAACAATGCGGATATCAACTGTGATATCTTCATTGCCGCCCACCGGTTTAAAAACTTTCTCCTGTACTGCTCTGAGCAGCTTGACCTGGATCGGGAGGCTGAGTTCACCGATTTCGTCCAGAAATATGGTGCCGTTGTGAGCGATTTCAAACAACCCCTTTTTATCGTTCGTCGCGCCGGTAAACGATCCTTTCTTATGGCCGAACAGCTCACTTTCCATTAAAGTTTCGGGAATACCGCCGCAGTTTATCACCACAAACGGTTGGTCACAGCGACTGCTTTCCTGGTGAATGGCCTGAGCAATCAACTCTTTACCGGTACCGCTTTCTCCGGTGATCAAAACATTGGTTTTCGTATTGGCCACCTGCTGAATGAGCTTATAGATGTGCTGCATGGCAGGGCTGCTGCCCACCAGCAAACCAAAATGCATATTTTCCTTGAGCTGGCCATCCAGTATTTCTTTTTCATGTTCGATGGTTCTTAAGTTCAACGCTTTGGCGATCGTCTGCAGCAGTTCATCTTTGTCAAAAGGTTTGGGAACGTAATCGAATGCGCCTTCGTTCATGGCTTCCACTGCGGTTTCGGTGGTGGCATAAGCGGATATCAGAATCACAACCGTATCCTGATTGGCTTTTTTCGAAGCCCGCAAAACATCAAGGCCGGAAATATCACCCAGCTTTATATCGCAAAGCAACAGATCAAAGCGCTGTTTTTCCAGCAGCCCGATCGCCTTGACCCCGTTGGCAGCGCAGGTAACCTGATAACCCTCTTTGTCTAGCATGTACTCGAGCACCTCACGCATGCTCAGTTCGTCATCAACCACCAGGATATGGCGCGTGTGTTCTGTCATAACGTTAAATTTGGATTGGTCCTTTCTTGGTTTAGGTCATGGCAGCATCAGATACATTTCGGCCACCAACCACCTGGCCAAAACCGGCTGCGCGGTTAAATGCCGGCCGTCAAAGGCAAATTTGCGGATGGGGGACTGAAAGATGGCTGCATCCACTGTATAAGATAAATCAGAGCCAATGAACCGGCACATCGATTAAACCGGTTGTGACAATCTTATTGCAAGCGTCAATTATTCGGAGATCAGGATGTTGAATGTTTGACGCTCGATTTGGGGCGGTGGCCTGACGAACCTCGACGATCCTAGCGATTTTCCCATCTTCAAAAACAGTGTCGGCATTTCCAGTATTCCAGTACGCCATGGCACAATGACCGGCTAAACCAATTATGATGTGAAAGACCCAAACTACTCGGTCTCTTGTACCGCAACAATCATGCCATCATTTTAAAATCTGGCCCAATCTGTTCCATCTGACACCAAAATTTTGTTTATCCCATGACCAGTAAATGATAAAAGCTTTGCCGTTGACCGCTTTCAGATCGACAAAACCCCAAAATCGGCTGTCAAAGCTTTCATCCCGGTTGTCTCCCATCACAAAAAGAGAATGGTCCGGCACCCTTGTGGGTCCGAAATTATCCCTTGGTCGGATGTTGCCGGGTATAATGTGCGGATCCGAATAAACGCCAAAGTCGTGGTTTACACTTTTCTGATTCACGTAGAGTTGTTTATCTCGGCACTCCACAAGGTCACCGCCAACTCCGATGACACGTTTGATAAAATCTTTCTTTGGATCAACCGGGTATTTAAACACAATTATATCGCCCCGCCGGGGTGTTTTTAGAGGAATGATGGTTTTACGCCAGTAAGGAATTTTAATGCCATACAGGAATTTGTTTACCAGGATGTGATCGCCGATTTGCAGGGTTTGTTTCATGGAACCTGAAGGTATTTTAAATGCCTGAACCACAAATGTCCGGATGAACAGGGCGATCAGAATTGCGACAAGGATGGCTTCGATATTTTCGCGCCAGTGACCCCGTTTAGGCTGATTTTCGTCTTTTTTCGTTGACTTTTCTTTTTTCAAATTTTCCGATACCTTTCGTTAATATCATAAGTTTCTCAGCGTCCTCTGCGAACTCGGCGGCGAAGCTTTAAAAATACACAATAATTAGTCTCATCAGCAAATTCGCAGAGGACGCT
>Ga0209260_10000480_pt1 | contig 15823 bp, 16 predicted proteins | sample WorMetTypGCAVOLI_FD_187421 | JGI IMG/M metagenome (GOLD analysis project Ga0209260, IMG submission 187421) | Marine gutless worms symbiont microbial communities from Max Planck institute for Marine Microbiology, Germany - Olavius algarvensis... ...
CGACCGCGGGGACCTGATCACACAAAGCTTGTCCGCCGGACCTGTGGAGGGGCGGGCCATGGCTCCGTAAAACCCGCTTTAAATGAATTTTTTCTGAAAACGAAGTGTAGCTATCCCTTTCTGGAAAAAACCCCGTGGCGGGGCTCTCAGGGCGTTCTGGGGGTATCCTGGCGCCGGGGCGGTCAATCCCCCTTATCAACAATCAGCGAAACTTGCTGGCGCAGAAAGTCGAGCCGTTGCGCGTGCTTCTCCCGGGCCGCCGCCTTTTCTGCGGCGGTGCGCCGGCGCCTTTCACACCGCCTTGCGCTTTTGGGGTGAACAGCACCGGCAGTCAGGGTTTTCACCAGACCCCCTGTTTTGGCAGTTTCCTCGTGCCCGGGAATCGTTTCCCCGTCAACGGGGCGCGGGTGTTCACGGTCTCGTGGGTTTCTCGAAATGGAGAACGAAACACCCACCACGGTCCGACCCTTTTTCACCTTTTCCCAGGACACCTCGATGTCGGAAACGGCGTTGATGTTTTCCACGGCGGGCCTTATCACCTCGCGGGCAAATTCATACCATCGTTTAAACCTTCCGGAAAGGCCCAGGGCAGCCCGCAGCGTGTTCAGGTCCAGTTCCTTCCTGCCGGCGTTTTGCCACTGCTTTAGAACTACGTAAAGGGACCATCCGCGGTTGGTGAACCGCTTCGCGCTGGCCAGGGCGTACTGGATGTACTGGTTCTTGAGGTCCAGTAGCAGGGGCGCAAGGCACTCGTTCAACTGGATTTCGATGCGGCCCTCCCCATCGAAATATTTCCAGTCGGTAATCCAGACGGAGCCCGCCACCCCGTCAGGCTCGCGGCGCTCGAACGGCCGCCGGTTAAGTGCTAAGGATTTATCTTTTAGCTCGACATAGACATTTCGAATGGGCAGTTTGAACGTGTCGGCGTAACGGGCAGCACTGAAACTAATCAGGCCGATGTTTTTTTCCCTGGTCGAATCAATCTGGGCGATACAATACGCCAGGAACCGTTTTTCACCGTGGCCCATGCAGGCAAAGGCGGGTATCAATGCGTTTTTCATGGCGACCAGCTTCTTTGAATCGGATTTTTTCATCCCGTTTTCCCTTTCTCACCAGGGTTCAAAAAGAAGAATTTTACCCATGGGCGGCCGTATCAACCCGCCAGGTTCCCCCCCGGGGGCCGGTCAGTCTTTTCTTTCTGCGATGGCCGGGTATTCCTCACGGACAAAAAAGTTAAATAAAAATAATAGTTTAAAAAGAAAACCAGCACCCCCCGAAAAAACGCATAATAAATAATCACACCGCTTTTAAGTCTAAATCACACCGCTTTTAGATTTCCAAGTCTAAATCACACCGCTTTTAAGTCTAAATCACACCGCTTTTAAGTCTAAATCACACCGCTTTTAAGTCTAAATCACACCGCTTTTAAGTCTGGAAAGCCATGTAATCATTAGAAAAAACAGGTGCCTAAAAAGATTTAAAAAGATAATAAAAAGAAATCGCGCGCGCTCGCGCGTTATAAGAGCGCCGCGCGCTTAAAACCAAAACCCGTTGTTCCTCGCCACCACACGCTAAAACCGGTTTGACGAACTAGCTGAACACCTGTATTGAAGGTCAATCCTGCCAAGCGTGCAATACAATTACAGAGGACACGATGGCACTTAACATAAGGCTCTTGTCGAAATCCTTCTCCAAAGCTCCTTACAGGTCAATACGGTTGTTCGTAATATCTCCAGTACTAATCGGGCTATCACTAATACTCACCGCTGCAGTTGCGGCACCATATTTTGAAACTCGCTTTATGGTACAGCAGTATCAAACAGTGTATTCAAATCTGGGATATATTTGCCATCAATTTCCTTCTCGCTCATTTCACCTTTTCGGCTCTAATATCGGCATATGCTCTCGTTGTTTTTCTATATATTCTGCGATACTGTTCAGTTCAATGCTCCTGGTTTTCTACAACGTGAGACCAACATGGCGGTTTCGGTTTTTTATCCCTGTTCTTTTAGCTGTTCCACTTCTCGTAGATGGAGTTACTCAATTATACGGTTTTAGAGAGAGTAACAATTTTTTGAGACTCTTAACCGGGGTGCTGTTTGGAATGAGCGTTACCACGGCATTTGTCTCTCCATATATTAATTTCGCTGTTTTTCTAACCACAAGCATATTCAAAAAGGATGGTTTAATCATGAAAAACTTGTGTTGCAAAACTTCTATGGCCCTGTTGCTTGCAATTCTAATACAACTGCCATCGTTGGTCTTTGCAGAAGAAATTACGATAAAAGCCTGAACCCCTATCCCTGTCAGGCTATTAGACGATCTGTCCTCAGACTCTGTTACAGCAGGACAACGTGTTAGATTCGAAGTCACAAGAAATGTTAAAGTCGATGGCAAGGTCGTGGTTGGGGCCGGTTCTGAAGTAAATGCTGAAGTAACTCATGCAGAAAAAACCGGCTCACTGGGTAAAGAGGGCAACCTTTATTTAACGGTAAGGTATGCAGTTGCTGTTGATGGTACAAGAATTCCCCTAAGGGCCACTTTATCATCTACCGGAGATGAGATGGTTGCTCTGTCGTGGCTGATTTGCCCGTTCATAAAAGGGACTGAAGCCAGGATACCTGCATCGACCGAAACAAAAGCCTATGTAGAATATGATACAACCCTCAAGCTGAATTAGGCTTCTCCGCTTGTCCCTCGCCACCACACGCCGTGGTGGCTAGAGCGGGATATCGGCCTGATTGCCCCTGGCAAACGGCCCACCGCCAAAAAACTCAAAAAGCATGCAACCTTCACTAGGCGTATAAGAGAAGGCTTGTTGAAAGTAGCTCAGTTACCAGACCCGATTCCCGGGACCACGATACGAAAACCAAAAATCTGGTAGTGTTGGCGGGCCGGTCTTTTTCAACCTGTGTCACCACGCCTTGCCCTTGATCTTTTCATACATCCGCTGGCCGCCAAACCCGAGCAACGTCAACGTAAGTGCGAGCAACTCTGCGGTATCCAGGGGGGGCATGTCGAGCATCACCGGCGACAGACCAGACAACCGACAGTACGTGTTGATGCTCCAGGGCAATAGTGGGCGCAACAAAAACGTGTAGCACAATCCTGACACACACCCACCCACCCCAGTGCCGGCCTCCAGCCGCCCTTGAAAAAACTGCCGCTTTTCGCATCCAGGGCATTGAGCTGGATTTGTCCTGACCCGGCCTGTATTTCAAGCTCCAGGGCCTTGTTTTCGAGCATGAAGGATGCTCTTTCCAGTTCGGCCAGTTGCTCGGCCGTCAGGGCCTCTTTGCCGGTTATGGCCGCCCGCATGTCCCGGGCAAAAGAGCCGACCCCCTTGAACACCCCCTCAACGCCACCGGATGCCAGTTGATTGATGATATTCATGAATCACCCCCGGTTCTTAATGCAGTATTCCGGTCTGTTTTCATTTTACTACCCCCCGTTAAACAAGCCGCGCACCAGATTCTTCACCCGTGGATCGGCAAGCCACATGTTTTTAAATTGCGCGGCCTGGGCAACATGGTCACGGGAATGGTACTTCGGATTTTCCTTTGCCATCGAGCCCATGAAATAGGGATAAGGGTCGTGGATCATGTCCCAGTTTTTAAGCATGCTCTTCAAAACCGTGATCATGGCCAGCGGGTGGCCGCTTTCATTGGCCTGGGCCTGGATCCCAGCATATGGGTTCCAGTTTTTCTTCTTGGCTGGCAATTTTGAAACCCGGCGGCACAGATCGGTAATTTGAAAGGTTTTTCAGGTCTGTTTTCATTTCTACCCCTCTTCCCTGGCTGTTTTTTTTCAAGGTTACATTTTTATACATTGATCCCTTTGTCCCTGTCGCTTGGCTGGCCACTTTCCACTGCCCTTTTTGAATTTTCTCCCTGAGTCGGGCCCACTCTTCTTTCGACGGCACGTATCTCTCTTCGGCATGCTCTATCCGGGGCCGCGACATGACCCTTTGTGTCATAAGCTCTTTATAACAATCGATTATTTCCTTTGGCGTAATGAAAAACCGCGATCTTTTCCTGGCAAGGCAGATTGCCGGTTGGAGCAAATCAGGGGAATGGATTTCGCCCTCAAAATCTTGGGCCCACATTCTTGAAAGCTGTGATATGGTCCTGGCGTTGATATTCGGGTTTGCGTAATATGCCGCCAGTTTAATTATTTCCTTTTCACAAATCCTGACCATCCGACCGTTCATTGTTTTTTTCTTCATTTTCCGATTCATCCAATTTCGTAAAAAGTTGACGCAGTTCCAAGTTCTGACACTGGGCGTATGTCGTTGGATACGGTATTTCCCAACCACCTGCATCCAGGTGTGTTGTGCTCCCTGGCAGATCCTCATCCTCCCACCCCCTGGCGTTCAACCATGTCGCCGGGTACGGGATGTACCGCCCTCCCTCCCGTTGCCAGTCAACCGACGTTTTGGCCCGCTTGACCGCCGCGATAATGTCGGCGGTGAGCTGCTCGTTCGGATTGACGGCCCGCCATGTTTTCTCTGCACGGCCCTTGGCTTTTTTTTTCGGGTACGCGGCCCAGAAACTGTCAAAGCGTTTGCGTTGAGGTTCCGAGCACGCACGCCCATCGAGGGTGTGCGTCGGCGTCGATGTACAAGGGGGGGGTTAGTATCTTTATCTTTATAAGAAGTAGGAGTAGGACGCGCGCGCGAGCACGAGAAATTAAGGGGGACGCCACTGGGGACGTCTGGAGGGACATCACTTTTATGTGGTTGTTGTGATCGTTGTTTCGGCGGTGGACCCCAAAAACTGGACAAGGTGCTAAGTTATATGTCAGACTCCCCTGACGGAGGAATTGACAATGGGAAAAACCAGAAAGAAGCACAGTCCACAGTTTAAAGCTAAAGTTGCCCTGGCCGCGATTCAAAATGACGAGACCATCGCCCAAATTGCCAGCCGATTCGGTGTCCACCCCAACATGGTTTCAGCTTGGAAACGGCAGATGCTTGAAGGCGTTGCCGACATATTCGACAAGAATCAAAAGCATCGAAAGCAGGCTCAAGCCGAAACCAACGAGCTGTACCGCCAGATCGGCAAACTCAAGGTTGAAAACGATTTTTTATCACGCAAGCTCGTTTCCTGACCAAAAAGCAGCGGGCCTTGCTGATAGATCCTTTTTGCAAGCAGCCGAGCATCAGCCGTCAATGTAAACTTTTGAGTATCAGCCGTTCATCATATTACTATAAACCCAAGCCTATGAAGCCTGAGGATCTGGATCTCATGCGTAAAATCGATGAGCTATACACCGATGATCCCAGTCGTGGTAGCCGGTCGATCAATCGTCAGTTCAAGCGCCATGGTATCCGGGTCAATCGCAAGCGCATTCAGCGTCTGATGCGGATCATGGGCATCGAGGCGGTCTATCCTAAACCGCGTACCACCCGCCGTCATCCCGGCCATAAGGTCTATCCCTATCTGCTCAGGGATATGACCGTAGAGCGCCCCAATCAGGTCTGGGCGGCGGATATAACCTATATCCCTATGCACCGCGGCTTCATGTACCTGGTCGCCGTTATGGACTGGTACAGCCGCAAAATCCTGTCCTGGCGGGTATCCAATACCATGGATGCTGACTTTTGCGTTGAAGCGCTGCAAGAGGCTCTGAGTCGGTATGGATGCCCAGAAATTTTCAATACCGATCAGGGCAGCCAGTTTACCAGCAATGACTTTACCGGAACTCTCAAAGAACACGATGTCAAGATCAGTATGGATGGTCGCGGCCGCTGTCAGGATAACATCTTCATTGAGCGGCTATGGTGGACCATCAAATATCAGTATCTATATTTACACTCTTTTGAAAACGGTTCGGCCCTCAGACGTGGCCTTACCGAATGGATAAGCAAGTATAATTATGACCGAGGTCATTCGACCCTTGACGACCGAACACCGGATGAGGTCTATTACGGTTTGCCTCACCCGTTCGACAAGGCAGCCTGATGCCTGTAACGTTTTCTATAAACTCTGACTCTAACTTAATTTGCCCCTCAGGCTGTCCAACCTTTGGGGTCCACCGCCCTTGGCGGCAACGTCCGGAGCCACGCCTTTAAATTGTTCCAGCGCCCACTGTAGCTTGCCGCGATCAAGGGCCACGGCGGTTTCAAAACCCTGCTCCTTCCTGCTGAACAATAACTTTTCAAGCCTGGGAGCGTCTGCCTCATATTCGGTGCCTCTCAGCGTCTCGGGTACGTACGGGCGATCAACAAGCGCCCTTTCGGTTTCAACCCACCCCTCGGGTTTCAACGCATCGTAGCGGGCCTTTCCGTTGTTACTGCCCGGCGTGCGCATGAATTCGGCGGGGGGTTCCGTCTCAACCCACCCCTCCGGTCTCAGATTGTCGTATGGTGAGGTCATGTTTTTGGTCTTGACAAACCCAGACCCTTGATTTTGTATTTTTAGCAAACTGACCTGTAACTAAATTATCACGTTGATATGTATTACAATATTTGCTTCCAGGGCCTGTTCGCTCAAGCACGGCTGGTCAGGTTCAAGTCGTGGCGGCCTTTCATCCTTATGGCGCCGAGAAATCCAGGTACGCGCTCTCGTTCTCGTCGGGCACGACCGCCTGTTCGCGTTCTTCAGTCCGGGCAACGGCCGTTGCCGGAGTGTCCGCGGTCAGCCGCGTCCGCGGATCACGGAAACTTTTAACAAGGTTGCCATTTACATCAAACAAGTGGCGAATTCCGTCTCCGTCCACATAATAAACATTGGCGGCGGCATCATAGGCCACGTTCCTATAGTCACGGAGGTTTTCGGGTATGTTCGCCCGGTATGCCGCCTCCTTTTTCCTCGGGTCTTTCATGGTTCCGATTTCAAACCGATATATCGTATCGTCAAACAAGAACTTGTCGATTGTTGCCGGTTCCAGCAACTTGTCTATAATTTTATCGATGTTCTCTGACGTCCGTTCCGCGGGCTTTAGCCTTGATATCTCATTATCCGCGGCGATCCTATAGGCTGACATTCGCTGGCGGCCCTCTTCGGTATCGACATCAAGCTCATCCAACCCTCTAACACGGTCTGTTATCTGTGAGTTTATAGACCGAGCACGGAACGCGTCTTTTTTGCCAAGCCTGAGATCCCGCTGGGACTTAACCATCGTCTTGAAGTCAGCCACGCTTAATTTTTTCACGTACTTCTCATTAAGCAGATCCAGTTTTAAAAACTCATCCTGATCCATCATAGTCAACTGATGGTAAAGTGCCGGGTCTGTTTTTGGCGCACGGCCAACGCCAAACTTCGCACCTTCTGTCTGGGCAAACTTGGACTGGTAGGTTTCCATTGCCAGTTGTTGGGGAAAAGGCAACCTGGTATATGGAATGGCGTAGTCGCCGGGATTAGCGTAAAGTTTATCCCATTCTTCCTCTAAAAACTGTCTTTCCTGGGTTTTCTTTGCGGTTTCTTTTTCGGCAGCTCTCATTTTCAACCGCCGCCTGACATCATCAGCCAACTTTGGATCCTTGATTTTGTCGACCTCGGCCAACTGCTGATCAAGGGGCAATTCAGATGAAGACAACCTGATGGCCTCGTTGCGTACCCACGCGGCCGTCGCGTTTGCCTTGAGGCGCTGTTTGATTTTAGCCCTGGTGACGGGGGTAAACTTGTCTTCGTGTGCCTCGAAAAAGCCTTCCGCCGCTTCCGGAGAGTCCTGTTCAATGGTGTTTAACACGGTCATATACAAATGATGTACAGCGCCATTCACACGGTGTTTGAGTAGCTGGCCATCCAGCCCATCATCCTTTGCCGCCGCGCTTGTGTTGGCCGTGATGGTTTCTTCGGCGCTCTTTATTGCTTCCGGGTCCGTATAGTTCGCGACGGCGTCGTCAATAGACGTAGCGTTCTGGGCATCCAGCGTATCCCTGTTGTATTGTTTCAACCCTTTGGATTCAAAAGCAATCACCCTGTTTAGGCTGCTTTGCGCCAGTCTGTCAAAAGAGGCGGCGTATAATTCCCGCTGTTGGTCGTTTGCCAGCGCTTCCCTGTCCGCCTCGCGGCGTTGCGCCAAGAAATCTTGCGCCTCTTCATATGAACCAAGAACGTCTTTACCCTTGCGGTTATAGATGTCTTGCAGAAACGGGCGCAGGTCGTCCTGCGCTGCGTTCAACATGTCCCGCACCCCGGCCCGCTCCGCGCGGCGGCGCTCTCTCAAAAGCGCGGAAGACGCATCAGCCAGAGCGTCACCAATGACACCAAAGGCCCAGGCGGAAGGGGACCTTCCGCTGGCACCACCGGAGATCCGCGCATCAACCGGATTGATTTCAACAACCCGTCTATACGGCTCTATTTTCGCCACGCCTTGTCACCCCTATGCTGAAAATCGGTCATACGCCCGCACCGCCCCTGTTAAAAGTGTGGCGCCGCCGGTGAGTAGCGGGCTTGTCGTTTGCGACCTATATTGTGCGCTCTGACCCCGGTAATTCTGGGCCTGACGCCTTGTCGCCCAGGCCTCCATCGCCGTGTTGTGCCGTAGCGCCAGCGCGTCTTGCTCACCTAAATAATCCGTATCCCGGAGGGTTTCCATGGCGGAGCCGGGCCCTAGCTGCACGCCCGCTTTTGCGTAACCCAGCCGCTGGCTGCTCCTGGTTATGGCGATGTGCCGCCGTAATTTGCGTTCCCGCTCCCGCCCCCTTTCCTCGACGTCACGGGCCTTGACCTCCGCCGTCTCCGCATTGCGCGCCGCCATCTGGGCCTGGTGCTCCGCGGCACGGTTTTGTGCGCGTTGCTGCGCGTACGCGGAGTAGGCCGACAGCCCCACGCCCGCTCCCGCTAATATCATGGACAGGGTCGCAGCTTCCATCAGAACTCCTTTCTGGCCAGCCAGAACCGCCGGCACGGAATATTGTTGTCACCATGCGGCTGTGGCTCCGACATGTGAAAACCGCACCAACGTAACCAGGCCACCGATTTTTGGTGACGGTTGTCCACCATGTTTTCAAGGAAGTCGAAATGTTCAAACAAAAGGGCAAGATACCGTGAGCTTTGGCGCAAAATCCTCAATCCAAGCGCGCCGATCCTGTCCGAGCCCATGAACCACGGAATCCCTTTATATTGTAAAACGGAGAGCGACGCCGCTCCCCACGCAAAAACCGGTTGCGGCTCGTCATCGGGGCTACCAGTTGGATCAAGACACACCCAGGAAACCGGCGACGCGTCAAACGACCACTGCAATCCGGCACCCGCTCCAACGCTGATTGTATCGCGGCAGGTGCGTTCATCGATTGCGCGCATCCGGCCCTTCAACACGGCGATCAGCGGTTGTGACGCTTCGACGACAAACGGTTGCTCATGTGTTCCCATGGTTGATTCTGGCCGCAAGCTTTAAGATTGTAAAAGGCAGCGGATCGCTGGTTTGAACCTTTAACCATATATTACGCGAAGACTCGGACGATACGATCACTTCCTTGGTGCCCGAAAAGAGGGCCGTGGGCTCGCCGTACCGCTCATCGGTCCGGAAAGACACCTTTTCAAGATCGCCGTCGTTCACGCCGACCGAAAAAGTTCGGGTTTTATCCAGGGTAACCGCGACGGAAGATATGTTTTTAAGCTTGTCCGAGGTAGTGCCAGACTGGAGCATATAATCAAAATCCAACGTGGCCACGGTGCATGTATATGGTATTCCAACGTGCACCCTGGACGCGGGTTCGGCAAGCCTGATATATCCGTCGTTAACCGTTTGGCTACTTAGAACCCCCCCATTGGCTAAAATCGAGACCTCCCGCCCCTCCAGGTGGTCAAGGCCGTGGACAACCGTCACAACCTTTCTGACCTGCCCACCGGAAATATATGCCCCCCACACGTCGGTGTCGCTACTGTCAACGGACGCGCCGTTTTCGGTCTTGAGCTCAAAAGTCGTGCTGGCGCCACTTGCCACCCTATACCGGTTGCCGTTGAGTTTCGTCATGCCCGCCACCCGACTGATATCAACCAGGTCCCCATCCGAAAAGCCATGCGCTGTGGCTGTGGTCACCACGGCCGGGTCCGCATTGGTAATTCCCGTTATTGCCACGGGCGCGTCGTGTGTTAATCCCGAGTCCACAAAGAAGGCGTCCTGTACGTCAAACGAACCATCTTCGTAAGCCGGCAGGCGCTTTCTAAGCCGTTCCACATACCGCCGTTCAATACCATTTACGACCCGCTTCACAATGACGTAGATGTGGCTGTTGTCCTCGTCATGAACAGACGCGATTGATTCCACTTGACCATCGGTGTTGTGGTGATGCCAGGCCCACACCTGGTGTTCACGCATGTAGGTAAGCCCTAGAAGGACCCCATCATTACGAACGCACCACACAATTGAATCGGGGTGCTGTTCGTAAGCCCACTCCGAGATGGCGTGACCACTAAACAGGTGGCTGGCCAAAACAGCAAGGTTGTTACCGGCCAACCCGTCCACCTCGAACGAATAGGTCAGCTCCCGAACGACCGCGCCGGACCGCTCAACGCACAAGACGCTGCTTCCGATCACCAGGGGCTGCACGTGGGATTGCCCCCAGCGGCTTTCCACCTGGATGTTGACATTGTTCGCCGTGAGCGCCTTGGCGGCATCACCGGAATCCATTTTAATTTCGTTGCCGGAGGTGCCGATCAGAACCGATGATTTCATCGGCACCAGCCACCGGATTTCGTCCGCCCGCCCCTGCAATAAAACCGTGAATTCGTAGGAATCGTCCGGCTTCGCGGGAACAGACCGGTTGAAGTTTTTGTAGTCCCCGGTTATAGACCCCCATATTGTTTGGGGCGCGTTGTTGGTGCGGGCCGCCACCCAGCGTTGTTCATAAAAACAGGACGCGGCCGGATAATTGTCGTCGCCGTCGAAAGGCTGATATAACTCCGGAGGGGTGTCTTCGAGGTCCGGTTTAAAACCCTCGCCGGGTGAGGTAAAAATAAAGCGTGACAGGTTTTCCACTGTTATGACGCCACCCTGGCCATTCATCGTAGCCGTTGCCGGCGCACCGGAAACGGCGTATTTAAAATTGTGGTCGTCTACAACAGCCGTTACCGTAAACGTTCCGTTCAACTGCCCGGTCGTAAGCCCAGCGAAGCCCACAGCCCCGCTTATTTTAACTGTGTCGTTTAATCTATATCCATGGTTCGGAAGGTTAACCTTAATGTCTTGTGACCCTGCGGTGGAATTCAGCTCGTTGGTAAGAGTACTAACTGCGATCGCTTTTTGACGAGACGTTCCGACATAACCATAAATGCCGTTTTGCCGGCGATATACATGAAACCTATCCGCGCCCGAGGGTGGAGAGGTCCACGTCATGGGTTCCCCCAACCCTCCTTCGACCTCATCGGACGGGACAGATTCCACGCCATGCTCAGACTCTGTTGTTACACGGAACCAATATCCCGACCCCCCCCTAACTAGCGTTGTGGGCGCGGCGATGGTCGGCCCGAACGCAATGTCCTCGATGGTCCAATTGTCGTGATCTTGGCGGCTTAGCGTTCGTGGCGGGTGTGAAGGGTGGGTGATATACAGGACATCCGCGCTCTGTGTGAATTTCAATCGCGCAAGATCGCCTTCCGGGTACTCCGTCGTGATTTCGTATACCTTGTGGCTCGTGGTCTCGGTGGAAACAACATGTGGCGTCACGCCCGTTGTATCTAGCGCGGCGCCATAAACATCACTCAGGGAGAACGTCGTGGCGGATGGTGTCGCGGACACCTTGAACGTCTTTTGATCCACCACGGGAATGCGTAAAAGCGAAAACTCCACCAACACGGAACCACCACCACCGGCCGCAACAGTGGCGGTTGCCGGGGCACCAGCCGTATATTCGAATGTGTTGTCGTCAACAAAGGTGGCTGTAAACTCGCCATTCAAATTAGCGGCGGTAATCCCGCCCACGTCCTCCGCATCACTTATTTTAATCGCATCCCCGTTAAAAATGCCATGCTTGTCCATGGAGACGCGCACCGTATCACTGCCGTCCGTGGTGCCCAGAGGATTGTTTTCCAAAAGCGCTTGTCGGGAAAATACGGTTTTTTCCAGGCCGTCAACACCGGCCATAAACACCCAGTCCCCAGCCTCGTATCCATGCGCGGCGGCGGTCGTGACAATCGCCGGGCTTGCTTGTGTGATTGCGCTTATCTGTTTGCCCGCCTCCACAACAACCCCGCCATCTTTATAGACACGAATATATCTATCCCCGAATTCAAGAATATACCCTTGGACCACGGAGAACTGGAACGAAACCAGCCGCACCTTCTTGGTGGAGTCTTTCACCGGAGCCACGAAACCCAGCCCTGGACGGTTGGAACAGCCGCCATGAGGGTGGGGAAAGGCGTTTTGCATCGTGCGCACCGCGGTGTCATACCGCTGCATATCGGAGCGCCCATACAAGGCGGGCGCCCACTCTCCGCCGGTAAACGAATGCTTTTGCACGGTAATGGTCATGTTCTGGCCTCCACAAATAAATTCGCTGTCGTTGCCTTTCCGTAATCCGCCCCGGCATCCGACTCCGCCGCGAACCCGATGACGTAACGGTACCTCTCATAGAGAAGCTTGGCCATGTTGGCATCCGACCGCAAGGGGAGGGCGAGGTCCGCGGCAAGCCGTACGGACAGGCCGGAGACGAAAAGCGGTGCGAACAAAACGGTGTTCTCTATCCGCGCGGTATATAACAATGACGCCGCCTCCTGATCGGAAAGAATGAGATTTTGTTCGCTGTCCGCGCTTATCCGAATCTCGTAATTCACACGGTTGGCCATATGGGCCGCTGGAATTATCGACCTGGGTACAATACAATCGTCAGGGTACGCATATGTATACGCCCATCCGCCATACGACTCGTCAATTTCCGCCAACGCCAGTTCTTTACGCGCAAACGACCAGTCGTGCTCTTCAAGTACCGCGTCGCGAATCATGTCAAACACCTGATTGCAAGACCTGGCAACGTCCCCCTCGTCATTCAAGGAGCTAATCCTGGGCACGCTGAGGTAAGCCAGCGCCAGGTTGCATATATCCACCGCAGAGTACATTTATATCCCCCCCCCAGCAGTCATTAACGCCCCACCAGCCCTAGGCCTATGATGTCGCGGGGTTCGTCTGGACGTCCAACACCAGGGTTGCGTCAAGGGCGCCGGCCGTAGGTGCCGCCGTTGAGGTATAATCTAATTGCAAATAACGGTAACTGAGTGTTTTCGGCACCCGCAGAAGCCACCCAAACCCGGGTACCAGCTTCGCCTTTGGACCCATCGAGGGAGATTCGACCAGGTCTTGCGGGCTTGCAAGATTTCCGCCGGACAAGGTATCGGACCCTTGCAGTTTTACCACGATACTTACTGCGCCTGATGCGGCGAACGCGGTTGCAACGTTGACGGCCACAATCAAGTCTCCTTTTTCAGGATCGGCGGGGACGTCGTCGTGATCCGCCCCAAGATCCACCACGTTGGCGGACTTTACGGTGGTCGCGGTCACTGCCTGGGCCTCGGAAAACACATTTTGCTTGTCGATAATCATGATTTATCCTTCCCCCGCGTGAGATGGATGCGCGGCCCCCTTTTCTTAAGGTTTTATGCTTCTACGTGCAGCTCCTTATCGGTTCCGCCGATGGCGATGGCGTCGCACCGTTTAACCGGAATGCCCCTGAACTTCAAGACCTCCCGCCCATGTACATCCGGGCCGTAGGTTAGGGCGTTATTTTTCCGGTACAGGGTTTGCAAATCCAGGTACGTGTGAATCGTGGAATTGCAATAGAACACCATGTTGCCCATCATCCCCATTGAAGGTAATTTGTGAATAGCTTTTACCATTAATTCAATGACATCCGCACCGGAAGCGGCGTCTTTCTTTAATGCTGTGGTGTCGATGTTGGCAATGCGCACCACATACCGCCAATCACGGAGGCACAGGCCGATATCCCACTTGTAGTGGGAGCGATACCCCTGGAAGTTACCCGCCGGTGTCTGGGAGTCCTGGATGGTCACCTCACCCAGGTCGGTGTGTTGCAACCCGGCTGTCTGGCCCTTGGGGAAAATCCCGTGGCACGTGTTGGGCCCCCAGGTGATCAACCATATGGATGTGTTGTTGGCGGCGGTCCCCCCCAGGGCATCTATGACGTTCTCGCTGTTGTGGACAGTCGCCGTCAAAGAATTGTACCGCGGCGCAAGGCCCAGGAACTTTTCCGGATCTTTGCCGGTGTCCCCGTAAAACAGGGTTTCCGCGCAAGCGTTGTTCATGGCCTCTATATACGCGAGGTCTTCGGACAGCCTGAAATCCACCGTGTTGCCGTTCAAATCAGCCAAGGACTTGTCCACCTCGGCGTATGCTTCCAGCATGCCGCAGGTGTCGGTGGTCACCTGCATTTCCGGCCCCGCGGGCCGGCCGGACCTGACCGTCGTCTTGTGGCCGGTTGGAAGGTTGCCTTCAACGAAGATCATATCTTCGAGAATCGAATTGGTTTCTTTTAATAGCTCAACGATTTTGTCAATTTTTCCCCCTGGGTCAATACGCCGCGCCCAGTCGCTAAGCGTCGCGGCGTTCGCCCCTACAACGTTAGCAGCCATAATCTACTTTCTCCTTTATCTATTTACAGTTAAGTTGCTGTTTTTCCGTAAAGCACCTCGGCAGTGGTCTTTGGTTCCGCCTTTGCCGGCTGACCAACCACTGCAGTGTCCTCGCCCGTAGCTTTGTCGACCTTGGCCAGCAACCGGATAACATCCGCATTGTCACCAAACCCAGACTCATCCAAAAACCCAATTAAAGCATCAGAACCATAATTTTTCAGGGCCCGCTTGGCACGAACGACTGTCTCGTCAAACTTCTCGCCGCCAAAGTCAGGGTCGTTTTTTAAGTCATCAACCCACTCCTTACGTACTGACGCCCAGCCTTCCCGTTGAGAGGTAAGCAGGCTCTGATAGTTCTCGGCAGCCAGGTTCACAAGCTCCTGGGCACGCTCCTGAGGCAGGTTCCACTCTTTTGCCAAAGTGGTAAATCGGTCCATCAGCGCCTGGTCGGGCTTATACCCGTCTGGCAGGGTGAATTCAGCGTACTCCTCCGGAGCGCCCTCGGTTTCAGAACTCAAGACGGTTTCTTGCGCATCTGCATCTTTCAAGGTGCTGGTTTCCGACGTGGTCGCCTCGGCCGATCCTTCGCTTTTTACCACGGTTTCAGTGACCGTCTCGGTGGTTTCCGGTGCTACGGTTTCAGTGTTAGTTTGCGCCGTAGTTCCATCCATTGTTTATTCCTCCTTGTTATTCACCATCAGCTTGGCCACCCAGTCAGGGGCCGCCTCGCAGATGTCGTTAAAAAACTGTAAGGCCAGGTTCCGGTGTCCTTCCAAAAAGAAGCCTTGGCTGTTACCCGTAAATGTTGTTTGAAAAACGCGCCCAGCATGTAGAAACCGCTTAAAGAACCGAACGCCCGCGCCAAACGCCTCGTCTATAAAAAAAGCCATGTGGGTTGCGTGCAATCCCTGAAGCGCGTCCGGTCTTTCGGCGCGTGCCGTGCGCGCCGTTAGAAACTGGGTGCTTTCATTGCCGGCCACGCTCATCCGCATCGTCGTACACTCCAGCTGCGCGCGAATCCACGGGTGGGCCTGGCCCACCCATTTGCGAACCTCCGCCATCAAAACATCCCTTAACTGGGTGGCGCTCGCCGCGGTCGCAGCCGCCTTGGCATCCTTGAAAAGGAGTGTGTGCCACATTGCCAGTATGGCCATTAACGAAGACTTGCCCACCCCATGCCCGGAGGCAACCGCAACCTTCGCCCCGGGTCGCGCGAATGAGCGCATGACCGCCGCTTGTTGATCCGTGGCCTCGAAACCGAAGGCCTCTTGGGCAAAAAGAACCGGATCCGC
>Ga0209260_10000482_pt1 | contig 15751 bp, 9 predicted proteins | sample WorMetTypGCAVOLI_FD_187421 | JGI IMG/M metagenome (GOLD analysis project Ga0209260, IMG submission 187421) | Marine gutless worms symbiont microbial communities from Max Planck institute for Marine Microbiology, Germany - Olavius algarvensis... ...
AAACTTTGTTTATAATAAGTGAGATTTTTCACAAAAGCATTTTCAGCTTCAATCCTCTTCAGCTTCGTAAACTATGATGCAGTCTACAGACCTGGTGAATATTCCGCCACCCAACCCGATTTTTCTGCAACCACTACCGGTATTGCTTTAAGCCATTTCAGTCCATTAACAACATCAAATTATGCATCAAATTTCAGCATTTTTTTGTGATGTGCTGTTAGTTGCTAACAGTTTTCATGCCTTTTTAATACCGCCTCTCAGAAAGTCGACCGTTGCATTCACTGAAAATAACCAGAGGCGCTAACAAATTTCCTTGAACTTTCACTGAAAATAACACCTTACCAGTAAGCTGGTGTGCCTTCAATTTCAGTATAAGGCAAAGTACCCATCTAGCTCATAAGCTCTTTCATAGCCTACAGCATTAGAGAGTGGCGCTCATCTCTAATTCATGGTCTTGAGCTGGCAGTGAGCATACACTCCAGCATACGACCAGGAGCACTCGGTCACATGGGCGATAGGCCACACATCTCACCATGTGTTCTGCCGTTTACCTCCGTAACCCACTTTTACACGAGTTACTTACTACTCATTTTATTGACCCCAAAAAGATGAAAAGCTGAGTCAGCCTGGTTGGCTGGCCTATAGCGGACGGTTTACCCACAAAGTGATCACCCATCAGCTGTAAGCCAAGTGTACGACAGGGAAAGAAAGTTCGCCGGCCAAGACTGACGTTCTAACCACGATACCACATAGTCAACCACGCAGCAATTTCAATTTAATGACATTTAACTGATACAACTGCGCCTCTGTAGCTCTGCCTATGGCACTTTACAAATATGTTTATGATAGCCCAGGCTCTGTGCTGCGTTTTATCTGCTAAGCCGTTGTTGACAAAACACAGCACAGAAACGTTCGTATAAACCTACTAGGGTTGTTAACGATTAATCGATTAATCGATTAATCGATCCTGGACGAAGGATCGAATACAATTTCCTCGGATCGATTAATCGCAAGGCGGCTTCGCCGCGACACGCAGACACGCGGCATCGCCGCGCGCGGCTCTGCCGCGACACGCGGCGGGCTTCGCCGCGCGCGGCTCTGCCCGGCGAAAGAGCCGCGACACACGGACGCGGGCACAAGATCGCGTGCACGTACCTACCACGATTAATATAGAGACTAGCTGTGCCCGGCCGCAAGGCAGTCGCAAGGCGGCGGCGGCTTCGCCGCGACACGCGGACACGCGGCTTCGCCCTGCCGCGACACACGGACGCGGGCACAAGATCGCGTGCACGTACCTACCACGATTAATCGATTAATCGGATCGTTTGCTCACGATTAATCGATTAGAAAAATCGGACGATCTTAACAACCCTAGTAAATAGTGACTGCATTTTCTTGTGTTTCAACAATCGATTATCGAAGTTAATATACTGAAGAACATACAGATTGATAACAGTACAAAATACACATGCGAACATAATAAAATTTTACAATCAGTGCACAACAACGAAATAACTTAACGAGTTTTGAGCTGGGCAACACTTATACGTAGGCTACTGATAATCGATAAGAAATCGATTTTCAGCAAACGATAATCGATTTCTAAAACAATTTGATTTTAACTGTATAATCTGCAGTCCTTTGCATTTACTGAACGTACGCTGAGCCTGTGTTGGGATGTGATGAGATGGCAAGCTGTGTGACAGAAAATTCCAAACATTGACAGTATGCTGGACATTTCAAATGATAAAATCTGGTACCAGATGCTACTCTGAGAGGGCATAACCGCACTTTCCTGGTGAATTCCCGCAAACAATTGTCTGAAAAATGGTAACATTGCATTGGCTACAACTTATTATGTCATTCAGTGTATGTGACGTGTTATGCAGTTTCAGATAGGACGTATGCACCTTTGCTGTGGTCGGCTCATGAAGATCCGTGGAACTAACATTATGCTGACAGTAGAGCCCTCAGCAACTGCAGACAACATCTTGCCAGCAGCTGTCAACAAACTCAGTATGCTGGACAGAGAAATGTCGACAGATGTGTCGTACGTGCTGCTGTTTCCGGACGGCACAAAGGTGGACCGTGCGCCTGGCAGTACTGAACAGTTCACGCTGCTTGCTTACAAACAGTTCACCGGTCGGCCGTATCAGAAGCTGGCCCTCTTTGTATGCACGGAAAATGACTATAAAGAAGGTTGAATATGCTATCAATTTGCTGTATGATTTCTTCACAGTCATGTGATAATGGACCCCGGCGTCGTCGAATTTCGTCGACGAACTGCGTCAAGTTTTTATGGCGTCGAAGTCGTCGAGTGACCAGTCACGCCGCCGTCGAATTTTTTCTGTGCCGTCGCCGTCGGATTTTATCTCCCGTTTTTCGACACGATCAATCAATAAATCGGCTTGTTTTATTTTGACTTATGTTTTATTACTTCAGCCAAAATCCGAATTGGGTACACTACATAGTAATACTTTTCTTAGCCGGCCCAGTTACCTGTAAGGGTGCCACTTGCTTTTGTACAACAGGCCTAATTGAGGTAAACAGGTCAGGTCACCAACGGACCAAGACCAATGACTGCGCAGTAATGGCATGACCGTGACGTGTTTGACGTCATTACCAGATTGTGTGTGCTTACTTGCAGAGGATTTTGAATACAGACATGATTAGATGATGTTATTTTGTCATTTGCATTCATGCGTATAATTCGGGTTTAACAACAAAAACGGCAGCTAGCGCTGACAGGCCGTGCGTCAGCAGCGCTGTGTTATACGGGTGCTCGGCTAATTGCGATTGCACTGTATGTGTACTTTGGGTGACAAATGTGACATTAGATTCGAACTCATTTACCCCGATTTTGTAAAAATGTGTTTAAATTTTAGCAATACGACATCGTTGTGGGTAATTTTTTAGGGAAATTTTCTCAGCGTTTCTATACTTATTCAGTGAAGCGGAGTCGGGGGCTGAAAAGCCCGACTTTGTGGTGTCGAAGCGCTGTCGGACCGTCGCCACGTTCGGCGGCCTGGCGCAATGTCCGCTGTGAAACTTGCGCGTTTCCGGCGTTATTCTACTTCCGGTTTGAAATCCGATCGCAGATCCTGAATCGTCTATAGTGATTTCCTATTCGTGAATAATACAAACTATAATGCTACGACGCACCGTTTCCCAGATATAGACACTCAAAGTCGAATTTTTGCATTTTCACCCACCCCTCCCTTATTCAACGGCTTGGTAGGGGGTGTCCCCTTCGACTTTTGGGACGATGTTTGGGGTTTCTGAAACTAGGGTCCCGGGGCTGTCGTGTGGTGAAAACCCCGTGATCCTAGGCTCAACCGTTTCGATACAATCCCAGCGTTGGACAGACAGACGGACGGACTTCCATAGCTATTTTGTGCACTGCTTACAGCAGTTAGCTGCTAACGCACGTAAAACGCAATACATTAAAACACATTTTATGGTACCGTATAAGGTACCAATATTCAACAAATGAAGTAGAGTAATAGCCTTAAAATTTTCTACACAGCGCACTAAAAACGAAAAGTAATGCGCCGCCGTCTTACCTATCCCTAAACTGAATCATCTTGAGAAGTCAATTGAATGCCCGCTGTTCAGTGTCAGGCCGCCGTAGACACTGCGGTAGAGTGTTCCACTTGCAATCATTCCAGTTTGAATTGGGGAACGCTTTGCTTCCGACAGTTTCAGCCGTAGGGCCTAATCGCCGTCGAAAAACTGTCGCGCCGCCGCCGTCGGGAAAAATGCGACGCGTCGACGAATCAGTATAATAACTTTGGCGTCAGTCGTAAACGCTTCAAACCGTTGACGCCGGGGTCAATGTGATAACAACAAATTATACCACTTGTCATCGTACACTGCTGTTAGCCAATAGAAGCAAACTAACTTACAGCAGTTCTTTTGCAACTATAAGTAGTTCATCGATGTCGAAAAACTTGAACTGCTTTTAGTGTAAAGATGCAGGGATGCAGTTACTATAAAACAATAATAACGAATGATATTAACCTACCCAATGGCACTCTCTTCAGTGACCTTGATTACCCCTGATCCGGATTTCAAGTTCTTATTTTTCGTTTTCGAAGTCAAGTATCTCGAAAACGACACTACATACAACTGTAATTACTGTAGAACGTGAATAGGAAGTCATATACGTTGTAGAGGTGCTTTGGTGGCCTAACAGTAGAGTTTTGGCTCGGGATCCAAGAGGTCCCGGGTTCGAATCCCCGTCGGGGCTACCATGCTCCAGGTCTACTCAGCCTTCCATCCCTCTGTGGTCGGTAAATGAGTATCAGCTTTTGCTGGGAAGGCAAAGGCAGGTGTAGTTTTGTCCGATTGCGGATAAGTGCGGGGGTGTGCAGGTAAAACTGTGTGATCCTTATCCACTTTCGGTATACCGAAAAACCGGAAATAGTATTCGGACCGAGACGCGTTGCGCGGGCTTCTAAGCATCTGCTGAGCTTCTTGTTCGTAAATGAACAAAAACGCTTGTTGCATATGACTCAAATTTGAACTTTTTAGTAAAAGCGTGTTTGCTGATTCCTAATTTGACTTCCTGTATGGTATGGTATACTAGAGCTTAACGTCCCACTCGACACAGTATAGGTCATTTCGGAGACGACAACCCTGAGCAGTGATGAACATCTCCCATTCAGTAATGGAGGGCCAGCGACATAATAACCCCCTTAACCTGCGTTGCTTTTGTTTACAACGGCCCAAAAGGGATGGAACTAGCTCCTAACCCACATTATAGTGGAGGTAGCTAAAGCTCTAGGAGGCTCATTTAAATTAGTTACACTAGCGCCAAAAACTGTAAGGGAGATGACTCGCTGCTCAGAGGGGTCTTTCTTGCCAATAACTTGGCAAGTAATGACAACTTAACTAGAACAACCAAAAGACAGACAACACATACAATGAAAACTAACAATACATAAAAAGGGGCCCTAATAAACACTAACACAATAATGAACTTGCTAAAATATAAAACAAAAATTAGGCCTGGTTTAGTCGCCTTGTACGACATCCAGCCAGGAAACGGAGCGGGTCCATTCTTACAACCCCGGAGCCCGCACGGGGCTTGACTTCCTGTATTGCACTGGAGGTTTGTACCGAAAAAGGCTAAAGTGATCCAAAAACACCATTGTATTGCTGACTTCTGATTGCATACAGCAAATGCATCTACACAAACACGAGCATCCACGTTAAATGTAGCTGATGACATGCGGTCTGTAGGCATTGCTGGCTTTTTTGTTTCATTGTTTTTATGCATCTACCTGTATGTCGTTTTGACGACTGTATGTTGTTCATGCAACCTGTTTTGTGTGTTACAGCATGTGGTAATGACGAAGACATGTCGGAAAACACTGAAACCGAAGAAGTAAGATGCTAACACAATATGTTGTTTAGTAAATTAGGTCTAGGTTCAACAAGCGTGCGTTTGTAGTGTAAAAACTTAACAGCAGCCTCATGATAACTAGTTTCGTGGTCGCCATGACGGAACATGTCGGCATTTTGGGCAACAAGTGAACAATGGCGCAGGTGGTGCATCAGGGCTGCGAAGATGGCGTCTGCACAAACAAAACTGCAAAATGTATGTTATTTGGGTTGAAGTGTTGAAAAGAAATGATTAGAAACTTCCCCAGTTTTTTAAATTCCTTGCTTGTATTATGTCACTTGTGATTATAGAAACTTCACCAGCATTACTACTGCGAATATTTCTGTATCGAGCTGATCTGATATAATCGAGTAGCACGGCAGTGATGTCAATTGTGTTACACTAATGACATTGCAATGCACAGTCTGATCTTTGATACTGCCTTACCGAGGTGATGTCATGATTCCCTGTAGGCTGCTGTTAATACTTGATACTTTATAACTGGATCGTTTAGCTCACTCATATCACGCATATAGACACATCATTTGTTGCCAAGTGACTCTGCATTATGTTCACTTGTGTAATGTTCACTTTTTGTTGCTGTGTCTGTTGTCAATCAGTTACATTCACGCCATGGTAATATACTGGATATGTGCTGCTGTAGATGCCGGAACATGTGGCACAATTGGCAGCGGTGCATACTGCCATCACAGGTAATTTTGTTGTGTTTTAAATTATAGAATGTAGCTACTAACAGATACAGAGAATAGGTCTTTCTTCTCATGCCATGCTATCAAGAATGTGTTGGTTTCATACAGTTACAATGTTAGCTTCGGCATTGTTGTCGTGGTTGCAACAAGGAAGTCACATGCTGCTTGGTCAAGTACCAATAGCCTTCATGTCAGCTTTTCCATTCACGCTTAAATTCGTCTGCTGACTGCTGACTGCTGACAGTGATTTCGTAACAAGTTAACAGCAACGGAATGTAACTGTAATTGTGATCATTGTTAATTATTGCCTGTGATAATATTATGGGGAGGGGACAGCACTCATTTCAATGCAACATGTACACATTCGTAGTAGAGCAACCTGAAGTAGCCAGCTGTCTTTTTGACAAGTAACATTTATTTGTGGAATTGAACTAGTAATGTGCTGCTTACTGTATAAGCAGCTTAAGGACAGTTGATTATACACATGACACTGTGTCGACACTGGTCTGTTCAGGTGACTCCAGCACTACTGGACACACTGGTGTAAGTGCATTGCTAACTGAAAAAGACAATTGTTGTGTTAACTTAATTCACGTGTTGTATAGTTAAGTATTACACTAACCAGTTTGTTTATCGTCCGTATAGTAGCCATATGGCTAGATTACATAACACACAGTAATAATCAGTTCCTAACAAGCATACACTCAGAAACATAATGACTCCTCAGCATACAAATGTAATGAAATAACAGACTGAACTAAAACACCACAGCATTGCTGATCCTGCAGCCAATGCAGACCGCCAGGATTACATCCTGTTCCCTCCTGGGTGGGGAGGAGAGAGGGAAAGAGAAGGGATGAAACGGGGCGGGAGGGGAGAGAGGTGAAGGGTGGGGAGAGGAAGGGAAGAGAAGGGAGGGATGGAAGGGAAGAGGAGGGAATAGAAGGGAAGCGAGAAAAAGAAGGAGAAAATGGGTAGGGGAGGGAGGAAATGGAGAGGGGATGGGGCAATGGGGAGAGAATGGGAGGGAGGGGGAAATTGACAGACAGGGAGCGAAGGAGAAGGGATGGGAGGGAGGGGAAGGGGGACGAATGATGGGAACCGGGTGGGAAGGGAAATGAATCGGTAGAATGGGAGTCAATTTTTTAAATGCTGCAAAAATTTGACCAAGAATTTGCGCTTATTGTGGCGCCACCTAGCGGTGGAACTGTGAACTGTTTAGTGCGCTAGAAAGAGCGTTTCTTCCTGAAAATAACGCCGAAAACCGCGTCGAAATTAGTTTACAGTCGACGACGCTAACAGCATTTTAATCGCGGTACCGCCGTATGCGATGTCGTGACGTCACGGCTGATGACGTCACAGCGTGACAAAAAGACACACAGACAAACAGACACCCGACTTTTTGCTCCCGCGCCGGCGTGCAGCGTGTGATTGCCAGGAAACTTTGCATGCCGAGAGAGATCATCGACACAAATTTTTTACCTCCAAAACATTTTTCGATCCAACCCCTACTTTTGGAATTAGGGGCCCCGCAAATTTTGGCCAAAATGCGATATGTGCGGTGAGATTTGCGGCATTTATGGGGCACCATTTCCAACACCTTGCACCGATTGAGGTGAAAGTTTGCAGGGCCGTGCGGGCCTTCGGCCAGCACGGCCCTGCCACGTTTCAACGGCATCAGTGCAAGGGGTCAAAAACCCCAAAACCGCCTCCTGAGTAATTATAATACCACCAGGTTACGTGCTTCGCAGGTAATCCTGGTAGTAACAAAAAAACAACGGTCGTGCTGACAGTGTAATACTGCAGAATTGAGACAAAGTGGTATTGTTCAGTTCAATAACATGGAACAGGATGCATTGAAGGATGTCACAATTTATCTAGCAGACTTGGAACTCATTTCTCGTTGCAACCAATTTGAGAAAAAGAATATTGCTGAGTTTTGATGAACTTTTATTTACGGGGCTGCAGATGATACGAAACAACAGACGAGTAAGGCATTGGAATACTAGTCACCACTGAAGATCCTGAGCACACATTTCTGTATGGATTCCAAATTGTCAGACTGTGATACAGGAAGGTTAGGGTTTCACACAACACAACCACATTCTGTCACAGGTCTGACAAGTGTTATGTAAAAATAGCACAAATTATTAGCTAAGACGCCATCACGTTCACGCAATTTCAGGAAATAGTCCAGATGAAGCTGTCTTAGAAATCACATCACTGTTGTCTGCCCATAGTAAGTCATGGGCAATATGAACTCCAAGCAGTTTGAAAACCTGCACAGACTCAGTTACAATATCATCCAAATGACAATTATTAAGAAGCTTATTTCCTCTCTCTGATGCTGCTGACAATCATCGAACTGCTAGATAATATCGGACCAGTGAATTAACTCCAATGCCTAATTGTGAGAGACAAATTTCGCCATAAGTGTAGGTCTTGCTACTCGCTACGTCTGTGCATATGCGGTGCAAAATGAAACGACAGACAGAGATAAATTTCAAACACTTTATTTGCCTACTGTAAAACACTTTAATTTTGCTGAATCTTAAATGCGCCGATTTGGACTTTAAGAAAATTCGCTGCATTTTTATTTAGCAGAATTCATTCCCTTACTTTCTGGTAACCACAGCAATAACATTACTTTTGATGTATTTGACTACATAGTCCACATCTTTCTATTTACAGATTACCCTGTAGTTCAATATTACATATTTTTATATACATCAGCAACAATGGTTATGTGTAAATTTGGAATAGTCTTACAACTTGCGGGTATTAATTTTACCAAATTTAGCAAATTCGCAAAAAAATTGAATTCACACAAAAATTTCACATTTCACAGAATTTAACATAATGGAATGAACCATATCTGCATTTGCCTTCTCCACCGTTGCTGGTACTCATTTACAGACCTCATAGGGAGGAAGGCAGATTTCGCATATGCAACCACAACAGTGAGCTAACAGTTGGCCCAGGACAGCTGAGCACCGATTGTTACGTCTGTTAACTATTTAAATCATCATGTATCACTGGGCATGTGTGTATGTGCCCATCCTTGACCAAATACAGTGCGTACAGACAATCTCAATGAACTTAAATAACATTTTCTGGAAAGGCTTACCGTGGCAATAGGAAGTAGTGTTGCTTAACGTGTTGGGTTATGCAGATGTTGGTGCAGACTGAAGAGTTGTTCTTTCACTTTTTTGAGCATTACGTTTCTATGTAGACTGTGCTGATGTGAAATAGCTCCATGCAGCGTGTGAGGGCTCGAAAATCTCACTGTCATTGCTTACGTCATGGCAACGACAGGAAATGGAACACAATGTACATATGTGCCGTACAACATACACAACAGTCACACTTGTTTTTGACTGCAAGTGGTGTTGCTGGAGGCATGGGGTTGTTTATTGCATTGTAAGGCCCGGTGTGTGTCCGTGTCACACGCTGGTATTGTGTCAAAACGGCTAAACCTATCGCAAACTTGTTATCAGTGCCTGGTAGCCCCACCATGCCAGTTGTTATGTGCCGAGGATCGCTGGGAAATCTGAACGGGGTTCTGCCCCAGGGGGCGTAACCTAGGGGAGTGATGCTTTAAGTTACAGTGTGTGGCATGCATTAAAACTTTATCACCAACAATTCCGACCTCTGTGGTCTCAGCTTTTGGGGAGGGGTGCAGTCAACCCCCAATTAATATACTTCTGCCTCAGGTCATGTAAGCTGTCAACTTTAATTGCTCTAAGTCAAAGAAAATGGCTGCAGCTAAGTGGGACTAAGTAAGTAAACGAAGTCAACCTGAGTTTTTGAATTTCGTAGAAGTAAGCCTTCAAAATGCAATTCATGGTCAAAATTCACATGCTTCGTACTGTGGTAGCTTAATTGTACTGTTCATAGTCAGTTGTTTGAAAAAGTTACACTTTTCAAAGTGCCACTTTTCAAATAAATTTAAACAACGGAAACTCAGAGTGTCCCATGCACCACTTTTTGTTGTCCTGCAAGTCACACAACTTCGTGGTGCACGGTTCTTGTACCTATTTTTACTTTTCGTCATTGCAGAGTACTTTAGATGATATATCTTTTGTTTGTGGAAAGTTTTCAATTTCGGACTAACAGTTCACATAAATTTTCAGCAGAGTGTGAGGCAGTGAAGAAAAGCAAATTCTCTGAGTCGCGTGCGTCACGGACACAGTTGGTTCTTTTCTGATCTGTGCTGCAAGTGCCAAAACAAAAACTTTATGCTATTAATATCTCTTGCACAGATGCTACTTAAAATAACATAGGTCTGCCTGCAAGTATTACACAGTTTTTCTGGGCACAACATGTGTGCAGATGTCCCGTGCATCACACAGATAATTGTCCAGATACACTACACTCTGTCCAGTGTCCCTGTCCCCCCCCACAAAAAAAATAAGCCACTTTCATTGCTGCAGTGTCGTAGATAGAAATGGACTGATTTTCAATTACTTTTCACTGGCAGCTGTAGTAAATAATTTCTACTACAGTTATTGTTAACCATCACAACACAATTCACATGTATCACTATACTATGATTGTCGCTAAAGTACAGATGATCTGCAGTCACATTCTTGTTTGACGAAGATTTTAGGGAATTGAACTGAACAGTTGCATTGCTGTTGTTACAGCAATGTTTTGCCCGTGATCACGAAACTGATGACTTGATGACAACAGTCGAAGAGGATACACGAATGAAGTGAGATTTGGCATTTTTTGTCAGCTGTGTAAGCATTACTTCACAGCAGACATCGCCCTTTCTATTTGTGCAATAACTTCTGCAAATGTGAACTGACTACTACATGCGCAGCACGTTCCAGGCCGCCGTTCGGTGTGTCTCGGCCCATCTGTCACACGCTTTGACTAAACAGCTGAATCTGTCATAAAACTTTTTCGACTACCTGCTAGACCCATCTTTGTACAGGGTCACTACACATGTGTACAGTCTGGAAAAAAGTTGAATTCCTGGAATATGAACTCCTTCCTTGAAATTGTGGAAAGTTCATGCATTTCAATTGCTACTGCTGGACATGTTTGTGCAATTGAACGATCATATTCACATCCACTCTTTCATTTCATGAAAAGCTCACAAACTTACTTGAGAGATGGATGCAATGCACTTGTGCAACAGATTTGCAAGTAATACTGGCAGACTGCTGTCAGTTGCCTTCGTGTGCTGCTGACATAAACCTATTTGTACTTTTGACATTGTTTGATGTCTTACAGTGCAACTGTTGTGTGATGTTACCATTTATCACTAACCATAGCAGATTAGCTTTTCATTTTCAGTTCATTGATTTGATTCGTCACATAAAGATGTAGGAATGTGTACTGTGGAACATGTAGTACTGACAACAACTGTTGAAATGACTTATATTCACAGCTTATTGAATAGTGCAGTGATGAGCATCACCTGGCGCACACAATCGTGAACTGCCAGTACATTACTTATTCATGAACAGCAGACCAGAACACTGTGCAAATCTGTGTGGCATTCATTTAAATAGTTCCTGGAATATCCTTGCAATTTTGGTCCGGGGCAAGAACTGCCCACGTCGTATGTGCGTGCCAAATTTGAATATCTTAGCTTTATCCGTTTGCGAAATATTGGCACATTTCGCTGCGGTGTACCAACTGACCCCGTGACTTTGAATTGTGCCCTTTGGACCTTGAAGTCGGTGTGGGAGTCGCATGTGACCTGGGGTACCCCTGTGCCAAGTTTCATCTTCCTAGGCCTTTTGGTTTTCGCGTTAGGCCCGATGTACGCGACATCGGACAGACAGACGACAGACGCCGATCATCGCTTAATGCCCCGCCCCACTTACGGGGTGGGGGCATAGTAAGGGTATGCAATAGACATTTGTGTAGTGAAGAAACGTGTAAGCCACGTGTGCATGCATTTATGCATGGTGAAAAAACTTTGTGTGTTTTTTTCTGTTTTCAGTTCAGCAGCAGACAGAGATTGTTATGTAGAGGCTGGGACTCCCACCATTTTATTTCGTGCATCTTCAGGTGAGTGTTCCATAACTGCAATAGTCAGCATTCGAATTATGCAGCATTCAAGTGTCCGTAAATGGCATACATTTGTAACAAATACATGTACCGGTAAGTAGTCTCTCACAGAAAAAGTCGTACACTTTAAGAAGTACAGATTAATGTTAATATTTAGCCTAGTTTGTGTGGCATTTGGGTCACCAGTTATTGATGCCCAAAATGTTGCTGTAAATGTAAAATGCTGAGAAATACAGTGAACTATTGAATTTCAGAACATTGTATTGCTGCCAGTTGACTTTAGGTGCATCACGTAACATGATTGCCCTGCTTATGGGCACCATCAGTATTTGTGGTATCAGGCAATGCTATTGTGTTTTTCCTGTATTGCAGGCAGTCAGGCTGGTACACTGCCGTCTGATGTAAGTGTATTACTGTACATTTCTGTTGTGGCTGAGATTCTTCGTGAGGCATTTATTATGGTGTGACTTAAAGGGTTCATATACGTCAGACTAAACTTTCAAAAGTCATGGAATTTGATCATTCAGGGTAAGTCAGCGAATGTCACGGATAACCTTAAGGCATAGTAAGCCACGGAAAAGTCCTGGAAAATGCGACATCGATTTATGTCCATTGGTGAATGTAAGTGGTGAATGTAAGTGGCTGGAGACGTATACACTGTATCTTTTTATCATTTAATGCACTAGGTGAACTGTGTGTTTGTGTGCACTGTGTTTTCTATTGTACCGGTACATTGTTGTGTAATCTGGCTGCTATACCGTACTTGATAAACATCATTATTATTATGGTAATTGAAAATGCTTGCAACGACCGGATTTCTGACAGCACTAACAGTGCAACAAGTTCGTTTTCAGCAGGGACTGCACCCCGGACCACACTGCGGGGAGCTTGTGATGCTCCCCCAAACCATATAATCGGCTGTTGTCCCCTGCTGGTATTTTGAATTTCATGGCCTTGATATTTTGCTGTGAGTAACAGGACACAATTATATGTCTGTGTGACTGCTAAGAACTATGTAGTGCATAATTGATGTAGTTGCTGCCCTTTCTTAGGTATGTGCGGTTCTGTAATCAATCGTGTTAAAAGTCGGAGAAAGTTTTCCTTGGTAACTAGAACAGTCACGTAGAAAGTCGTGTAGTAGAATTTGGAAGATTTGGACGAAATCTGCACAGATATCTTCTATGTGAAACTTTCACATATTTGTTTGCCCTATGAGTCCGTTAGATGCATGCCCGTTACTTGCCTGAAAATGATGGCGAATGTACAAATGACATTTACTGTTTGTGCAGGTAGTTTCTCACATGTCACAAGACATTGCTGATGACGATGACGAGGATTTACACAGAGCACTGGAGGCAAGTCTATCAGACACCGGACAGATTAGACGGTATGTGTGTTGATATTGGTGCAGCAGTTATATTTTGCAGTTTACTACCTTCATGTAATACATCTGCTGTATGTCATAGATACCAGGATATACAATGTGTCCGGAAGAAAGTAAACCCGTAGACAATCGTTAATTACTGTTGAAAACTGTCATATTTTGCTGTAAAATTTTGTATTTTGAAACACTGCACATATCTCAACCATGACACAAAATTTCACTGCAATCCAACTGTACTTCTTCATTTTTTAGCCGTTTCAAAACTCATACTTCCGACCAAACATTTCCAAGCTGGCATTAACCGGTTTCTTCAGGATACAAGAAACAAGAAAATCAATAATAATTCCTAAAATTCTTTATCTTTTCATTTCAATATTGCAGAACCATATTTCAAACACATTTTTATTTTGCCTGTATGTGCACAGAAAATATTGCATTACATGTATTGTTTCCTGGTAACAGACATTTCTAAGTAAACTTGTAAATGCAGACGTTTCCTACATGATATTTCACACTTAGATGCGTTGAATGTTAAATTTTGATACCGACGTCTAATTTACGATGATTGCTTTCTAACTGTTGTCGGAAATAGCATGAGAAACAGTACTCGTCTTTGGCTCTGTATAGTCCAACATTGAAAGCAGTTTGAGTGGTAATGGTGGTAATAGCAATGGCGTCTGTCTGTGTGTCTGTATTGTCTGTCTGTCTGTTGACATTTGTTACGTAAGTACTAATAGCTCAGTGCTTAACAGTGACCATGCGCTATCATTGTTTGTGTGCATGTTTCAGTGACTGGAGAGAAGAACTACGAAATTTGTCTTCGAGTATCGATACACATGCACCGGTACCAACGTCTAACATGATCAACGTGGTCCGTGGCACCGAATTTGAATGTTTCAAACGTGCATTCAGGAGAACAAACTTTGACAGTAAGAAACGACTCGACGTCAGATTTGTGGATGCCGACGAGAACACTGAGGGCGCTGCCGACAATGGCGGTCCGACACGGGAGTTTCTGCGACTTCTGTTGTTCGACATCTTCACCAGCTCGCTATTTGAAGGAAGTGCCGATAGCAAAGAACTCAGACTGTCTACCAGAGGTGAGCTCGATCTGCTTCCATGTCACATGTGAATGACGTAGGAATACGTAATGTTGTAGCACGTAACCGAACCGCGTAACATGTTCTTAATACTACCTCGCCAGTTACAGTCTTCAGTTACTGAGACAGACAGTAACTTGTGAGCAATTCTGTGATGTTCACTCTCATTACTTTCTGCTGATACAGCAGAATGCCAAGCATAATTGCAGGTCGATTATTGACTGTAGTTAATGACCTGGATGCAAGTTGCTATATTGCATCATATGACTTGGCTGTGAAGAACTAGCAGTAGACTCAATGTCAGATGCCATTTATGAATATATACTCTTAAGTTTTGCAGTTGTCAAGCCTGTTTGGAGGTTGTCAAATGTCTGGTGTGAATGTACATACTAGTCTTCTTTCATGTGCAGCTGACATGTTGGGAAGTCACATAGTTCACATTATGTGATATGTCGATGATCGACTCAACACCAGTTCAATGCTTTGACAATGTTGGTTGAGTCATCTGGCTTGTAAAAACTAGGGTCTCTGAAATGACCTATAATGTGTCGAGTGGGACCTTAAACCCTACTATACCATACCATACCAGTTCAGAAATGCACCAAATGTCTGAATGTGTTTCTTGTAGGCAGTGCTGTTGCAGAAAAGTGTGTTTTAGGCTCGACGCCTCAGCTACGGCGACGTGGCTGGCTGGCTGGGTGGCTTGCTGTCACACTCCGGTATTGTATGAAAACGGCTAAACCTATCCGAAAACTTTTTCGACCATCTGAAAGCCCCATCATTCTAGTTTTCTGAGACCCCTACGCCGATACCTGGTTTTCAAGGTAACTGCATTTTTGAAGTCGAATATCTAAAAAAACGGTGCATTTTAGGGACAAAGTTACTAAGGAACACTAATAGGAAACCATACACAATCTATCGAATGATACCACTCTCAATGACCTTGAGTGACCTTTGACCCCCATTTCAAGGTCATGGAATTTTTTGAAGACGAATATCGTAAAAACGGCGCGTGTTAAAGACAAAGTTAATATATTGCACAATAGGAAACTATATGTAACATGTGGAATGGTACCATGTTTGTTGACCTCGACTGACCGCTAAACGCGTCGAGCCTGTTGTCAGCATCAGCTGAGCTTCTTGT
>Ga0209260_10000486_pt1 | contig 15590 bp, 14 predicted proteins | sample WorMetTypGCAVOLI_FD_187421 | JGI IMG/M metagenome (GOLD analysis project Ga0209260, IMG submission 187421) | Marine gutless worms symbiont microbial communities from Max Planck institute for Marine Microbiology, Germany - Olavius algarvensis... ...
GCTCAATACCTCTTATGATGATATGTTGTAGTGCGCCAGGCGCGTCTATGCGGGCTTTACGCGGCATACAGGATCAATATCACAGCTGCTTTTATATGTAATTATATAACGGACGTCCCTCTTTTTCCCTACAGCGCCGGGCAGGTTAGACGTTGGGACCGTAAATCTCCTTCATGTCCGGCCTTTCAAAGCTGTAGTACGCGCACCAGATAAAGGCATGATGGGCTGCCGCGGCCACCAATCCGAGCGAGCTCTGCCACAGCAGACCCGCGTGGTAGATGATCAAAATCCCGAAACAGTATCCCGGGTTGGACAGGAACCGGAAAATGCCTCTTTTTTCCATGGCTCCAGTGCGATAGGCTGGATCAAAGTGGTCAGCGCAGGCGGCTCGGTGTAAGCCGAAGTAAAAAATGAACGAGTAAAAGGTCCAAAGAATGAAGGGTGCGCTGACCACGATGAGCGCCACGGAAACCGACCTGGGAAGGGGCAGCGTGTTTACCGTGGCCAAGCTGATGGGTATGACCGTCGCCAACCTGGCGGGGCCGAGGAGGTAGAATCCCACCTTGAAAATCGGAAAACCGGCCCTTCCGAACCAGGCCCGGATCTTTCCCAAATAAAGCTCCAATCTCGCGAGGAACGTAATGTAGGCTTGGTGAACGCCGGCGAGAATCCACGACACCGCGATCCATTCGAAGGCCGATAGACCCCAGAAGCGGTTGTATCGCTCTGGAAACTGTCCTACTACGGCAACAAGGAAAGTACCGATCACGACGTACCAAAGCAAATGATATCCCTGGTTTTTAAGCACCTTGATCATCCGACTCTGGTCTCCTAAGCGCCGCCAACGGTCTGTTTCCGTAAATCTCCTTCAAGTCGGGCTTTTCGGTACAAAAGTAGTGCACCCATACAAACGCGTGGTGCGCTGCCGCCGCAATAATCCCCTGAGCGCTCTGCCAGATCAGGCCCGGATGATAAAGCGCCAGCAGCACCACCGTATACATGACGTTGGGGATGTACTTGTAAATGCCACGTTTTTCCAGGTTTTTGTCTCGGTAGGCCGGAATAAAATGATCCGCGCCGCTGGCGCGTGTGATCCCGAAATAGACCGTCGCGCAATACATACCCCACAGCGACAGCGGAATAGTGAGAGCCAGGAAAGGCAGTGAAATCCATGCCGGCACCGATGCAGTACCTCGCGAGGTCAGGGCGATGGGGATGAGGGGCAAGAGCCGGAGCAAGCCGAAAACGACGTATCCGGTTCGATAAAGCGAAAAGCCGGCCCTTCCCATCCAGGCGCTGATCCTACCGCCGTAAAGCTCCAACCTCCAGAAAAAGGCTATCCAGAACTGGAATATGCCTGCAAAGATCCAGGAAAACCAGATCCACTGCGACGAAGAAAGTTTCCAGAACCTGGTTTCTCCGTCCGGATAGACCAGGATGGTATGGTAAAGAAGCCCTCCCAGCAAGAGAAAAGCGAGCAAGTGATAGCCTTGGTACTGAAGCTTCTTTTTCATTGTCAGGGCTGTTCCTTTTCAAGATTGTGCTTGAAACATTATATCATACCAGCCTGAAAAATCTATTACTTCGAACTTTAAGCAGAATTATCGCTATCGCAACGACTTCTAATCCGGGGCAATGTCCACATTAATACAGCCAATCTTTTAATGCCATGCTTGAAAGGGTAAAGACCGGCGTTTTTCATTGCATGAGTCCAGAACATGTCAGTCGTTATTTAACAGAGTTGTCCTTCCGTTGGTCCGATCGAGATCCAAAGTAAGTCGTCATAAAAATAGGCACTGCCAAACGGAGTGATTTTATGGAACTTTTGAACTTCTATAATTTAGCGTTAATGTTTTAGGCCAATTGGCCGATAGTTTTAATTGAGCACTAACAATTTTGAACCAAAATAGTTGTTACTGCAACCAGAGACTTCTCTTTATGAGGATTGCCATGAATAATAAAAGTCACCTGGGTACGAGACTTTGATGAGTTAGAACATGTGGGATTTGGCTGTGAGTTTCTTGGTATGCCCCAGACCTCCAGGGAGAAATTACGCCATTATGTCAAATTTTTGACTAAATTGGGCAATTGAACCTATAAGTGCCCTTTTAAAATATTCTTTATAATTCCAAGGATATTTTTATTCTGGCACTAACCTTGCAACAAACAGATATAGTCGAAGTTGATTAGAATCATGTAATTTGACTAATGCAATAATCCGATGGCAGAAATAGAACAAATATTCGAAAAAAAAAGAGGACACGAATATTGAAATTCAGGACGCCGACTCAGATGTGCCACGGGAAATTGAGGCGTCATTAGGGGCTCTGCTGCTTGAAGCAGCCAGGCTGAAAGATGAAAATAGTGCATCCACAGCGCATGCTGATTTGTGTGAGGAAGCCATCTGTGCGGCGGAGGGGCACCACTATAAAAATGCGAAAATGCGGTTGGTACGGCCATTTAAAAAAGATTGACACAGCCGCGATGGATGGCTGTGGTTTTCCAGGATCGCTGAAAGTGTCAAAGCTATTGAAATGTCATTAAATAATGTCTCCAAGATTGCGCCCGAAGATCCGGAGATTATCGAAGAGGTCAGAAAATTCCAACAAGCTAAAAACCGAGTGAATAAAGAGTCTTTCGCCCGCTGTCGGTTCTGCTGGATTCCATTGGAAAGTGGTGCCCTCACGTTTCCGAATTGCAGATCCCATTTTCAGATCCACAATCTGTTTTTGGAGTTGAACCACATCGGTTACGAAAAGATTCAAAAAGAAGCGATTGAGAGGTATTCACGAGTTATAGCTCAAGAAGAAAATGCTCAAGTCTGCTACTGGTTGGGTATGGTCTATCTCAATATGGGTAAATTTGTAGAAGCACTGAACCATCTGGACCTTGCTGACAAGCAAAAATGGAATTCTCAATAAAATGAAAAGCAAAGTGGCGGGTTCGGCAGCGTATTTAGCCAAGCCATTTGAGCCGGCGCAACTATTAGAAACAATTGAAAAGCATCTAAATTGAGAAATAGGAGGATGATACATGCGTAAATTTAAAGTCATGATAGTAGATGACAGTCCTACAGATTTGAAGCTTATGAGTGAACCGTTTCTATCGCAGGGGTATGAGATAGTAACGGCTACAGACGGTGAGGAGGCCCTGCAAAAAGCTGAGTCTGAGCGACCCGGTCTGATTGTACTCGACGTAGTGATGCCTAAACTCAACGGTTTCAAAGTCTGCCGACAGATAAAAAATTCAACCAATCTCAATAACATCAAAGTGATCCTGTTGACCAGTAAAAACCAGGAAAGCGATAGGTTTTGGGGGCAAAAACAGGGGGCGGATGCTTACATGACCAAACCATTCACCGGAGAAGACTTGCTGGCCACTGCCACAAAACTCATGTAGAAGATGTATGATCGGAGAATTGGTAATGCTTTCCGGCAAAAACTGCTAACCGATGATCGGTTACACTCCTTTAGGGAGGCTTATCTATCATGGATACAATCTATAAATCGGGAGACGGCAATAGCACGGCCGAAAAAGCCGGATCGGATCCATTTCGTCCATCGCTAAGTGAATTAATTGCTGAAATCGACAGGGAGACAGGTCAACTCGCGTTTCCGGAAAACAACCTGGCGGCAAAATCCCTGGAACCGGCTGAGATTAGCACGAACGTACATAGCCAATTCATTCTGTTTGCCTTGGAGAAAAACATATTCGCCCTGCCGCTTGCCAGTGCCTCGGAAATTGGGCATCGGCCGGAAATTACTCGGCTGCCAAACCTGCCGAATTGGGTTTTGGGCATCAGCAACGTACGAGGTGAGATCATCTCCCTCGTAGATTTAAAGGTTTTTTTGGGAATTCCTTCCTCAGGAGGGAGGGGCAATAATCGGTTTATCATCATACACAATCAAAACATGAAAGTGGGTATTGTTGTTGAGAAAATTATGGGTATGCTTTCACTGGATCGAATAGACAGCGATATTAAGGACAGCCCCTTTAGAGAAGGAGAAATCGCAAACTTTATTTCGGGAGTCGCCTTCTATGAGGACAACTTAATGAGCATACTCGATATAGACAAACTATTATCTTCCCCGCGAATGAAGAGTTTCAAAGCGGGTTAGCGCAAACAACTTTATAAGTAATTAAAAGCATATAAAGTATAGGATTGGTAACAATTCAGTAAAATCACCGCTGTGAGGATTAAACCCATGCTGTCCGTTAAGTGCATTAAGGAGGCAATCGATGTCCAGAGCACTCAAAGCTGAGATGATAAAGGGATTTATCGAAGAAGTGACTAGCTATATCCCTTCTTTGACCGCTGGATTAGAGTCCCTTAAGGCAGGGTCTGACAGCAGCGAGGTTCTTGAGGAAACCCATCGACTGGTACACACTGTTAAAGGTGCATCCTCCATGGTAGGATTGGCCGGGCTGAGCCACATCGCCTTTCAAATGGAAGAATACCTGGATGAAATCATCGCTGAAAAGCTGGAGTTTTCAGACGAAGCTTTTAAAACCATGCATAAAACCATCGGCCAGTTCCAGGAATATTGTCGCAGCTACATGGATGGGGGCGTAAATTCTCGCGTAATGCTCCAAGAAACAGTCCTGGCTTTCAGGCGTATACGGGGACTTGCCGTAGATGAAGATGAGCAGGTTTTGAGCCAGCTGCTAGATTCGGTTCCGGAGTGTGAATGCCTCCCTTTAGAAGAAAAACCGGAATCTGAGAAAAAGAAACACGAAAATGAAGAGATTATCGAGGATATGTCGCTGGTATCCGAAAATTCAGATGAATTTGAGTTTTCGATCGAATCTGTGCTGGAAAACGAAGAGCATCTAGTTGAAGCTGAAAAAGAGATTCCGCCAGAAAAGAAAACCAATGACATTCCTCCCGAATTGCTGGAGAGTTTTTATGAAGAAGCGGAAGAGCATTTAGAGGATTTAGGTCGTTCTTTAAACGCGCTTGAATCGCGGGTAAATGAAACTGTTTCAATTTCGTCTACTGTCCGGGAGGAAATTCGCCGCATCCGGCGGGCCGTGCATACCCTGAAAGGGGCTGCGGCCGTGATCGGTTTTCAGGATTTTGCAGCATATGCCCATAGCACGGAGGACCTTCTGGACTGGCTCTATGAAGAAGCTTCCGAAATCTCTCCAAAAATTGTAACCGTGCTGGCAGAGTCCTCCGATTTATTGGAACAGATCATTGAAAAACCGCAGGAGGCAGATTCTTCCAAGGCGCATTCGCTCAAAATACAATATGGACAAATCATGGACACCACTCCTGAAACCCAGGAAAATGTGACGGCACCGGACGAGCCCGCAGCCATGATAGATCAGGCGGATATATTGCCAGCAGAAAAATCCGTTGAGGAAAGCAATGAGCAGGTTTCTTCCGTGGAAGCCTCACGGAAGGTGGAAGTTTCAGAGCCCGGCACGCGTTTTACTAAAACGCTCAGAGTTGATATGGCCCGCGTAGATGACCTGGTTAACTTGGCCGGCGAGCAGATCATCGCCTTGAGTGCATTTGACCAGAAGATGGATCTCTTCACGGAGGCTGTCAACGATCTTGAGTTATCCCGGGGGCACCTGAAAAATATCGCCCGGCAACTGGAAGTCAGCTATGAGGTAAAGGCCCTCGAACAGCTAAAGAACATGCCGGACTTTGCTGTTGGCGACAGCAAAAAAGCCACGGAGGCCGGCGGCTTTGACGACTTTGATTCATTGGAGCTGGATAGATATTCTGAGCTTAATCAAATAATTCGAATGCTGAATGAATCTGCCGTCGATGTTGGCACGCTTCACACTCAATTATCAAATCTCTATAGTGATTTTGACGGCCATCTCACGCGTCAAAGAGTTATTCTCGGTGAACTGCAGGATAAAATGATGCGGGTTCGAATGACTCCGATGTCGCTTATCACCAATAGATTGCAACGAACGGTGCGCGAGATTGCCGGAAAACTGAATAAAAAAGTCAAACTGGTCATTACGGGAGAAAACATTGAACTGGACAGACTGATTTGGGAGAAGATTACTGATCCTCTGATGCACTTGCTAAGAAACGCCATCGATCATGGCGTCGAACCAGAAGCTTTGAGGCAGTCTCAGGGAAAATCAGCGATTGCCACCGTAAAACTGGACGCCTCCCGCGAAGGAAACCAGGTAGTTATTCACATATCAGACGACGGTTCGGGTCTGAACCATTCCGCGATTAAATCGACAGCACAAAGAATGGGTCTTTCCGAAAAAATTGAGGACATGTCCAAAGTTGAGTTGGCTCAATTTATCTTTTATCCCGGTTTCAGTACCCGGGCTAAAATCAGCGAAATCTCGGGACGCGGAGTAGGCATGGATGTGGTTAAAGAAAATATCCATGATCTTAAAGGTGTAATTCAGGTAGCTTCTGAAGAGGGGCAAGGAACCCGATTTACCATTCGCATCCCCCTAACGCTGGCAGCTGTCAAGGCCCTGTTGTTTACTGCCGGAGAACAAACCTATGCCGTCGCTTTAAATGAGATCAGCGAAATCATCCGTTTAAACCCTAAAAATGTTTTAGGGCCCAATCATGATGCCATAAGGCTCAATGATGAGGGGTTGCCGCTTTTCCGCATGGTCGATCTGCTGAATGCCGGAAATAAGGGTATCGAACCAGCGGGGTCATCGGAATACCCGGTAACTCTGGTTGTGGAAACCGGTGGCCGACGGGGAGCCCTGGTGGTTGATACCTTGATGGGCCAGCGAGAAGTTGTAATCAAAAGCTTGGGATCGCATCTGCGTTACGTTAAAGGCATCTCCGGTGCGACGATTATGGGTGACGGCAGTGTGATACCCATATTGAACATTGCAGAGTTTTTGTGGTCTCAGACTTCAGTAATGGAGGATACTCACTCGGATCAGGAGCTGCGGACGCAAAAGCCGCTGAAAATTTTGGTGGTTGATGACTCGGTCAGCGTCCGCCAGGTGGTCTCCAGGCTGATGCAAGATCAAGGATGGAAGGTGCAAACCGCTATAGACGGCATCGATGCACAGGAGAAACTCAGAGAGAGCCGACCGGATCTGATCGTGCTTGATATCGAAATGCCCCGAATGAACGGCTATGAATTTTTGGAAGCCATCAAAGCACAGGCCGGATATGAGGACATCCCGGTTGTGATGCTTACTTCAAGGACCGCATCCAAGCATCGGGAAAAAGCCATGGCCCTGGGGGTCAGCGGTTTCATGGCCAAACCCTACAGAGATGATGAATTCGTTCGTTTGGTAATAAAGCTGACCGGTAGAGGATCAGAATCATGAGAGAACTGCTTCTAATTCAGGTGGGAACATTGCACTATGGCATCGGTTTGCCGCTCGTCAAGGGCATAGAAAGTGCGAAGCCTGTAGTTGCGGAGTGGACAGAAGACGGACATCGGCTCAAGCGGGATGTAGATGGGAAGCAAATGCCGCTGTATGATCTTGTCTCCATCTTTGAGGGAAAAACGTCTTCTCGTGATTGGGAGAACGAAAAACTGATCGTGGTGGAAGCGGAGGAGTATACGCTGGGGCTGATTGTCAGTCGCGTCAACCAAGTAATTCCCTACGACAATGACAGCGTTGAACCGCTTTCGCCCATCTTTGGAGGTCCGACGCTGTCATGTTTTTCCGAAGTGGTAAGGCATGATAATAAGCTGATATTGCTTTTAAAGCCTGAAGGGATAGTGCCAATCGTTCAGCAAACAGTCGAAACACAGAATTTCAATGAAGCAGCGGATGGTATAGAGGATTCCCATGAAATCGAAGAAATCATCACCGCTGCAAACGAGGTCTCGAACATTTCAGACCGTGGCCCGAAGTCCCCAAACGGCGGTGAAACACCCGAACCTGATATTTACCAATCGAATCAAGCTACCGTCGATGCAGAGCTCATACCGCATGTCAAAGAGATGCCTAAAGTGGACATGGGCCTTGCAACACTCGACGATTCCGGTGTTGATGAGGCATCTTTAAGCGAAACAGCTTCATTTTCGACGAATCCTCTACAAGCCGGTAGGGAGGCCTCACAGCAAGTGGAAACGCATGTATCCCTAACCACCGGTTCTTCTAAAACAGAAAAGCCACCTGCGCCTGTGGACATGGAGGAGAAATCGAAGGTGCCGGTTGAAGATTTTTCAGACCTATCGTCCGTTGACGCCACCCGGATAGAAAAGATTGTAACCGAAATGTTGCCGGATACACAACTGGCAAAAATAGTGGAACGCGAAACTCTCAAAATTATACAGAATAACAAGCTGACTGATAGCGTTCGGCAGATATTCGAGCAGGCCTTTGAAAGTTTTTTGCAGTCAAGTGATGAAAGATAATGAACTATTCGCTAAAGATGGCATCTAAGACATATTTTAAGTAGGTGTTTAGATGAACGGCTTAAGTAATGCAATATAATAACAATATAACAACCTCAAAACAAAGGGTGCTGATTTTCCCTGCACAGACTCCCAAGGTTTCGAGTCGGCAGATTTACTTTTTATTCAGCCAGCGCCAGATGGAAGACATTCTATTGAATGCACCCGTGCAGCGGGTCCCCTTTTCTCCTTCATATATAGAAGGACTGGCCGAATGGCGCAACCAGGTGCTGCCGGTTATCTCTCTGGAATCTTGTCTGGGAATCGAATCTCTAAATTCCTCAAAAGTTCAGCGACTGATGGTGGTTCGAGCCGCAAAAAATGAGGCAGCAACGACGAACTTTTATCGAATCATGCTGCGCGTGGTTCCTCCCATTCAAATGCTGGAGCTCCCGTTGGAGTGCTCGCCGGTATCCGATGGATGGATTCCCGAAAAGTCTTTTGCACAAGGTGTCTATGAGTGGGCCAACGGCTTTTTGGTGGTGGCCCATATAAAAAACATCCTAACCGGAGGAAATTGAACTCGCCGTGAAAGTACTATCGCCACATATGGGATTCGGTTTTGTCCAATCGGGAAATTTGAGTGCTGCCTATCCCGGTGGCTCGAAAAGAAATTCGGCTGAGCATATTTCGAAAACCAGAGACTTAAGCGAAAGGAAGGGCATGTATCGGAAGTCTACCTTGGAAAACGGCATAAGAGTTGTAACAGAAACCATGCCCGGGCATCGTTCCATCTCCCTTGGTATCCTGATTGACTCAGGTCCTCGTAACGAGGCTCCAGGCCATAGCGGGCTGGCACATTTGGTAGAACACCTCCTATTTTGCGGCACCAGCAGTCGAGATGCAACCCAAATCGCCCGTTTGATGGATGAGGCCGGCGGCCATATGGGCGCATTCACCGCCCGGGATTTTACCTGTTACTCCGCTACAGTTCTTGATGATTATTTCACTTACGCTCTGGACCTGCTCGGTGACATTCTTTTAAACTCAATCTTCCCTCCTGACAGTCTCGAGAGGGAAAAAAATGCTATTTTACGGGAATTAGAATCCGGCGGCGACATACCTTCCGAGCATGTTCACAATCTCCTAAAAACCTTTGCCTGGCAGGACCATCACTTGGGCCGTTCCATCGCCGGCCGAGCCGAAACGATCACGTCTTTTACCCGCGAGGATGTCATCTATTATGTTCATCAACAATATTCTCCAGACCGGATTATTGTCGCTGCCGCCGGTAACGTCGACCATGAAGATTTTGTTGCCCAGGTGCGGGATGCATTTTGGCGAATGATCGGCTCAAGCGAGCCGGTCGCTAAAAAATTACCGGTCTTTCATTCGGGGGTGACGTTGAAATATATGCCGGTTTCCCAGGTCTACTTTTCTCTGGGTATCCGGACTTGCCCGTACGCCGATCCCAACCGTTATGGAATACATATTCTCAATAATATCCTAGGTGCCGGTATCAGTTCACGATTATATCGGCGTATAAGGGAAAATCGAGGTTTGGTTTACCACATTGGCTCCGATTACCATGCCTATCGAGATGACGGCATGTTGGTTGTTGAAGGCTGCACTGCCCCGGAAAATATCCTGCAGGTTTTAAACCTGGTTCTTGATGAAATTTGGAAATTAATATCTGCTACTGAAGCGGTAAGCGAAGAAGAACTCTGGAAAGCAAAAATGCACATCCGGGGCCAACATCTAATTTCAGGGGAAAACACCAATACGCGAATGAACCGCTTGGCATCGCAGGAGCTCTATTTCGGCCGACACATTCCCGATGAAGACATCCTGGCACAAATAGATGGAATCCAGATTCAGAAGTTACAGTCTATAGCCGATGAGGTTTTGCAGGATGCGTTGGGTCAGACTGCGGTGGCGGTAGTCGGACCGGAAGACCCCGCTCACTACCAGTTTTCATCTATTAAAAAATTGTTTGAAAATTATCAATATGCCCCAGGAAAAAGGAGGTGATTCTATGGGTATAGACCATGCCATAAAAAAGAATTGGATAGAGATTCAAAAACGCCATGATGTCCCGGTTAATGCCATTGGAGTCAAAATTGATTCCAAGGACGAAAAGACTCTGAAAGTTTGGAAAGAAGAAGGCATAGACCAATTTATCAAACGATAAAAACCAAAGAGTAGGTTGAAGGGCCGGAGCTAAAATACCCTTAGCACGGCCCCGATACTCTGCTTACCGGGGAAGCGGTTGCGCTCGGGAGAGTCTAGCTGTTTTCTGATCGGAAGCATCTTTTCTCTTTTGTTGGAAAGAATTTTCCGAATGGAAAATAGCACTCGAAGCGGGAAAATAAAAATGGTCAACGCAAAAATTATGATAGTGGAGGACAGTCCGACAATTCTGCGCAATATTACAGATTTGTTGCAGAACGAAGGATATGAAACCATCACGGCAATTGATGGTGAAGAAGCTCTGGAAAAAGCCGTGCGGGAAAATCCGGACTTGATCGTGCTGGATGTCATCCTCCCTAAAAAGAACGGCTTTCAGGTATGCCGTCAGTTGAAAACGTCTCCCGCCACCCAGGATATTAAAATTCTGATGATGACCAGCAAGTCCCAGGACAGCGATCGCTTCTGGGGGATAAAACAGGGTGCGGACGATTATATGACGAAACCTTATGAGGACCAAGAATTATCGGAAAATATCACCAAGCTTCTGCAATAAAATTATAGGTAATCGTCGGCTAAAGCCATTGTCGGCTGCCGGTGCGACTTCGAAATAAATTCAGACACCCACATAGCTCCGGCGTTAGATGGAGAGCCTAATTTTTGGTAACAATACTTTTTCCAGATAGTTAATTCACTAAGATAGGAGATTTTTCGATATGAAAAGCATACGGGAAGTATTTTCGAAAATTGGAAACTGGGACCCGTTCAGGCTCATTTCCCATAGTATTCGGAAAAAATTGCTGGTTGCGACGCTATCCATTGCACTCATTCCCCTGGTTATCATCGGGGCCATTACCTACAACGAAGCCTCGAATTCGCTGATGGAAAAGGCGCTCGACAACCTGGAAGCAATCCGGAGTACCAAGGCAACGGCAATCGGTAATTACTTTGATGAACGTAAAGCGGACATGAACGTCTTACGCGAAACTGTTTTTACCATGCAACAGGAGGCTTTTGACAAGCTCACAACCGTTCGGGAATACAAAAGAGTTCAGATTGAAAATTACTTTTTGAATCGGCTGGGTGATGCGATCCCTCTTAGTACCAATGCCACCGTTGTAGCAGCATTAATGGCATTTGAAAAGGCCGGAAGGGTCGACGGGCCGGAATGGGAAACTGTCGAGCAAAAATTTGGACCTTGGTTCGAGCAGTATCGGGACACGTACGGGTATTCCGATTTGTATGTGATTTCTGCCAGCGGAAAAGTGCTGTATACCGTCGAAAAAGAATCCGATCTAGGTCAGAACCTGAATTCCGGCGAACTCAAAAACAGTCCTGCAGGACAAGCTTTTCAAAAGGGATTAAAGGGCGTCTCCTTACAGGACTTTGGAATATATGAACCGGCAGGTGGAATCCAGTTGGCTTTCATGGCCGCCCCGGTCAAGGCTGGCGGGCGCATACAAGGTGTTATCATGGGCCAGATTCCCGTCGACAATATCGACATGGTCATTCAGGAACGCACGGGTCTTAGCCAAACCACTGAGGTTTATCTGGTGAGCCAGAGCCAGACCGAAGGAGAATTCGAGTTGCGCAGTGAGCGCTTTGTCAAGGAAGGCGATATCGGTGATCCTGAGTCCAGTCCTTTTCTGGCAAAAGCAGTCGCAGGAGAGTCCGGCACGGGCTTCCAGTTTAGCAAGGAAGGTATATATGAACTCAGCGCATATGCTCCCGTACGGATACCCGGAGTAAATTGGGCGATAAACGTCACGGCCAGTGTTGAGGAGATTATCTCTCCCAAATATGAAGGCGCCGAGGAAGACTATTTTACTTATTACAAAGAAGGTTATGGCTATTATAACCTGTATCTTGTCAGTCCCGACGGCTATCTCTTTTATTCCGTTGAGCATGAGCCCGACTACCATACCAACCTTTTGAACGGCCCATATAAAGATACCAACCTGGGACGGCTGGTGGCGGAAGTCCTGGACACCAAACAGTTGCGAATCGCCGACTTTGAAAAGTATGCTCCTAGTCTTCATGCCCCGGCGGGTTTTATCGCCCAACCAATTGTTCTACAAGACAACGTTGAGCTGATTGTGGTCGCGCAATTGTCAATGGACCAGATTGACGTAATTATGCAGGATCACACCGGGTTGGGAGCAACGGGTGAAACCTACCTGGTTGGCCCCGATAAAATGTGGCGCAGCGACTCCCGCTTCCTGGACGATTTGAGCGTCGAGACTACGATATTAAACCCCAAAGTCCAAATTAATACGGATGCTGTGCGAGACGCGCTGTCCGGCGAGTCCGCCACCTCGATTGCCGATAACTACCGGGATATTCCGGTATTAAGTTCGTGGTCTTCGCTGATGATTCAGGCGCCCTCTAAGCTCGACCCCAACGGCGTCCAATGGGCCATTATTGCGGATATCAATCTGGATGAAGTCAGGAAACCGGTGGTGCGATTGGCCTGGATCAGCGCGATTGTGCTTGGAGCCACATTTATTCTGGTGGTGCTGTTGTCCATGGCCATCGCGGGCGGGCTCACCAGACAGATCAACCATATTAAAAATCTTTTCAGCGATATCGGTATGGGCGAATACGCTGCCCGTACCCGGGTGGTCAGCCGGGATGAGTTGGGCACCATGGCGGCTTCTCTCAACGCCATGTTGGACAATACCTTAACCCTCATACAAAGTAGTGCGGAGCGTGATGCCATGCAGACCGCCGTTGTGAAGCTATTAAATGAAATCAGCGCGCTGACGGAAGGTGATTTGACCGCTCGCGCCGTCGTAACGGAAGATTTCACCGGTTCGATCGCAGACTCATTTAATGACATGGCGGAACAGCTTACCAAGATTGTCAAGGATGTAAAAGGGGCCACCCTCGAAGTCAGCAACACCTCCACCAAAATCAGTTCATCTACGCGGATGCTGGCCCAAACCAGTAAAAAGCAATCGGCCCAGATATCGGAATCTATTGCTGCCATCGACATGATGGCCGCCTCTATCCAGGAGGTGGCCGAGCAAGCATTGCAATCCACAACTGTGTCCGAGCAGTCCATGATCAATGCCAAAGATGGTGCGACTGCCGTGCAGGAAACCAACAAAGCGATGGATACCATTCGCGAACGGGTCCAGGAAACCGCCCGTGCGATTAAGCGCTTGGGCGAAAGCTCTCAGGAGATCGGTAACATCGTTCAAATTATTAACGAAATTGCAGATCGTACCTCCATCCTGGCGCTGAATGCTTCCATACAGGCGGCCATGGCCGGAGATGCCGGCCGCGGTTTCGCCGTGGTGGCAGAGGAAGTCCAGCGCCTGGCCGAACGGTCAACCAACTCAACCAAGCAGATCGAGACTCTAGTCAAGAATATTCAGGGTGAAATCAATGAGGCCGGTACCCGAATGGATGAGAGTATTCAACATGTTGTGGAGGGGTCTAAACTGGCCGATGATGCTCATAATAAGCTGCAGGAAATTGAAACCGTATCCTCGCAGGTTGCCGGATCGATTCAGAAAATCTCCGTGGCTGCTAAACAACAGGCCAAGGACTCGGAAAGTATTTCAAAAACCATGGAAGAAATCGGTAAGATCAGCTCCCAAACCTCCACCGCCAGCCGACACACGGCAGAGTCCATGCAGAATATGGCGCAGACGGCCGAGAATCTTCGGGTCTCGGTCGAAGCATTCAAATTAGAGGAGGATCAAGAAAATCAAGACAATGAACCGACCTCTCTTAAGGATGAGGTTATTGAACCGCGGAAACTGGACCTTGCTCAACCCGCGCCTCAGGATCAGCTTCAAACAGGATCAGATGGCACCGGTATAAGTCTTCCGTCCTAAATGCGGAGGAGCGGTAAAATGGTGCGCCAGGATCAATAGAGAAAAGGCGTTAAGGTTAATTGCATAGATGGAGACATTGATTATGAAACCGCCAAAAAAATTGAAGACCATTCTGGAAACAACAGTTGCTATGCTGGTATCGATCGGGATTTTAGCATTCCCGGCATTTGCCGAAGTTGAACAAAAAGTCGATCTGAGATGGAGAGGTTGCGGCATTACCAAGAAAGCGTTCATGGCCGAAGCCGCCCAAGCCTATAAAAAAAAGACCGGCAAGGTCATCTCGCTCAAGGGAGGCGGTGCCACCTTGGGTATTCGGACGGCCGCCGCCGGGGATGCCGATATCGGCGGTGCCTGCCGGCCCGCTAAACCGGAGTTATCGGATATGGAAAAAGGCGTCCGGATGACCCATGTCGGCTGGGATGCGGTGGTCGCTATGGTCCATCCGGACAACCCCGTCGATAATCTGACCCGGGAGCAGCTATTCAAAATCATGAAGGGAGAAATTCGGAATTGGAGCGAAGTCGGCGGCACCAATGATCCCATCGCCGTCGTGGTCCGTCGCGGGAGGATAAATGGGGTGGGATACATGGCCCGCAGGATGCTGTTCAACGACTCCAAAGCCAGTTTTTACCGACGGGCGATTAACCTGAAATCCAGCGCGCCGGTGGAGCAAAAGGTTGAAAAAAGGAAAGATGCCATTGGCCTTTCCGGCGTTTCCAGCGCGAGGCGAAGGAAGGTCAAGCTCGTCGCTCTGGATGGTGTGGCGCCCACGAAAGCCAACGTGGCCAGCGGCAGCTATCCTTTTTTCCGACCGCTTTATCTCGTGACCAAAGGTGAGCCCAGGGGCGAGGTGAAATCCTTTTTGGATTGGCTGCTTTCCCCTGAGGGGCAGCAGTTGGTCAGTGAGCAACACACTGTAAATTTGAAAGAAGGCGAAAGCCTCGTATCAAAATTCAAACATTGGGAAAATACGGAACTTATCATGAATTATCAAAATTAGAAAAACTAACATGGTGGCCTGCTGATTTAAAACTGGAGATTTGGCCGCAGCAGCTATAAATGTTGTACCAATTTGGCGGTTTCCAAGGACAAAAAAGTGCGGGTTAAAAAATCAGAATGCCCCCGCCAGCTGTGTGCCAATATCGGCTGGATCCAACACACGGGGGAAGCCATCATATGTGTGCCGTTTAAGACGTTGATTGAGGTCAAGTCAGCCGATGCGCCGGTTGTGGATGCCGTCGTACATTAG
>Ga0209260_10000489_pt1 | contig 15395 bp, 15 predicted proteins | sample WorMetTypGCAVOLI_FD_187421 | JGI IMG/M metagenome (GOLD analysis project Ga0209260, IMG submission 187421) | Marine gutless worms symbiont microbial communities from Max Planck institute for Marine Microbiology, Germany - Olavius algarvensis... ...
GGCGAATCTTCGGGGTCGTGGTGGCATTGGCATGCAGGCGAATGTTCATTGTGCTTCCTCCGGTGCCGACGTGGATACAAGCAACTCCATCACCTCTCTGGCACGCAACAATGATTCAATCTTAGACCCTATGTAATCATACGGGATCCAACAACTACGCAGGAAGCGATCGCCCTGCTGCGTTGCATCCACCGCGGCGAGCTACCGGACATCGTGCTCTTCTACGATGGCCTCAGTGACGTGCTTTCCTCCCACATGAACGGGGCGGCGGGCATCTCGCAGAACGAGCCGCGGCGGCGCAGGGAATTCGACCTCCCGGAGCGACCGCAACAGATGCTGTGGGCCTTCGGGCAATGGTTCCCGGCCAGGGAATTCTGGGGATTCCACCGCCTCGTAACCAATCTGCGGCGCGGCATCCGATCTCCGGCGGACAACCGGTCCCAGGCCCCTCCGCTACGCGATGAGGTAGCCCGGAAAACCCTGCATATCTATACAGCCAACCTCGCCTTCGTCGAGGCCCTGGGGCAACCCTACGGGTTCGAGACCCTGTTCTACTGGCAGCCCAACATCTTCTCCAAGCGCCGCCGCTCCCCCAGCGAGCAGGCCGCGGCCGAGCACCTGCTCTCGACCGAAAGGGCCTTCGTCGCCATCTACCGGGGGGTGCGACAGTCCGCGGCGCTGAACGACCGGCCGCGGTTTCACGACATCAGCGCGCTTCTGGATGACTTGGAAGCACCCTATTATGTGGACGGGACCCATCTCTCCGAGGCGGGCAACCGGCTGGTCGCCGAGGCCATGGTGGAAGATGTGATTGCATTGATCGAACAACGCCGCTCGGCCGCCGAAGGGAACAAGGCCACCGAATAATAGAGTTGTTCCCTTTGTAATATATTTTAAAATCAGTATGTTACGAGAGTCGCTTAGCGTCTAAGCCTGTGTTTCCTGGTTAATGGCTACCGTATCGGCCTCATATCCTAATATAACTGATTAATTTTTAAGGATTCACACCGGGAACAACTCTAATAAATCGGGAACTACGAATCACGCGAATTTGGGGACTACGAATCACGCGGATTGAGAAGCACGAATGCACACGAATCCTGATTGGTGTCGATTCGTGTTGATTCGTGGTTCTACTAAAAAAGAGAGGGTCCACGGAAAACACGGAAGACACGAAAAAGAACACCCTGTGGGGCTGGGGCGCCCGGGATGACCATACCGTCGCCTCGTATCTAAGCAAGCTGCTGCACCAACGGGGGTATCGCGCCCAAGTGACGAATTACGGCCAGCTCGGCTATGTCGGCACCCAGGAAGCAACCGCCCTGCTGCGCTGCATCCAGCGTGGCGAGATACCGGACATCGCCCTCTTTTACGACGGCATCAACGAGGTGTTCGCGTCCGCCATGAACGATGCCGCGGGCATCCCGCAGAACGAATGGCGGCGGCGCACGGAATTCAACCTCCTCGACCGGCCGCAAGGGTTGCTGGGGGCCCTTGGCCGACAGCTCCCGGACCGACACCTGTGGGGATTCGGCCGCTTCCTGGCGGGGCTGCGGCGGCGCGTCCAGCCGCCGCCGGACAATCGGTTGCAGGCCCACCCGCTACGGGACGAGGTTGTCCGGCGGACCCTGCATGTGTATACATCCAACCTGGCCGCCGTCGAGTCCTTGGGACAACCCTACGGGTTCGAGCCGCTCTTCTATTGGCAACCCAATGTCTTCACCAAGCGGCGCCGCTCACCCGGCGAACTGGCCGCGCCCGCGGCCGAGGGCCTGGCCGTCTATGAGCAGGCGTTCGACGCCATCTACCGGCGGGTACGAGAGTCCGCGGCGCTGAACGACCACCCCCGTTTTCACGACATCAGCGACCTTTTCGGTGATTCGGAGGCGCCCTATTATGTGGACGTGACCCATCTCTCCGAGCCGGGCAACCGGCTGGTCGCCGAGGCCATGGTGGAAGATGTGATTGCACTGATTGAGCAAAGGAAATGATGCGGTTCGCTACGCTCACCGCATCTATGGCTCCATCCCGTTTTGCAAGGTAAAACACGCACGATTTGGCGAAGCGAAGGGAAAGGTTGCTGTCATCTGTCTCCGGTCTCTGTTTGAGCGTTCGGATGCCCACGGCCTCGATGGAAGATTCTCGCACCTCGCCTTAACATCCTATCGACCTCGAAGGCCTCTGCGGTGAAGCAGGTTTGAAGGGTGCCGGTCTGACCTGTCTTGCCATCGTTTGTGCTTTACCTGTCCGCAACCGTTGTCGAAGTCCTCCGAACTCGTTTTGCTGTTGCCGCCGCTTCACCCCGCCAAATGCTCCATTCGGATCCGCACCACTTCGCCGGTTACGGACTCCAGGGCCTCAATGCGGGCGATGGCCTGGTTCATGTGGCCTTCGCATATCCGATGACTCAGCATGATCAGGGGTACATGGGTGTCGCCCTCCCGCGGCTCTTTCTGCTGGATGGCCACGATACTGATGCCCTCCTCCCCCAGGATGCCGGCGATGCGGGCCATGACCCCCGGTTGATCCAGGGCGATAACGCGCAGGTAGTAAGCGGTACGGACCTGCTCCATGGGCAGCACGGGCATATCCGAGAGTTCGTCGGGCTGAAACGCGAGATGCGGAACCCGGTTGTCGCGATCGGTGGTGAGGGCGCGTGTCACATCCACCACATCCGCCACCACCGCGGAGGCCGTGGGCATGGCGCCGGCGCCCGCCCCATAGTGGAGAGTAGGTCCGACCGCATCACCCTTGATGAGAACGGCATTCATGACCCCGTTCACGTTGGCGATCAGGCGCCGGCGGGGGATCAGCGTGGGATGGACCCGCATCTCGATCCCCTGGTCGGTCCTGCGGGCAACCCCCAGGTGTTTGATCTGGTAGCCGAAATCCGCCGCGTAGGCGACATCCTGGGCCTGGATCCCGGAGATGCCCTCGGTATAGGTCTTAGCGAATTGCAGCGGTATCCCGAAGGCCAGCGACCCCAGGATGGTGAGTTTGTGGGCGGCGTCGATACCCTCCACATCGAAGGCGGGATCCGCCTCCGCATAACCCAGGGCCTGGGCCTCGGCGAGCACGGCGTCGAAGTCCTGCCCCTTGTCCCCCATCTCGGTGAGGATGTAGTTGCTGGTGCCGTTGATGATGCCGGCGATCCACTCGATGTGGTTGGCCGCCAACCCCTCGCGCAGGGCCTTGATGATGGGGATACCGCCGGCCACGGCGGCCTCGAAGGCCACCATCACGCCGCGCGCGCGGGCGGCGGCGAAGATCTCGTTGCCGTGCAGGGCGATCAGGGCCTTGTTGGCGGTGACCACATGTTTGCCCCTCTCGATGGCCCCGAGAACCAGTTCCTTCGCCGGCGAGTAGCCCCCGATCAGCTCGATGACGATATCGATATCGGGGTCTTCCACCACGGCGAAGGCGTCTTCCGAGATGCGCCCGATCCGATCCAGACCGCGGATGCTCCGGGGATCGTACTGGTGCGCCGCGGCATGGGCGATGCGGATTTCCCGCCCGGCACGACGGGCGATCTCCCCCGCGTTGCCCGTAAGCACGCTCACCGTGCCGCCGCCAACGGTACCCATTCCCAACAAACCGATGTTCACCGGCTCCATGTGCCTCTCCTCATGTCTTGCGAAACACGACTCTTGCGGATGTCGGGGTTCGTTCCTTGCCCCCGAACCTATCGGGCACGGCGCGACAGAGACCCTCGGTTCCATCGGCGGCCGGGCAGTAATCCTACCCGACTCAGCGCAACTACGAACCACACGAACCTGTGCGAATCGGGTTCTTTTGTGCCTATGGGAATATTCGCGCCGATTCGTGTGTAATGGTTCGGTACCCGGTGCTGCCGCTACGAATCGCGGGAATCGGATCTTTGGTAGTGGTAAGTTTCTAACTGGTAGTGGGTAAGTTAGGTTGCCGTACAGCTTGGCGGACTGAGAGACTGCCTTTTTAGGCGGTTTCTATGAAAAAATACCTTTTAAAACAGAGGGTTAATTTTATCCAATCTGCCTATTTTCAGGGAATTTCTAAAGTGAGTTCCTAGACAGCCTCTGAAGTCTTTTTGGGCTATCAGGCACGTTACCAGTTAGGAATTTACCACTACCGGATCTTTTACGCTTAGGGGTCATTCCCATCGATTCGTAGCTGATAGCGGCGCCACTTCTCATGTCTGCCGGCGGCTGCCGGCATCGCGCTGCAGCATGTCCCGGATGCCGCGGACGGCCTGGCGGGTCCGATGCTCGTTCTCGATCAGGCCGAAACGTATGTGGTCATCCCCATACTTGCCGAAGCCGACCCCGGGCGAGACCGCCACCTTGGCCTCCCGCAGCAGCTTCTTGGAAAACTCCAGCGAGCCCATTGCCCGATAGGGCTCGGGGATCGGCGCCCACACGAACATGGTGGCCTTGGGTTTCTCGATCCGCCACCCCGCCGCCGCGAGCCCGTCACACAACACATCCCTACGGCTCTGGTAGCGATCGCGGATCTCGGTCACACAGTTCTGAGGACCTTCCAGGGCGGTGATGGCCGCTACCTGAATCGGCGTGAAGGTTCCGTAATCCAGGTAGGACTTGATCCGCGCCAAGGCGGCGACCAGCTCCCGATTGCCGCATAGGAAACCGATCCGCCAGCCGGGCATGTTGTAACTCTTGGACAGGGAGAAGGACTCCACCGCCACCTCCTCGGCGCCCGGTACCTGGAGAATCGAGGGGGCCCGGTAACCGTCGAAGACGATATCCGCATAGGCCAGATCATGGACCACCCAGATACCATGCTCCCGGGCGACGGCGACCACCTCCTCGAAATAGTCGAGCTCCACGCACTGGGTGGTGGGATTGCCCGGAAAGTTGAGGACCAACATCTTCGGCTTGGGCCAGGAATCCTGGATCGCCTTGTGTAGCTCCTCGAAGAAATCCACCTCCGGCGTCATGGGGACATGCCGCACGTCCGCCCCGGCGATAATGAAGCCATACGGGTGGATGGGGTAGGCGGGATTGGGCACCAGCACCGTGTCGCCGACCTCCATGGTCGCCAAAGCCAGGTGGGCCAGGCCCTCCTTGGAACCGATGGTCACGATCGCCTGACTGTCCATGTCCAGATCCACGTCGTAACGCTCGCGGTACCAGTTGCAGATGGCGCGGCGCAGGCGCGGGATGCCGCGGGAGACCGAGTAGCGGTGCGTATCCTTGCGCCGGCAGACCTCCGCCAGCTTATCCACGATATGCGGCGGCGTGGGTTGATCCGGGTTCCCCATGCCGAAATCGATGATGTCCTCCCCCCGAGAGCGCGCCTCCGCCTTCAACTGATTGACGATGCTGAAGACATAGGGCGGCAGCCGCTTGATGCAACGGAACTCGTGATGGAGCACGACGCTAGCCCGCCTCTCTCACCGGGAATCGCCGTTCCGGTGGAATTCACGGCCACACTCGCGCCAACCCGAGCGTAAATTCGTGGCTACCCCTACGGATTGAGCGGGAAACCGCCGGGACCGGCGGCAAACCCACCCCGGTGGTGGTTGGTTTTTAGTAGACATCTCTCAATTCATTGAGCTGGAAGGAAAAACAACATACCGCCAGAGCCGGGCGGGCCCAATCCCTCATGGGGAACGGCGAACGATCGGGTAGCGCCGGATCCCGCTACCCTTCCGTGGTTACGCGAGGATCATTCAGGGACGCGCGGTGCGGCCGGAGCGGGCTGGGCCGGGGCCTGCTGCTGGACACCACCGTAGCCATAGGGATTAGCGCCCCAGCCGTAGGGACCACCGCCCCAACCGTAGGGGCCACCGCCCCAGCCATAAGGACCACCACCGCCCCAACCATAGGGTCCGCCCCCGTAACCCCCCCAGGGTCCACCACCGTACCGGTGGGGGCCGTAGTCGTCGTAGTAATCGTCGTCGTTACCGAAGAAATCATCCATCATGCCGAAAAAGGCGGATGCCGGCTGCGCAAAGAGGATGGTGCCGGCAGTGATCATCGCGGCGGCGAGCTTATGCGTGTCTTTCATTGGTCAAGTGTCTCCTCGTCTCGATTGTGGCTGAATTCGGGATGCGGCGTTCGACCTTGCGTCTGATTCACCCATTATAGGCATGAAACCCGATGTTTCTAAAGGTTGAGTCCGCGTCTGCCGGGGCCACCGAATGATCCTTTCTACCGAAGCAGGTAGGGGCGCCCTTCCCTCAGCCACCTCGGGTACATCGGTGACCGCGATGCGGGCGGGGTAAGCCCCGCCCCTACAATGACCAGTGTTGCCATGGCTAGGCCGTGTGGACATTTGGTGAGAAGTTATTATTTTTCAACTAGTTACCAAAAACGGTGATTTGAAAAAAATCCTTTTTATCAGATGGTTAGGTCATTTTTGGGTGAAATGTCCACAGAGCCTAGAGCGAGCAAGCCAATTGCCGATCTTGGCAATTTGGAAGGCGGTCTGCCGGGAGCCTCGGTATGCTGGGAGCGCCGCCATCCGGGCCCTGGGTTCTTTCCAGGGTGATGCGAAGGGCTGCGTGGTCTGTCACGGCGGCAACCCGCGGGGCCTGACCGCTGAGGCGGCGCACCAGGGGGTGCCCGAGAAGGCGCCGGAAACGGGTCCCAAGACCTTCTATCCGGACCCCGGCAGCCTCTGGATCGCCGACAACACCTGTGGCCAGTCCGGCTGCCACCAGGGCTACGCCTACCGATTGGAGCGCGCCCTGATGAACACCGAGGCCGGTAAGATCCAGGGCAACCTCCACACCTGGGGCGTCGATGAGGTTCGGAACCACAAGGTGCCCTGGGGCAACTACGGCGTCGAAGACACGGACGGGCTTATGCCCACCGTCGGCACCGACGCCTACAAGGCCTACATGGCCAAGCTGATCGAGGAACATCCGGACCAACTGCCCACCAAGCTCGACCCGATCCCCCTACCCGCGGTCGAAGAGATCGAGGCCGATCCCAAGCTGGCGGGCTTCACCTATCAGCGCCAGCAATGTCAGCGCTGCCATGTGGGCATCAAGGGCCGCGAGAAGCGCGGCGACTATCGCGGCATGGGTTGCTCCGCCTGCCATATCCCCTACGGCAACGAAGGCTATTACGAAGGCGGCGATCCCACCATCGACAAGCAAGAGCAGGGCCACATGCTGGTCCACCGCATCCAGGGCACCCGCGAGGCCAAGGTCAAGGTACGGGACGACATGACCTATTCGGGTATTCCGGTAGAGACCTGTAACTCCTGCCACAACCGCGGCAAGCGGATCGGCGTCACCTATCAGGGCCTGATGGAATTCCCCTACGGCTCGCCCTACGACGAGCAGGGCAAGACCCAGCCCAGGCTGCACACCAAGCAATACCTCTTCATCTCCGACGACCTGCACCACCAGTTCAACCGGAGCCGGCCCGGGAACCCCAGGGGCGGCATGCTGTGTCAGGACTGCCACACCACCATCGACATGCATGGCGACGGCAACATCTTCGGCACCACCCTGGCCCAGGTCGAGGTCGAGTGCCAGGACTGCCACGGCATCCCCGAAGCCTTCCCCTGGGACCTGCCCCTGGGCTACTCCGAGGAATTCGCCAAGGCGCTCGCGACCGAGGGTCGGGGGCTGGGCGATACCCTGCTCACCGAGACCCAGGCCTACGCCACCTCCTATGACAAAAAGGAAGGTTACCTGCTCTCCGCCCGCGGCAACCCCCTGGGCAATGTGGTGAAGGACGGCAACAAGGTGACACTGCACTCCGCCACCGGCCTGGACTTCCAGGTCCCGCTCCTGAAGCAGTTGGCCGACGACAACGGCTGGAAGAGCCCGGACGCCATGGTCGCCATGAGCAAGGTGGTCAAGCACCAGGAAAGCCTGGAGTGCTACGCCTGCCATGCCTCCTGGGTACCCCAGTGCTACTGGCTGCCATGTGCAGGTCAACTACGGCAAGGACAAGGACGGCAAGCCGTTCCGGGATACGGACTGGGTCGCCGGCGGCAGAGAACGGTTCGACAACGGCCAGACCGCCGAATCCCCCCTGGGCACCCATGGCCACAAGAGCCCGGGCAAGGTGTTCGAAAAGCGCTCCTCTCTGCGTTGGGAAGAGCCGGTGCTCGGCATCAACGGCGAGGGTCGCGTGACCCCGCTGATGCCCGGCTGTCAGATCGTCTACACCGTCATCGACCGGGAAGGCAACACCGTGGCCCTGAACCAGCTCGGCAAATCGCCGGACGAGCACGCGGGGTTCTTCCAGGAGCGGGTGCCGGACGCCATCGACATGGCCCCGGTGCAGCCCCACTCGGCCCAGCGCAAGGCCCGCACCTGCGAGTCCTGCCACAACAACCCCAAGGCCCTGGGCTACGGCATCTCCGGCGGCGTCTTCCAGGCCCGCTATCCGGAGGACATCATCGAGGACCTGATCGACCAGAAGAACGGCCGGGCGATTCCCGGCCGATACCAGGTCCAGATTCCCAAGATCGCCGACCTGGACTACGATTGGTCCACCATCATCAAGGACGGCCAGCAGGTGCAGACCGTCGGCACCCACTGGCCCCTGTCCCGCGCCTTGACCAAGGAAATGCGCTTAGGGATGGAACGCACGGGCCTGTGCATGGGCTGCCATCGCGAGATGGGCGACGCCGAGCTCTGGGCCAAGGTCTCGACCGAGGGAGCACAACTGACCGACGAGCAGCACATCGAGCTGATGAACAAGATGTTCAAGGCCTATGCGAAAGACCCGGTGAAGAAATAATCGGGTTCCCCGATTCGAAGTGCGACCGGTCGGCGCGCCTCCGCATGACGCGGGGGCGCGTCCTTGGTTTCGGTGGTCCGGTAAAGGGTATCTTCCGGCCCCCATACTTCGGCATGAAAGACAGTAGTATCAACCGAAACAAGGTCCCTGAACAGACTGTCCCCATACTGTGCCATAACCTGCAAACCTGGTGGAGCAAGGAGAATATCGATGCCGGAGATATGTCGTTTTTTTGGGATAGTGATTTATATGTATCGTGAAATCGGGGGGAAACATCATTTCCCTCATATCCATGCCGCGCATGGAAATTTCAAGGCGGTATTCAATAGAGTTGTTCCTCTCGATAACTTTATGATATATAAGGATATTATTAGATTAGATAGGCCGGATTGAGAGCAAAAAGAACCGGTTCGTTAATGAATCAGTTCTTTTTGCTCTCAGTCGATTCATGAAATTTATAAATATCAGAGAGTTATCAACGGGAACAAGTCTAATGTACGCTACAAGCGTCTTTGCTTGAGAATAAATGTCAACTGCCCCTGATAAATCGGTTGTCCCGGTGGTGAACCGCCGTCGCGAAAGAAGGGAGAAGGATGCATCACCTCAGTAGTTTTTTGCTGATCGCGCTGGCGATATTCTCAGCCCACGCCGACCCGGCCGAGCGACAGGGTACCCCGCCGACCTTCCAACAACTGCTGGCGGAATCCGGTATGGAACTCATGATTCCGGACGGCTTCGCGGTGGTCGGGGCGCGCCCGAATGAGCGCTTCCTTTACGATCGCGCCTACGCGAGCCCGGATGGGGCGCTGGAGATCCGCTACGCGGTCCGGCCCTTGGGGCGGCTCCGTGTCGACTACGAGGACCCCCACAGCTCCGCGCCGGACCCCAACCACATGTTCCCTCTGATGTTTCAATCGGTGGTTGCCTCGCTCTCCGCCGGGCGTCACAGCCCGACCCGGGAGTATCCGCCGGGGCGGGCGCGGGAGAAATTCAACGCCGATTGGGCGGCGGCGGTGTTCGACACGGACGCCGGATTCGCGACGGATCACCGACAGGCGTTGGTCATCGCCATGCACAAGCATGCCCTCGCCGATGCCTATGTGATCTTCCTCTTCGACGACTATGGGCCGGTCCAACAACGCATCGACGACAACCTGAGCTCACTGCGTTTTGCCCCCTCCGGCCATACATCGGTACGCGGATTGCTTTTAACCCGATGACGGTCGCATCCGCCGAGCTCTTCCGTGGCATGGCCGCCCGCAAGGTCGTCGTGGTCGGCGACCTGATGCTGGACCGCTTTTTGTGGGGACGGGTTCAACGGGTCTCGCCGGAGGCGCCCGTACCGGTTGTCGATCTGGAACGGGAGACGCGGTCCGCGGGCGGTGCGGCCAATGTGGCGCGGAACCTGTTGGGGCTGGGGCTCCAGGTCGCCCTGGTGGGGGTGACGGGCGCGGACACCGGCCGCGACCTCCTGCTCGAAGAGCTGACCCGCGCCGACCTGGCTACCGATGGGATACTGATCGCGCGGGATCGCGGCACCACGGTCAAGACCCGCGTGGTGGGCAATCGCCGGCAGATGGTCCGCATCGATGAGGAGCGGACCGCCCCCCTGATCGAGAGCGACCGGGAGCGCCTGCTCGCCACCGCCACCGCGCATCTGGCGCAGGCCGATGCCCTGGTCCTTTCGGATTACGCCAAGGGGGTCTTGGGCCGGGACCTGTGCCGGACGCTGATCGAGTCCGCCCGCGACCTGGACCTGCCGGTGCTGGTCGATCCCAAGGGCAAGGACTTCGACCGCTATGCCGGAGCGACCTCGATCACCCCCAACCGCGGCGAGCTGGCCCTCGCCACCGGCGTGGACGCGCGGGACCTGGAGGCCCTGTTGGCGGCCGGCTCCGCGCTGCGCGAGAGGCTGCATCTGGAATCCCTGGTGCTGACCTTGAGCGAGCAGGGCATGGTGCTCATCGGACCGGACGGCGACCATCGACTGCCGGCCATGGCGCGGGAGGTCTACGATGTCTCCGGCGCCGGAGACACCGTCATCGCCACCTTTGCCGCCGGTCTCGTCGCCGGGCTGGGGTGGGTCGATACCACCCGCCTGGCGAATCTCGCGGCCGGGATCGTCGTCGGGAAGGTAGGCACCGCCCCCATCACGGCGCGGGAGTTGCTGGCGGCGATCAGCGAGGCAGAGGTCGGCACGCAGGCGGCAAAGATCCAGGTTGCCGAGGAGGCCCAGGCCCAGGTCCGACGCTGGCAGGCCGACGGTGAGCGGGTGGTATTCACCAACGGCTGCTTCGACCTGTTGCATGTAGGCCATGTGACCTATCTGGAGCGGGCCCGCCGCCAAGGCCGGCGGTTAGTGGTCGGGCTCAATACCGATGCCTCGGTGCGCCGCCTGAAGGGACCCGAGCGACCACTCATCGGCCAGGAAGATCGGGCACGGGTCCTGGCGGCCCTGGCCGCCGTCGATGCGGTGGTCCTGTTCGACCAGGACACCCCCCTGGCGCTCATTGAGCAGCTACGTCCCGATGTGCTGGTCAAGGGCGCGGACTATCGGGAAGACCAGGTGGTGGGCGCCGAGGCGGTCAAGTCCCGGGGCGGGCGGGTCGTGCTGGTGCCCCTGGTGGAGAACCGCAGCACCACGGAGATCATCACGCGGCTGAACGGCGGTTGAACACCTAAGAGGCTTTGCCTCAGACCGACGAGTCGAGATGAGGCGCATCAGGGATCTGTCTGCCGATCAGGGTGCAGGGTACAGGGGGCAGAGAACAGGGTGTAGGGGGCAGGCCGACAACTGATAACTGCCCCCTGACAACTGCCCCCTTGGGAGTGCACAAATTTGACTCATTTGTAAAGATGCAAGTCCGTCAAGGAATCCTAGCGTCATCCCCCCGGCGGTCATCTCAACCCGCGGCATAGACCCGCCGATGCATGGCATCCAGCGCGGCAAGGTCGATATGGTCCGACCCCTCCAGGACGCCATGCAGCACCTTTACCGGGGAGCCGGGTCCGCCGAGCCCGTCCGTCACCAGGGCCGCGGCGGAAAAATCCTCGTCCCGCGTGTAGGCATTGACCGTCACCAACAGGGCCTCCAGGCCGGCCCCGAGGGCGGAGCGAACGCCGTTGGCGGAGTCCTCCACGGCGACGCACGCCCTGGCCGGAAGCCGCAATTCGTCCAGCGCCAGATGAAAGATGTCCGGCGTCGGCTTCTTGGCGGACACCACATCACCGGCGGCAATCACCTCGAACCAATCGAGGACATCCGCGCCACCGCTGCACGCCAACAGGGTGCTCACGTTCTCCGGCGTGGTCGTGGTGGCGATGGCGAGGCGGATCCCCGCATCCCGTGCCTGCCGCAGCAGACGCATGACTCCCTCGCGTAACGGGATCCGGCCCCGGCTCAGGATATCGAGGTAGTGCCGGGTCTTGCGGCGGTGGAGATCCGTGACGAATCCGGCGAGATCGCCGGGGGCTTGGAAGGCCGGCCGCCAACCCTCGATGTAGTGATGAATCCGTTCCTTACCACCCGTGACCGAGAGGAGCTCGCCATAGAGCGCCTCGGACCAATTCCAGTCGAGGCCGACCTCGGCGAAGGCCGCGTTGAACGCGCAGCGATGCCCGTCCCGCTCCGTATCGGCAAGGGTCCCGTCCACATCCAAGAGCAAGGCGTCGAATCCATACATTGGTGCTGTACCCCCGGTAACATCATTCGACGGCCGACCGCCGCCGCTCGATCAGTGCGATCACATCATCCACCATGGCCGCGGCGACCAACTGGTTGCCCGACTCGGACAAGTGCCACATGTCCACATAATACGGTTCTTCCACATCGTCGAAAAGACCGCTGATGTCGTGAAAACGCGGCTGGCCGTTCAGTGCCGCGGACCGCCGCACCCGCCGATACATATCCTCGTACACCTTCTCGGATAACAGCAAACGCTCGGCCGCGACCTGCTCGCGCGGCGAGCGGCGGCGCTTGGAGAAGATATTGGGCTGCCAGTAAAACAGCGGCTCGAACCCGTAGGGTTGTCCCAACGACTCGATAAAGGCGAGGTTGGCTGTGTAGACATGCAGGGTCCGGCGGGCCAACTCGTCGCTGAGCGGCTGGGTCCGCGACCGGTCGTCCGGCGCTGACCGGAGGCGCCGCCGCAGCCCCGCCGCCAGGCGGCCGAATCCCCAAAGACCCTTGGCCGGGAACTGTCGGCCCGAGTACCGGAGTAACCGGTGCGGACGGTTGGGGAGGTCGAACTCCGCGCGCCGCAGCCACTCGTTCACCGAGACGCCCGCCGCGTCGTGGGTGTGGGACGCGATCAGGTCGTTGACGCCGTCGTAAAAGAGCGCGATGTCCGGTATCTCGCCGCGGTGGAGGCAGCGCAGCAGGACGATCGCCGACTGGGTGCTGACATAGCCGAGCTGACCGTAATTCGTCACCTCGGCGCGATAACCCCGCTCATGCAGCAATTTGCTCAGGTGCGAGGCAATCGTGTAGTCATCCCGCGCGCCGGAGCCCCATAGGGTCGAGGCGCCGAAGGCGAATACCCGCACCGGGGTCGGGGCGGCGGCGGTGTCCCGCGACGGCGGGTTCCAGGTCGCCCGCAGGCCGTTCCGGTCCACCTCGACATGTCGGCCCTGGTACGGGGGATGCCGCCAATAGACATAGGGCTGCCAGACGTATCTTTTGGTCGCGTCGAGTTCCTCCTCGTGGTATGCGCTGACCTGGGCCGGCTGGTCGATCCGATGCTCGGTCCGCGACTGACGCACCAGCCGATCCTTGGCTGTCAACGCCAGGCGTAGCCCCACCTCCCCCACGACGATCAGGAGCAGCAGGATACCGAGGATCAGCCAGCCCGTGCGCAGGCCCGACCCGACCGCCCGCAAGGAGCGAGGGAGGATATTTGCCATATCAGAACCGGTAGAACCACGAATGAACACGAATCAACACGAATATTCCTAATTCTCTTGTCCACGAATTTTTTGTCCACGGAAGGCACGGAAAAACACGGAAGGGAGAAGGGTGTTCTTTTCCGTGTCTTCCGTGTTTTCCGTGGACCCTCTCTTTTTTAGTAGAACCACGAATCAACACGAATACACACGAATCGACACCAATCAGGATTCGTGTACATTCGTGTGCATTCGTGGTTCTCAATCCGCGTGATTCGTAGTCCCCGATTCGCGTGGTTCGTAGTCCCCAATTCGCGTGATTCGTAGTTCCCGATTGATCATTCGGTGGCCCGGTTCTCCGCGGCGGCCGACCGGCGTTGTTCGATCAATGCAATCACATCCTCCACCATAGCCTTGGCGACCAGCCGGTTGCCCGGCTCGGAGAGATGGGTCCCATCCACATAATAGGGCGCCTCCGAATCACCGAAAAGGGCGCTGATGTCACGAAAACGGGGGTGAGCGTTCAAGGCCTCGGATTGCCCCAGGCGCCGGTAGATGTCGTCGTACACCTCCGCGGATAGGAACGCTCCCGCGGCCGCGGTCTGCTCGCCGGGGGAGCGGTTCTGCTTGGAAAAGACGTTGGGTTGCCAGTAGAACAGCGACTCGAACCCGTAGCTCCGACCCAGGGCTTCGATGAAGGCGAGGTTGGCTGCGTACACATGCAGGGTCTGCCGGGCCACCGCGTCGTCCAGCGGCCCGACCTGCAAGCGGGGGGCCGGCGGCGACCGGAAGCTACGCCGCAGCCCGGTCACGAAGCGGTCGAATCCCCACAGGTTCCTGGCCCGGAGTTGATGGCCAAGGGTTTGCAGCAACTCTTGCGGCCGGTCGAGGAGGTCGAATTCCGCGCGCCGGGTTTCCTCTTTGTGCGGGATACCCGCTTCACCGTACACGTAGGAGGCGATTACATCGTTGTCGCCATCGTAAAAGAGCGCGATGTCCGGTATCTCACCACGGTGAATGCAGCGCAGCAGGGTAATCGCCGACTGCGTGCTCACGTAAGCGCTTTCGCCGTAATTCGTCACCTCGGCGCGATAACCCCGCGCGTGCAGCAGTTTGCTCAGATACGAGGGAACGGTGTAGTCATCCCGCGCCCCGGAGCCCCATAGGACCGAGGCGCCGAAGGCGAATACCCGCACCGGGGTCGAGTCGAGGGCGAGGTCCCCCGGCGGTGGGTTCCAGGTCGCCCGCAGGCCATTCCGGTCCACGGCGATGGTCCGGCCCTGGTAGGGGGGACGCCGCCAATAGACATAGGGTTGCCAGAGGAATGGCCGGACCGATTGGAGTTCCCGATAATAGTCACGAACCCATTCGGCGTCGTGATAGGCGTCGGCCCCCGCCCAGCGAGCGATCTTCTCCTCGGTGGCCTGGTGCTCGGTCAGCGGCCGATCCATGAGCCAATCCCTGGTCGTCAGCGCCAGGCGCAGGCCCGCCTCGCCCACGACGATCAGGAGCAGGGTGATACCGACGATCAGCCAGCCCGTGCGTAGGCCCGCCCCGACCGCCCGCAACGAACGCGGCAAAATGATTGCCACCTAAGAGACTGCCTTTTTAGACAGTTTCTATGAAAAAATACCTTTTAAAACAGAGGGTTAATTTTATCCAATCTGCCTATTTTCAGGGAATTTCTAACGCTGCCCGCCAGGGAAGCGCGAAGCGCGAGGCGGGTAGTCCGCGGTAGGCGTAGGCGCGAGCGGCTGGCCGAAGTGGCGAAGGGGCCGTAGGTCCCGGAGCTGACGCAGGCCAGATGCA
>Ga0209260_10000491_pt1 | contig 15261 bp, 11 predicted proteins | sample WorMetTypGCAVOLI_FD_187421 | JGI IMG/M metagenome (GOLD analysis project Ga0209260, IMG submission 187421) | Marine gutless worms symbiont microbial communities from Max Planck institute for Marine Microbiology, Germany - Olavius algarvensis... ...
GAAGGAAAACACTGCTCACCGGGGTTAGCAAGGAGACACAGCTAGCCGTGGCGAGTCAGGTATATAGGTCCCCAAATTTGGGGCTCGCCATGAAGGGCGACCAAAGGAGAAACCGCCAGAGCTATGCCTCAAGTTGAACCCATAACTTGTCATTCCTAAAACCTGAGTACCTACTAACCGCTTGAACCTGAAGATTTCTCGCTACGCTCGCAATGACAAGGACGTGCGCTGGGTCATCCCGAAGCCCGGCGAGGGATCTTATGACTCTTTCTTAATATTTAAAATCAATGGGTTAGTTTTTAGACGGCCTCTTAGTATTCGGGTCGAGCGGTTGCGGTGGCCTCGTCCCAGGACTTACCATGCAGGACTCGCGTTCCAACCCAAGCTCCGAAACCAACGCCAGATGTCCCTTGTCCGTGTCCCCACTACCTTTGTACTCGCGGCCCTGTTACTCGTGGCCTGTGGCGAACCCTCGCCACCGACCATCAATCTCTACCGCGCCGTCCAGGGCGGCGATCTGGACCAGATCAAACGCCACATTTACTGGGGTACGGATATCGACCAGGCCGGTCCTCGGGGTGAGCCGCCCCTGCATGTGGCGGTCCGGCGCGGGCGTCTCATCATCGCCCGCGAGCTGCTGAGGAATGGCGCGGACCCGAACGCCACGAACCGAGCAGGAGAGACCCCGCTGCAAATTGCCTTGGTCGCGGGTAGGTCCCAATTGGCCACCATGCTCCTTGAGGCAGGCGCAACGGATGACCCTCAGGCGCTGTTGTTCATCCTCGTCCGGGCCGGCGTAGACGACCGGGATTCCCTGGCGTTCTTGACGGAGCGCGGCGCAGATGTCAGTGCCGAGGACCAGTCGGGCGCCACGCCCCTACACATCGCCGTCGGCGACGGACGGTGGTTGTCGGCCAAGCGCCTGATCGATCTCGGCGCAAATGTGGACGCTCCGGATGGCGGCGGAAGGACGCCCCTCTCCATTGCGATCGAGAACGGCAACCGGCCCATCATCGATCTGCTCGAGCGCTTTGGCGCTCGGGTCGAACCGACAAGGTCCACGCGCTGACGCATAATCCGGACACGGAAAAGACAAGGGGGACTCCCGAATGGCGGAAACGGTAGACGAGCTCACGGTCAGCTACAGCGAAGGAGAAACCGAGATCGTCCAGGAGCTCGATAAGGCGATCCTGTCCAAAGGTAGTTGGGCCACGGTGCTCTTCCGCTATCGGGAGTGGGACCGCACCAAGGAGACCTACGGTCCGGAGAAGTACAGCATCCGCCGCTATCAAAAGCGTGGCGGCGAGTTCCGCCAGCAGTCCAAGTTCAACATCTCCAGCAAGACGCAGGCACAGGCATTAATCGACGCCCTGCAGAGGTGGCTCGATGGGCACTAGTACATCATTCCGACTGATATTGCGGGCATAATCCCTTAGAGGCTGTCTAAAAACTAAGCCATTGATTTTAATAGAATCGTGCTCGTAGGGTGGGCTGTGCCCACCTCTCAGGCGTCGTATGTGGTGGGCGCAGTCCACCCTACAGTTTGGTTAGTTTTTATACAGCCTCTTAAGCTTGATGTGCGCCTCCTCTGATAAATTTGCAATATCAGTCGAAACCGGGTACTAGGTCGTGTTGACATTTAGGAAGGTCCAGACAGCGGACCAGTGGGATGTTGCGACTATTTAACACGTGAAAACAGTGGGTTAGAGTTAAATGTCAACAGGACCTAGTATGGTGTTTCATGTTATTTTTCATATTTAAAAATCAGATTTTATATTTTATATCATTATGTTAGATGCCCAAGAGCGGTTCCCAAGCGGAGCACGGACTGCTATCAGATAAACCGACGTTTATCTTTGAAAATAGGGTCGGACCGAGAAAAAACCTCCGGTTGCAAAACATTACTCGAGTATCCCCACGGAAGGTTAAAGCGTGGAATTCACGATGCGATTAATTATCTGGAAATGGCTCCTTGCTGCTTCATTCATCGCCTATCCGACGATCGGATTTACCTATGTCGGCCCTGACTTAGGCGTGGGCGCCCTGGCGTTGATACTGGGTATATTGGGATCCATATTACTGGCCTTATTCACTATCTTCTGGTATCCACTCAAACGCATGTTGCAACGTTGGAAGCAAAAGCGGACCGGAGAAGATGCTGACAAGAAATGAATCATATGAAAAAGTACTCCCCATTTTGGGGGTGATCTGGCTGACTGCACTGGCGTGCTTCATCTGGGACGCTGCCACGGTCCATTGCTTCAATAACTTTAGTGCGCGAAGCGCATCATAGTTGAAACTATGGACGTTAAGTCCCTTCACTTTCAGTCCGTGGCTTGTCCACGGATGAGGACTTTAGTCCTCCAGACTATGGACTTTCAGTCCATAGTGGTTGATTACGATATATTTCCAGCTCGCCTGCTTAAGCCCTCTCTCAAGCAAATCATTGCGTTCTGGAAGGGGCACCTGGCCGATAAGAGGTCACCTGTACAGCGATTGTGGGACGGGCTGATGTTCAACCCCTTCACTTTCGCTGCGAACCCGCCCCCCTTTCCCATGCAACTCCAGTTCAGATCCGTAGATACCTCCTTCCTATCGAGGACCGAATGTACGGTTCCTCGATCAGGTCCGGTATTATTCGGATACCAGCCGGGAGGAGTATTTTCTCATCTACGGGAGCTTTGTGTTCGAGAATACCCACTGGGGGGCGATTTTGATCTCTACGGAAAACCGAATACTGCGGGGTTGGTCCATAAAGCCCCAGGAATATCGATAGCCGGAGGGTGATCTCGGTCTGGCACTGTCGAAGACCGGGGATTTGGCAACCAATACCTATGGTGTACTGACGAGTTACAGCTGGTGCGGTGAAAAGAAGTGGGAAGCCGAGCAAATAAAACAACCCACGTTAGCCGAGCCCAAGACTCCTCCCGACTATAATCTTTACCATCATGATATCACCTATCACGAGGGAAGGTTTTACACCTTCTTCGGGCCGGAAATCGTGTCCATAGACGAGAACACGAGAGATATCAAGGAGCGAATACACCTGGTGGAGATTATTCGATAGGCAAGGGATCGGGGCCTAGCGATCTTCAATTCAAGAGTCATGAATTTAGATTTTAATCTTCTTCATGAGATAAACAAAAGCAACTGGCCTGAAATGATGGTTGGCGATCCCTTTCATCCTAATAAGGTCGACGTCCTACCCCAAGACCTCGCGGATAGCTTTGATGGCTTTGAAGCAGGGGATCTGTTGATCAGTTTGCGCAATCTGAACTTGATTTTCGTATTCAGGCCCAAGACATCCGAAATCCTGTGGTATCGCTATGGTCTCACGTCGTTCCAACACGATGCGACCTTTCAGCGGGGCTATATCGCTGTCTTCGATAACAACCCTCTTGCGAGTTCAGGGCCTAGCCCCCGGATCGTCACCCTCGGAGTGAAGGACCATTCTCGATCGACTTTGTTTGATCTGAGAACCTGGGGTGTAAGAATGCCTGTATATGGAAATTTCGAGTTCGACGATGATAACGATCTACTAGTGGCACCGGATTATGACAATGGGCGTGCCATAGTAGGGCATCCATCAGGTAAACCGGTATTTGTCTTTGAGAATAGGTTTGGATCGGGAAGAAACCTTCGATTGAAAAATATTACCCGAATATCCTCACGGAAAGTTGAAGAATGGAACTCACAGTGCAATTGATTATCCCAAAATGGGTTCTTAATCATCGACTTTGTAATCCGGCATACAGTTGACCAGCTCAATATATGATTTTCCACCACGAGTCCTCCATCGGTTGGCGCTGAGTAACGCGGCAATCCTTGAAGCCAGTTTTGATATAGAACAAAAACTCTTTTCCAAGGAACCAATCGAGTCCATCCAAGCCAAGCACGTGTTTGTGAGTGGCCTTGCAAGGTTCGGTACAACCATGCTCATGCGGGCACTTTATGATTCTAGGGCATTCAGCTCCTTGACCTATCGGGATATGCCATTCGTACTAGCCCCCAATATCGGGGCTAAGGTTACCGGGAGATCTCAACAGCACAGAGATGACGTCGAGCGGGCCCAGGGTGATGGAGTTCAAATCGGCTTTGACAGCCCCGAAGCCTTGGAAGAGGTCTTTTGGCGGGTATTCGGGGGAGATTACATACGCGGGGACAAACTCGTAAGTGTCCGACTGACGGATGAATCCATTGCAGCCTTTCGTATTTATGTCGATCTGATAAACCGCAGGTACAACAAAACGCGCTATCTTTCGAAGAACAACAACCTGCTGCGCCTGACCGGATTACCGCGCGTATTTCCCAACGTAATCATACTCATACCCTTTCGTGATCCTATCAGGCAGGCACAGTCTTTGTTGACGCAGCACCATAGATCCATTGATCGGAACCGCTATGACAGGTTTACACGGAAATATATGACGTGGCTCGTACACCATGAATTCGGTAGTGATCATCGGCCGTTCGAATGGGGTGCGATAATCGGTACGAACTATGTCCCAACTGAATTGGAATACTGGCTGGCACAGTGGGTTGGTGTATATGGGTTTTTAATGGAACAGATATCCGAGGATGAGAAACACTGTGTCTTTGTATGCTACGAACGCTTATGCGAGCAGTCGCCCGAAGTCTGGAGCGGCATTTGTAAACTATTGGATATTCCAGCGTGGACCGAGCTGACAAACAGGTTTGAAATCCGTAATAAGTACTACCGGGGATGCTGCGGTTGGCAGTCTGCTCAGTGAGACATATTCCATATACGAAACGTTGCTGATCCAATCCTCGAAGCGAATACTGTTTGTTGATTGAGAACACCCTCTAGTACCCCATTTCGCCTTATTTTGCATTCTCAGAGCCCTCCCAAACGCGCCAAGGCTAGGCACACAGCGCGCCGACTCTCTTGCCAAGTGCTGTAACGTCGCCTTGGCGCGTTGGGGGCACCCTTCGGGCGCGACGAGAGGCAGCCACCTGCGTTGTTGCACAAGCTTGAAAGAGGGGTTGCTATCCTGCACTCGCGCGCCTCGCAGCTGGCCGCCTCTCGCCGCGCTGAGAACCAAAAATAAGGTGAAATGGGGTACTAGGTTCCCCTCAATATAACCGGAAAAGTCAATTGAGCCGAGATAAACGACGTAGTCGTATGTTTGGTCCAGGCCCAATTCAGAATCCATCGGTTTCTCACTCTTTGTCAACATACAAACCAGGATGCAGTCAATCCACAAAGAGCGCGGAAAGCAACCTCGAATGTCCCTCCCGACCCCCAAAAATCACCGTCCCTACACCCCATGCCGCTGCCGGTTGCGGTCTTCCTGTGCCCGGTATTGCTGGAATCTGGGAATGAATTTGTCCCAATCGATACTGTGGGCATCGATCTCCGGGCCGTCGATGCAGGCGTGTTTGCGCACCAGCTTGCCATCGCTGGTGACCGGGACCATGCAGGCACCGCACATGCCGGTGGCGTCGACCATGATGGAATTGAGACTAGCGATGGTGCGCACCCCGTAAGGCTGGGTGAGGTCGCTGACGGCGCGCATCATGAGCGGCGGACCGATGGTGACGACCTCGCCGACAGTGCGGCCGCCGGCCTTGGCGGCATCGAGCAGCCCTGCCAGCGGCCCGGTGACGAAGCCCTCGACGCCGAAGCTGCCGTCGTTGGTGGCGTAGATGACCTCGAGCCTATCCGGGAACTCGGCCTGGAGGCGGCCGATACGCGCGTCCGGCTCGGCCCAGAACATGAACGCCTGAGTGCGGAAGCCGGCGATCAGGGTCACATGATTACCCATCCGCAGATGCTCACGCATGATGGGGTACGCCGGCGGCAGCCCGACGCCACCGGCGGTGAAGACCACGGTCTCGCTTGCGTCGAAGCGGTGCAGTTGGCTCGGCAGTCCAAGGGGGCCGGCGATGCCGGTGAAGGCGTCGCCGACCTGCATCCTGTTCATGACGATGGTGCTGCTGCCCAGCCCCTGGATGACCAGATCGATGGTGCCGGCCGCGGTATCCCAATCCGCTAGGGTTAGGGGGATCAGCTCGCCCTTCTCCCAGGCCAGGATGCGCACGAACTGACCGGCCTTGGCGGCCTTGGCGACCAGGGGCAAGTACACGACGAACTCGACGATGCCCTCAGCCAGCTCGAGCTTGTCCAGGATCCTCGGCAGGGCCCGGCCGGTCTCGGTATAGCGCTCCGCGCGCTCGACCAGGGATTTGAGCTCGCTCGGGCTGAAGGGGTTCTCGCCCATGATCTCGTGGGCGGCCTCCTGGCCGTCGCCGGCGGCCTTGATGGCGGTGGAGCCGCCCCGGGCCGCGTCGCCGCCGGTGTAGACATCATCCACCGAGGTCTCCTGGGTCCCGGACCGGATCTCGATGGTGCCCCACTTGCTGGTCTTGAGCTCCGGCTCGGCGTCCTTGACGATGGGGTTGGAAGAATTGCCGAGGGCCATGATGACCAGATCGACGGGCATCTCTTCGATAGCACCGGTGGCGACGGGGCGCCGGCGCCCGGAGGCATCGGGCTCGCCCAACTCCATGACGTCGAGCAGGGCGCGGGTGACGAACTGGGTCTTGGGGTCGCCGACGAACTCCTGGGGGGCCCGCAGCACCTTGAGCTGGATGCCCTCTTCCAGGGCGTGGTGCAGCTCCTCAACGCGCACCGGCATCTCGGCCTGGGTGCGGCGGTAGACGATAGTGACCTCCCCCCCCAGGCGGCGGGCGGTGCGAGCCGCGTCCATAGCGGTATTGCCGCCGCCGATGACCATGACCTGCTTGCCTGCGGTAGCGGGCAGGGGCGTCTCATACTCCTCCCTGTGGGCCTGCATCAGGTTGACGCGGGTGAGGAATTCGTTCGCCGACAGGATGCCGAGCAGGTGCTCGCCGGGCACGTTCATAAAACGGGGCAGGCCGGCGCCGGTGCCGATGAAGATCTTCCAAAAACCGGCGCGCTTCAGGGCCTCCAGGGTCGCGGTCTTGCCAACGATGAAGTTACGGACGAATTTTCCGCCCAGCTGTTCGACCTTCTTGACCACATCGTCGATCAGCTCGTTGGGCAGGCGGAACTCCGGAATCCCGTAGCGCAACACGCCCCCCAGCGCGTGGAAGGCCTCGAACACCGTCACCGGATAGCCCTCCTTGGAGAGCAGATAGGCATTGATCAGGCCGGCGGGACCGGAACCGACCACCGCGATAGGCGGGCGCTCGGCCTTGGCCCAGGGACTGATAGCCGGGGTCAGCTCCAGGTACTTGTTCGGATTCAGGACCTTCTGGCTCTGGGGCAGATACCACTCCAGCTGGCCGATCTCGATGGGGCGCTGGTTGTGGGTACAGACCCCCTGGCACTGGATTTCCTGTGGGCACACCCGGCCGGTGACGTTGGGCAGGGGGTTGGATTCTTTGATCAGCTCCAGGGCCTGGCGGAATTTCCCCTCTCCCATCAGATGCAGCAGCTCCGGGATATGGATCTTGACCGGGCAACCGCCCTTGTTTTCACCGCCGTCCATGACCGGCAGGCCGATCTCGCACGGGCGGTCGTCGCACTGTTTGTCCCGCAGTACCTCCAGCCAGACGAACAGCTCCACCTCGCGGAAGCTGTAGCCGAGCCCCAGGTAACCCAGGTAGCCCTGGTTGACCAGATCGAAATCCTTGGCCCGCTCCGCGGGCGGTCGGATATAGGGTGGAATGTTGTTCTCTCCCGGCCAGCCGACCGACAGCCCCTTGAACATAGGGTAGCGGTCGGAGAGGTGCGCGTCGATGGCGCGGATGAACTTGCGCTTGGATTTCAGGGGGATAGTCCAGAGGAAGCGCATCAGGAGGGTGCTCATATCATCCCCCCGCAGCAGCAGGTCCCAGAGCTTGTGGGTAAAGTCCGGGTCCAGCTCATCCTTCCGAAATTCCCAGGCGACGGCATCAATGCCCTCGGAAATGAACAGCTGGTTGAAGCATTGGGGATCGGTGACCAGACGCTTCTGCAGCAGGTCGATCTGCTTCTGGAAGACCTCGACCGCCTCGCTATGCTCCAGCGTCCGGATCTCGTCCTGGGCATCCCGGAGCCGGTTGCGATTGGAGGTGACCGCCTGGTTGGCCCGGTAGTAACGCTCCAGATCTGTGCGCTGGTAGGGACCGGGAGGTTGCGGGTTGGCACCCGGAGTCGGCGACCGCTCCACGGATTGATGTGACATTGGGTTCACCTTTACCAGTGCGGTGGGAAATCCAGCCGGGAGAACCGGCGGTCGGCACGCACGGCCCGCCGCTCGATCTCAGCGGCGGACGGCAGCCTACCGCGACTTTCGAGAAACATCAGCAATCCCGAATTATTTGGCATCGTTTGGGGGATTTGACATGTTGCGTTCGACGCCCAAAGGCTCGCTGATCGTTTACTAGGTCAGTGCCGGCGTCTTAACGCAACCTACACCCACATGCCCCCCGCGCTGCCGGCCCGCGTGGACCTTGCGTCGAGCGTAGGTTGAGTTAGGCGCGCTGTCTGATCCCGAAGTACAGTGACAGGTCTGAACGCGCCGTAACCCAACACGTCAGGTCCCACAACCAACGCTAAACAATCCGGGACCGCGCCCGGACCGGCACGGCGCCGAACGCAGCGTAACGCGACACGATGCTAGGATCCGATTTAACCGGACAGTTCCTTAGGCGATTTCTGTCAAATGACAGACCAGCCTGCTTGTCTTTGCGTCCGTCTTCTGGGTCGCGACAACAGTTACATCGCACAACGATGCACCTGTTGTCGCTCCTTGAAGACAAACGAATAGCCGACCCCATCCTGGTCTATCATTTTCCGGCAATCGCCTTAACTCTTTGGGATCAAGCTGTTCAAGTCATCGACCATCCCCTGAGTGATCGAATCGTTCAGCTTCGGCATCGGCAGGCGGGCCTGGGCCATCATCAGAAAGAGGTCTTCCTCGCTCTCAGAAGCTGTCTGGTTAAAATGGATCGTAGCGAAAATGATCCAAACTGAGGGCATTTTGTCGCGCTTTCGAGGCGAATAGCCGGCCTATTTAACGAGAAAGCGCGGAAACAGGACTAGTTTGGGACATTTGCAGCCGATACACTTTTAGCCAGACAGCTTCTCAAATCCCAGGGATTCCATCGCGGTCAAATCATCGATGCGCCCGAGGGAAAAGTACAACAGGGTTCTGAAATTCCGATTGCCCGTGACCTCTGCCGCCTCGAATATCTCAACCGGATAGCGCAGCTCCGAGTTGAAGAAGGCATTGACCGAGGTCCCCGTCTTGGCGGCAACCAACTTGGCTCGCTTGAGCAAGTCGCGATCGACCGCAGCGGTAAAGTTGACATTCGTAGACATGCCAGCCTCCTGCCCTATGGCTCATGAGCAAGTGTAGCACTTGAATATGTGCCGGTCTCCACCCAAGATCCGTGCCGGTGCTACCGAATAATAGAGTTGTACCCTTTTTAAAATACTTTAGAATCAATATGTTATGGGTTGATTTTGGCGCCTAAGCCTGTGTTTCCTGGTTAATGGTTACCGTATCGGTCTCATACCCTAATGTAACTAATTGATTTTTGAGGATTCACATCGGGAACAACTCTAATAATCACTGCCGGAACATCGCCCTGGCCATGAACTACAGAGACGCTGAAGACGCGGAGGAGGCACTAGGTCGTGTTGACATTGAGTAGGATGGGCAAAGCAAGCGCCTGGCAAGCTGGGCTCAAGGTTTCAATTATGTCACGCAGAGTCCCAAACCGCGACGACTTGGGAGGATGCACACAGCGCAGCGTGCCCATCGCCATGTCCGGGTGCAGTCCTGGACTGTTTGGCGTTGATTGTGGGATCTGACGTGTTGGGTTACGGCGCGTTCGGCCCCTGTTACTGTGCTTCAGGATCGGGCAGCGCGCCTAACCCAACCTACACGCTGTCGTGTTGACGTTCAGCAGGTCCGCGCAGCATCCGGCGTGCCGTCCCTGGACACCTGGCTCCCAGGGTCCCACCTGGGACGACGGCAGTAGCAGCAGGCGAAGCTGGGAGCCGACATCCCAGACCGTCGTTCCGGCTGGGACGCCGGAATCCAGTTGCCAGGGATGGCAAGTAAATGTCAACACACCCTAGTATCCCATTTCACCTTAATTTTCGGTAGCGAACGCCCTCCGTGGCGTTCCGGGATTGGGTGCAAATTCCTCGGAACGGCACAGAGGCCGTTCCCTACAGGAAATTTCGTAAACGGAAAAATAAGGTAAAACAGGATACTAGGGCATGTTGACATTTGACTCTAACCGAAGAGCGTCATTCCGGCTGGGAAGCAGGAACCCCCGGGGTCAGGGGAGCAAGTCCGCAGCCAGCAGAACACGGATCTCTACCGCGACTAAGGGCAATTGACCCAATCGTCTTGCCAACCGCTAATCGGACAGGATTAACAGGATTATTTTCCTTAAATAACACTTGCAATATCCTGTTAATCCTGGAAATCCTGTACTATTAGAGACAAGCTCGGGGGGCGAGGTTTACCCCTTGGTTAAATGTCAACACGCCCTAAAACAGAGTATTTCTGCGCTCGAAATGACAAGTAATGGGTTAGTTCTTAGACAGGCTCTAAGGCCTCTTGCCCGGCCCGCGCGGCCGCGAGATTTCCCCGCACGAGCTGCGTATTCGGATGCTCCGGCCCCAGCTTGCGTTCACAGATCGCCAACGCCTGCTCCAAGTACCCGATGGCCTTCTCGTATTCTCCCAGGGCTTTCCAGGCCGAGCCCAGGTTGTTGCGGTCTCTTGCCACAGCAGGATGGTCCTCGCCGTAGGTGTTGAGATCACTGGCGAGGGCCTGCTCGTAGTAGGCCTTGGCGGCACTGTAATCGCCGAGAATCTGTGCCAGCTCCCCCGCGCCTGCCAGATACAGGCTGTTCTCCGGTGCCAACCGCACGGATCGCTGGGCGTGTTCGTAGGCTGCTCGATAGCGGATCTCGTCCCGGGCGATCCGGCTGCGCTGATAGGCCGCTTCGGCAGTGGCTTGGACAGCCGCTGCGTTCTGCGCCTCGACCTGGGCAAAGAGCCGATCCACTGTGCTCTGGTCGCCCTGGGCCAAGGCAGTGCGGGCCTGATCCAGGAGCGCATCCGGGACCTGGCCGCGGATGCTTTCCAACTGAGCGATACGTTCCTGTAGTTCCTTGACGTAGCTCTGGTAGCTGGCTTCAGTATCCGCCAACCGGCGTTCGATCTCCGCCTTCTCTTTCTCCAGCATCTGGCGGTCTTGGGCGTGAACCCGTTTCAACTCCTCGGTGACCTCCTGCTCCCGTCGCTTGAGACCGGCTTCGTATTGCTCGGGGGTAATGCCGATCTGGATATGGATATTCCCTTTCCCTTTGTGCTGAATGCCTTGGCTGATGTTGTCCCCGGACCCCGTGTGTGTGGTCGGGGAACCTTGGTTGTCTCGGACCACCACGCCGCCGTTCGTAGCGGTATTCGAGTTGTCTTGGTAAGACAAGGCAACATGCAGAGCCCAACCGCCGCCTATCGCGGCAGCGACCGCGGCGATTGCACCGAACAGGGCGATCTGGAATTTTCGTTGCTGCCGACTCATGGCCTGTCTTCCAACCCGATGTTTGCTTCACCGAGTGCGGGTATAACACACGTGCCGGCTAAAAAGAAGGATGAGGGACAACTCCGCAGTCGTTTTTCCGGCCCATGCTGACCACCGGCAGCGGGGCCGCGTGGGGCACTCTCGACAAAAGGCGTCTTTTGTCGAGAGTTGATCGTTTGCACGTCTCGGAAATCAGCGGGTCAGGGCAACCAAATGATAACTAGATACTACCCTCGTTATCGATAACGGGTATACTAGTGGCACAGTCGTATGAACGGGGCCGCTTCGGCGATGCGGCTGCCCTGCCCGGTTCGCCGGGTCTCCAGCGGGTCTGGAGATAACCAAAAGGCCCGGCTCAGAGAAGGCTCCCTGCGGGGGGCCTTTTCATTGCTTCAATAACTTTAGTGCGCGAAGCGCATCATAGTTGAAACTATGGACGTTAAGTCCCTTCACTTTCAGTCCGTGGCTTGTTCACGGATGAGGGCTTTAGTCCTCCAGACTATGGACTTTCAGTCCATAGTGGTTGATTTTCCGGGTTGGATCGGTTTGCCCTGTAGGACCCTGTAGGCGATCACTTGGAACCTAGTTTTCCGTTTCTTCGGTTGGGTTGTCCCGTGGGCGCTGTCGCGCAGGTAGGCGCTTTGCACGTACAGGTTCAGCCATCCTCTCCTACTTGCCCACGATACCTTGAAATAGACCTCGTAGTCCTGCCTGTTCCCCTCCGGATCGATCAGCTCGATGGTGAAGAAGTTGCCATGGTGAGTGTGGTAGCAGTTACGCTCCCCAAGAGACCGAACGATCTCGGGTAGCCGCTTTGACAACTCGTACCGTTCGAAGTCGAATGCTCGTTTAAAATCAATAGGCTAGTTTTTAGACAGCCTCCAAGCGTCGATGACGCAGGGCTTAACGGTCTTTGGCGGTACTGTCAGGTAAGAGGTCGAAGCCTTGTTCCCGGAAGTGCCGGTTGATGGCAAAGGCGTGCCGGATACCGAGCCGGCGCCTACCGCTGACTACGCGGTAGGCGCGGACAAGCCCCGCACCTATCGCTGCCGCCCGCTCGGTCGACGGCGGATAGGTGCGGGGCTTGTCCGCGCTTTTCCAGCTCGCTGAATTGAACCTGCATGCGAACCATCATCTATGCCACCATTCAGCCTAAAGTGATGGCATGGTAGCAACCATCACTGCCGAGAGCCAAGTTCAATGGGGCACCACGCCAGGATAACCGACATGTCGGATTCGACCGCTCCCCGCAACCGCCTCGCGGATGCCACCAGCCCCTATCTCCGGCAACACGCCGCCAACCCCGTCGACTGGTGGCCCTGGTGCGCGGAGGCCCTGGCGCTCGCCCGCGACCAGGACCGGCCCATCCTGCTCTCCATCGGCTACTCCGCGTGCCATTGGTGCCATGTGATGGCCCACGAATCCTTCAAGAACCCGGAGACGGCTCAGGTCATGAACCGGCTCTTCGTCAACATCAAGGTGGACCGAGAGGAGCGCCCGGATCTGGACAAGATCTACCAGAGTGCCCACCAGCTCCTGGCCAAGCGTCCGGGCGGCTGGCCCCTGACCGTCTTTCTGACCCCGGACGACCAGCGCCCCTTCTTTGCCGGGACCTATTTTCCGAACGAACCTAGGCACGGGCTGCCGGCGTTTTCCCAGCTGCTCGAGGGCGTCGCGGCCGCCTACCGCGAGCAGGGGCGTACCATCCGGGAGCAGAACCGCGCCTTGATGGACGCTCTAGCCCGACTTACCCCCGGCGGGAACGGCGAGATTCCCGACGCAACGCCCCTGGCAGCGGCCCGCCGCCAGCTCGCCGACGACTTCGCCCCCGTCCACGGCGGCTTCGGGTCGGCGCCGAAGTTTCCCCATGTCAGCGACCTGGAGTTCCTGCTGCGCCACTATGCAGCGAGCCGGGCGGACGGGACACCGGACCGGGAGACGCTGCAGATAGTGACCTTCACCCTGGAGCGCATGATCCGGGGCGGACTCAACGACCAGCTCGGCGGGGGCTTTTGCCGCTACTCGGTGGACGATCTCTGGATGATCCCTCACTTCGAGAAGATGCTCTACGATAACGGGCCCCTGCTCGCCCTGTGCTGTGATGTCTGGCAGGTCACGGGCGATCCCCGGTTCCGGGACGCCGCCGTCGCCACCGCCGATTGGGTGGTACGTGAGATGCAGTCGCCCGAGGGCGGCTACTACTCGACCCTGGACGCGGACAGCGAGGGCGAGGAAGGCAAGTTCTATGTCTGGGATCGCGCAGAGATCGCGCACCTGCTTACCGCCGAGGAATACGCCCCTTTCGCCACCCTCTATGGCCTGGACCGGAAGCCGAACTTCGCGGGCAAATGGCATCTGCACGGCTACCATACCGCCGCCGAGGTGGCCCGTGACCTGGAGACGACCCCGGCGCAAGTCACCGCCCTGCTGGAAGCGGCGCGGCACAAGCTCCTTGCTGTCCGGGAGAGTCGAGTCCGTCCGGGCCGCGACGAGAAGATCCTCACGGCCTGGAACGGCTTGATGATCAAGGGCATGGCCCGGGCCGCACGGGTGCTGGGGCGCGCCGATTATCTGGCGTCCGCCCAGCAGGCCCTCGATTTCATCCGCGCCAGGCTATGGCGGAATGGGCGCCTGCTCGCTACCTACAAGGACGGCAAGGCCCACCTCAACGCCTATCTGGACGACTATGCCTACCTGATCGACGCCCTGCTGGAGCTCCTGCAGACCCGTTGGCAGCGCGCGGATCTGGAGCTAGCGACGACACTCGCCGAGGTCCTGCTCGACCAGTTCGCAGACCCCCAGGAGGGGGGCTTTTTCTTTACCTCGAACGACCACGAGCGGCTCATCCATCGGCCCAAGCCCTTGGGGGACGAGTCGGTGCCGGCCGGCAACGGGGTAGCCGCCCGGGTGTTGCAGCGCCTCGGCCATTTACTGGGCGAGACCCGTTATCTCACCGCCGCTCAGGGGACCCTGGCGCTGGCCGCCGAGCCGCTGCGCCATTTTCCCCAGGCCCACGCCAGCCTGCTCGCCGCCCTGGAAGAGTATCTGGAGCCCCCCCGGACCCTCGTCATCCGCGGTACGGGAGACGACCTGGTGCACTGGGCCGAGATCGCCCAACGCACTTATGCCCCACGGCGCCTGGTGCTTGCTATCCCGGCTACCGAGAAGGGACTTCCGGGTAGCCTGGGGGCCATGACGCCGGGGACCGGGACCCGGGCCTACCCCTGTCTCGGAACCCGGTGCGAGACGCCTGTGGAGGATGTCGAAGCACTGGAGCGGTTGACTGCCTAGCGAGGCTTCGCTTCAGACCGGCGAGCGCCCAACACAAGCTTCGTCGCATAACCCCAATAGGACAGGATTTACAGGGTTACACAGGATTCTTGTCGTTCCTGAGCTTTCTACGCCCGATCACGCCCTGACCAAACCAGCAAGCGCCCTTCATAACAAAAAATCCTGTTAATCCTGTACGGTTAGCCGGCGAGACGAGACTTCGCCTTAAGCCCACGAGGTGTGAACTTTTTGTGTAGTGCAAAAACTCGACTCATTTGTGGGCACTTTGAAAAACGGAATGACAAGTTATGGGTTCAACTTGAGGCATAGCTCTGGCGGTTTCTCCTTTGGTCGCCCTTCATGGCGAGCCCCAAATTTGGGGACCTATATACCTGACTCGCCACGGCTAGCTGTGTCTCCTTGCTAACCCCGGTGAGCAGTGTTTTCCTTC
>Ga0209260_10000494_pt1 | contig 15038 bp, 11 predicted proteins | sample WorMetTypGCAVOLI_FD_187421 | JGI IMG/M metagenome (GOLD analysis project Ga0209260, IMG submission 187421) | Marine gutless worms symbiont microbial communities from Max Planck institute for Marine Microbiology, Germany - Olavius algarvensis... ...
AGGGGAGGACAGGAACATGTCAAAGGCAAAGTTTGAGCGGACCAAGCCGCATGTGAACGTAGGAACGATTGGTCATATCGATCATGGTAAGACGACGTTAACGGCGGCGATCACCAAGCATCTAGGGTTGAAGGGTATGGCGGATTTTGTGCCCTTTGATCAGATAGACAAGGCGCCGGAGGAAAAGGAGCGCGGGATAACCATCGCCACAGCGCATGTGGAGTATCAGACCGAAAACCGTCATTATGCGCATGTGGATTGTCCGGGGCATGCGGACTATATCAAGAACATGATCACGGGTGCGGCGCAGATGGACGGTGCGATATTGGTAGTGGGTGCTGATGATGGTCCGATGCCGCAGACGCGCGAGCACATATTGTTGGCGCGTCAGGTGGGAGTGCCGCAGATTGTGGTGTTCTTAAACAAGTGTGACATGGTCGATGATGAGGAATTGATCGAGCTGGTGGAGTTGGAGCTGCGGGAGCTGTTGGACAAGTATGAGTTTCCGGGCGATGATACGCCGATTGTTCGTGGCAGCGCGTTAAAGGCGCTGGAGAGCGAAGATCCGGATTCCGATGAGGTCAAGCCCATATTTGAGTTGATGGATGCGATTGATTCATTTATTCCGGAGCCCAAGCGCGATGTTGAGAAGCCGTTTTTGATGCCGATCGAAGATGTATTCAGCATTTCGGGTCGCGGCACGGTGGTGACGGGTCGAGTGGAGCGCGGTATCGTGCACGTGGGAGATGATGTCGAGATCGTGGGAATCCGCGAGACGTTTAAGACGGTGTGCACGGGAGTTGAGATGTTTCGCAAGTTGCTGGATGAAGGACAGGCGGGCGACAACATCGGCGTGCTGTTGCGGGGCACGAAGCGCGATGAAGTTGAGCGCGGCCAGGTCGTGGCGGTGCCGGGATCGATTACCCCGCACACCAAGTTTAAGGCGGAAGTATACATATTGAGCAAAGAGGAAGGCGGACGTCACACGCCGTTTTTCAGTGGATATCGGCCGCAGTTTTATTTTCGTACAACGGATGTGACGGGCATATTGACGTTACCCGAGGGTGTGGAGATGGTGATGCCGGGCGACAATGTGACAATCGAGGCGCATTTGATTACGCCGATTGCAATGGAAAAGGAGCTTCGCTTTGCAGTGCGCGAAGGTGGCCGCACAGTGGGCGCAGGTGTCGTCAGCGAAATTATCGAATAAATGCTAAGGAGTCCTTCAGGTGAGAATCATAGTTACCCTTGCATGCACTGAATGCAAACGAAGAAATTATACGACAACCAAGAATAAACGCACGACACCGGATAAACTGGAGTTTAGCAAATATTGCCGGTTTTGTCGTAAGCATACGCCACACAAAGAAACCAAATAATCGGATAATGCAGGCCAGTAGCTCTAACGGTAGAGCATCGGACTCCAAATCCGGGTGTTGGGGGTTCGAATCCCTCCTGGCCTGCCACACTTATTGTTGGTGAAGCTCAGAGTTTGAAGATCAAGGGATAAATAGATATCCTTAGCTTTAATAAGCTCAGAGCTTTCGCCATTTTAGGAGCACAATGGGACGGATACAACGTAAAAAACCATCAGGATCAAAAAAGAAAAAGAAACAGCGATCTGATAAACAAGCGACCGTCGGGCTCAAACAAGCCCAGGATCACGGGGTAAAAAAAGCTTCTCCAGGTGCCGCTGTTGTCAAAAGCGAGAAGAAAAAGCAATCGGCGGCAGCCGGCCCGGCGGCAACCAAACCCAAGGATAATATTCTAACCAAATCCGCCCAGTTTTTAAGGGAGGTTAAGGTAGAGCTTAAAAAGGTCACCTGGCCATCACGCAAACAGACTATCGGCTCCACGGCGGTAGTCATTGCCCTGGTGATGATCATTTCATTGTTTCTTGGGGTAGTCGACTTTGGCATATCCAGTTTGATCCGTATCGTTCTTCAATAACCTGAGGAGAGAGAAGAGTGGCGCTTAAATGGTACATCGTTCATGTGTATTCGGGCTTCGAAAACAGAGTTAAAGCGGCTCTGGAAGAGCGGATCGCCGCCGGGAGTCATCCAGACAAATTCGGCGAAGTACTGGTGCCGACGGAGGAGATCGTCGAACTGGTAAAAGGAAAACGCAAAACGTCTTCCAGGAAATTTTATCCTGGCTACATTTTGGTCAGAATGCAACTTGACGACGAAACCTGGCATATCGTCAATGATACCGCCAAGGTGACTGGATTTTTAGGCGGGCGTGAAAAACCGACCCCAATTTCGGATGACGAAGCCGATCAAATTCTAAACCGCATGGAAGCCGGGAAGCTGAAACCGCAGCCGAAATATTTTTTCGAATCCGGCGATGAAATTCGAGTCATCGACGGTCCGTTTACAAATTTCAACGGCACCGTGGAAGAAGTCAATCATGAAAAGGGTAAAATTAAAGTCCTGGTGAGCATTTTCGGCCGGGCAACGCCGGTGGAATTAGACTTTGTTCAGGTTCAGAAAATGTAGGTTAGGGTCGGACCTAATTTGTATTTTAGATGATTTATATGGCAAAAGGCTGAAAATTAACAGATGATGCCGCTACGGAAGAGATGCTGGATGCTGGATGCTGGATGCTGGATACTGGATGCTGGATACTGGATGCTGGATACTGGATGCTGGATACTGGATGCTGGATACTGGATGCTGGATACTGGATGCTGGATGCTGGATGCTGGATGCTGGATGCTGGATTAAATAGCGACTGATTCCTTTTATTATCCAGTATCGAGAAACGAGTATCCAGGATCTTGTTCGTCGGCGGTACAAACTTTAATCAAATGAAAATTTCATTATTGTTACTCCCGTAATCATGCGGGAAACGGGTTAGGAGATAATAGGTTAAAATGGCAAAAAAGGTAATGGCGCTAATTAAACTGCAAGTTGAAGCTGGAAAGGCCAATCCATCCCCTCCGATCGGTCCGGCTTTGGGCCAACACGGAGTTAATATTATGGACTTTTGCAAAGCTTTTAATTCCAGGACAGCCCAGGATGAGGGCATGATCATTCCCGTGGTGATAACCGTTTATCAGGATCGGTCATTTACGTTCATCACAAAAACGCCGCCGGCAGCTGTGTTGCTGAAAAAAGCGGCAAAAGTTGCCAAAGGTGCAGCTGACCCCAAACGGGACCGGGTCGGCTCAGTCACCAGGGCGCAGGTCGAAGAGATTGCCAAACAGAAAATGGTTGATCTTAATGCGAATGATTTGGATGCTGCCTGTAAAATTATCGCCGGAACAGCGAGAAGTATGGGGATTGAAGTTGGATAAAAAACGCTTTGCGGATTGAGCGTTGCGGGTTGCGTGTTGCAAGTTAGGAATTAATTTACTTGTTTATACTATTTTAAAATTTACCGTAGCACGAAATTCGAAATATGAATTTAAGGAGATAATAAGAACGATGCCGAAACGGGGTAAAAAATATACTGAATCGAAAGAAAAGATAAGTGCCGGTGAAGCCGATGGTTTTGAAGCGGCTGTCAAGAAAGCCCTTGAATCATCATTTGTCAAATTCGATGAATCCATCGATGTCGCTGTCCGCTTGGGGGTTGATCCCCGGCACGCCGATCAGATGGTGCGGGGAAGTGTGATTCTACCGAACGGAACCGGTAAAGAGGTTAAAATCCTCGTTTTTGCAAAGGGCGAAAAGGAAAAAGAGGCGCTTGATGCAGGAGCCGATTTTGTGGGAAATGACGAGCTCATAGAAAAAATCAAAGGTGGATGGTTCGGTTTTGACAAGGCCGTTGCCACACCGGATATGATGGGTACCGTCGGGAAAATCGGTAAGCTGCTCGGACCTCGTGGGCTCATGCCGAATGCCAAAACCGGAACCGTCACATTTGATATTGGCAGGGCGGTTGATGAACTCAAGGCCGGGAAAATCGACTTCAGGGCCGAAAAGGCCGGTATTGTTCACGCACCCATGGGGCGGGTATCTTTTGGAGTCGAAAAAATCGTCCAGAATATTACTGCCTTTTTAGAAACCATCTTACGTCTCAAACCGGCTTCCAGCAAGGGAACTTACTTGAAAGGTATTGCTCTGTCTACCACAATGGGTCCCGGAGTCAGGATTGATGCTGCGCATGTCAAGGATTTGGTCAAATAGTTTATTCGCATCAGGATGGCGTTCGATTCCGCCGGCCAAACAACATCTTAGGAGACAAATCAACTCACTATCAAAAAGCCTTTACGGTTTGGTGTGTGTAAAGGTTACAAACCAAATCATTCTGTCGGAGACCGTAGGTTCACTGTCAATTTGGCTGACAAAGGTGTGTTTAATCGGCATTGCCGGCCTACCGAGACGGATAGGTGATTGTCCTTTGAAAGACCTGATGTCCAGGGTCACAATTACAGATCAGTTCTATCTATTTTCCTCCGGTTTTTGTTCAGATCAGGAAAGGAGGTGAAGTTAACAGTTGAAATTAGAAGCTAAGCAACAAATTACTGAAGATCTGCATGACAGATTTGCCAGATCCGCAACGATCGTCTTGACCGACTACAAAGGCCTGGATGTGACTTCGATCAACGAATTGCGTCGCAAGCTGCGAGAATCGAATATTGAATACCAGGTTGTCAAAAACACGCTTCTTGTGCGAGCGGCGGAAGGTACCGAGATCGTTTTGATCAAAGATCATTTTAAAGGTCCCAGCGCAGTTGCGATAAGCTACGATGATCCGGTGGCTCCGGCCAAGGTTTTAACGCAGTTTGCCAAAGACAATGACAAACTTGAAATCAAGGTCGGCGTGCTCAACGGCAAGGTACTCGATGCTCAAGCAATTAAGGCATTGGCAACTCTGCCTTCCAGAGAAGTGCTGCTGGCACAGTTTTTGTCGGCCCTCAATGCGGTTCCGACATTATTTGTGAGAGCGATGGCTGAAATTCCCAGAAGCATGTTGAATGTGCTGACAGCGATTAAGGATCAAAAGGAAGCAGCCTGATTTTGCGGTTCTATTAATCATTCGTATCAGATCAAAAAAAAATTGAAAGAATAACCGGAGGAAAAAATGGCAGACATTACAAAAGAAGATGTAGTTGAATTTATTGCAAACATGTCAGTTCTGGATTTATCCGAACTGATCAAAGAAATGGAAGAAAAATTTGGAGTTTCAGCTGCGGCACCGGTGGCCATGATGGCGGCCGGACCGGCGGATGCCGGCGGTGGAGAAGCGGCAGAGGAACAAACGGAGTTTGATGTAATCCTGACAGCTTTCGGCGATAAGAAAATTCAGGTCATCAAAGAGGTCAGGGCGATTACGGGGCTCGGTCTCAAAGATGCCAAAGAACTCGTTGATGGGGCACCCAAGCCCGTCAAAGAGGGGGTCGCCAAAGATGAAGCTGAAAAAATCAAGGCTCAACTGGAAGAAGCCGGAGCCCAGGTTGAGGTTAAATAATTTTCTGCCAGTTGTTGGTTGTCAGTTGTCAGGTGTTTCACTTTTTTGTGGGGCTGCTGCAAAAAAACGCATTTGGATTTCAATCGAATTTTTGCAGAGTCAACTGACCGCCGGCAACTGAAGTTATATCTGGTTTTCAAGCTTTTGTTCAGAGTCCGTTCGTACTTAGAGATTAAAAATCGAGTCATCTGCAAGTGGTCTTTAGGCAACAACGGATACCGACAATTAACAACATTCAATAATGGGAGATGCCATGTCTGATAGGCCTTTGGCAAATACGCGCATACGGAAAAATTTCGGCAAAATTAAAAAGCTCGTCGACATCCCGGATCTTATCGGGATGCAGCGGGAATCATTTCAACGGTTCCTGCAAATGAATATTGCCCCTGAAAAGCGGAGAGATATCGGTTTGCAGGCTGTATTTAAGTCCGTGTTTCCAATCAAAGATTTTACCGGGAGCGCATCCCTTGAATTTGTCTCCTATCGTTTTGGAGAAGTCAAGCACAGTATCGAAGAATGCATTCACAGAGGGATGACCTACGAGATTCCGGTTCGAATCACCGCCAGGTTGGTGGTCTATGATATTGACACCGAGACCGGTGTTTCCAACATCCGGGATATAAAAGAACAGGAAATCTACTTCGGTACGATACCGTTAATGACCGATAAGGGGACCTTCATCATTAACGGAACCGAACGGGTGGTCGTCAGCCAGTTGCACCGTTCATCGGGGGTGTTTTTTGACCACGACAAGGGCAAAACCCATTCAAGCGGCAAAATCATTTACAGCTCTCGAATTATTCCGGTGCGCGGTTCCTGGATCGATATGGAGATCGATCCCAAAGATATTGTCTATATCCGGATCGATCGCCGACGCAAGTTCCCGATTACCATTCTTTTCAAATCTTTTGGTTACACAGTTGAAGACCTTCTGTCCTATTTCTATCAAAAAGAGAAAATCGTTGTTCAGGGCAAACGGTTTTTCAAAAAGTTTGATGAGAGGTTCCTCAAAGGGCGTCGTGCCAGCAAAGATGTCAAAGATCCTGAAAGCGGTGATGTCCTTGTGAAAAAGGGCCGAATTTTCGCCCAGCGCGCCATCAAACGGCTGAAAGCCGCCAAAGCGGATTTGATTCCAATCGATGCCGACGAAGTCATCGAGCGGGCGTTTGCCGAAAATATAGTGGATCCGAAAACCAAAGAACCCATCATTAAAGCAAATGAAACCGTGGATGAGGAAAACCTGACCAAGCTGTCTGAGGCCGGCATCAGCGAGTTTGAGTTGCTTTTTATCGATGGCTACAGCGCCGGGGATTCGGTTCATAAAACGTTGTTGATGGATAAGGTCGAAACCAAAGAAGAGGCCTTGATTGAAATCTATCGCAGACTCAGACCGGGCAACCCGGCCACGCCTGAAGTGGCCCAGGATTTCATTGACAACCTGTTTTTCAAGTCTACCTACTACGATCTATCAGGCGTAGGGCGTTTGAAAATTAACCAGCGCTTAAACATCTCCAGTGAAATCAATCTAAATATTCTTCGCAAAGAAGATATCTTGTTGACTTCCAAAGCCTTGATTGAGCTAAGAGATACCCAGGGGGTTGTTGATGACATCGATCACCTCGGAAATCGAAGGGTGCGTGCGGTCGGAGAACTTTTAGAAAATCAGTATCGCATCGGACTGGTTCGGATGGAGCGTGCCATCAAAGAGCGCATGAGCCTGCAGGAAGTGGACGCGCTCATGCCCCATGACCTGGTGAATCCGAAACCGGTTTCGGCAGTGGTTAAAGAGTTTTTTGGAACCAGTCAATTGTCTCAATTCATGGATCAGACCAACCCCCTTTCCGAGACAACCCATAAACGACGCCTGAGTGCTCTGGGTCCCGGTGGACTGACCCGGGAACGCGCCGGTTTTGAAGTGCGGGACGTGCATCCTTCGCACTATGGACGGATCTGTCCAATCGAAACCCCGGAAGGGCCCAATATCGGCCTGATCGTATCGCTGAGCACCTATGCTCGGGTCAATGATTTCGGATTTATCGAAACGCCTTACCGGGTCGTTGAAAAGGCCAAAATTACTAAAGATGTCAAATTTATGGACGCCTTCGAAGAAAAAGAGCAGCCGATTGCCCAGGCCAATGCCCCGGTCAATGACCAGGGCGAATACATCAATCCGCTGGTCACTTCCCGGGTAGCCGGCGAATTTACGATGGTCGAGCGCGCAGAAATTGAGCTGATGGATATTTCACCCAACCAGCTGGTTAGTGTATCGGCTTCTCTGATACCATTTCTGGAAAATGACGATGCCAACCGCGCTTTGATGGGATCTAACATGCAGCGTCAGGCGGTGCCGCTGTTGATGAATCAGGCGCCTTTGGTCGGCACGGGCATCGAAGCCGTTGTGGCCAGAGATTCCGGTGTGGCCATTGTCGCCAAACGAGATGCCACCGTCGTCGGGGTTGATGCTTCGCGCATCGTTCTTAAACATGATCCCTCCGATGATCTCAATCAAAAGGATGTGTCCATCTACAGCCTTTCTAAATTTATTCGTTCCAATCAAAATACCTGTTTCAACCATCGCCCGATCGTGAAAAAAGGACAGCGGGTATATGCCAGGGATATTATTGCCGACGGACCCGCCACCGAACAGGGGGAGCTGGCACTCGGCAAAAATGTAACCGTGGCCTTCATGCCGTGGGGCGGATACAATTTTGAGGACTCCATTCTAGTCAGTGAGAGGCTGGTCAGAGACGGTGTTTATACCTCGGTGCATATCGAGGAATTTGAAGTTGTCGCCCGGGACACCAAACTCGGCAAAGAAGAAATTACGCGCGATATCCCCAACGTTGGCGAAGAGGCACTAAAGAATCTGGATGAAAGCGGGATAATCCGGCTGGGCGCCGAAGTCAATCCTGGAGATATCCTGGTGGGCAAGATTACGCCCAAAGGAGAAACCCAGCTTTCCCCGGAGGAAAAGCTGCTGCGAGCCATTTTTGGTGAGAAAGCCGGAGATGTCAAAGACACTTCATTGCGAGTACCGCCTGGCGTGCAGGGTATCGTTATCGATGCCAAAGTGTTTTCGAGAAGAGGCATTGAAAAAGACGATCGCACACGCCTGATCGAAGATGAAGAGATCGCCTCCCTGGAAAAAGATCGCGATGATGAATTGAAAGTCGTTGAAGATATCGTCAGATCCCAGCTGGCGGAATTGCTGGTGGGTAAAAAAGCGTATGCTCCTTTAAAAAAGGGTAAGAAAGTTTTGGTCGCCGACGGCGACAAAATCGATGCCAAAACCCTGGCCAACATACCGGTCGTGCATCTTGAGGGAGTTGTCTTGAAAAATCCTAAGGTGACTCAGCAGGTGCATGAAATCATTGAGCGCTATCGGGATCAGCGTGAACTTTGCCGGCTGGCATTCGAACAGCAGGTGGGGCGCTATGAAAAAGGTGATGACCTGCCGCCCGGCGTGATCAAGATGGTCAAAGTATATGTAAGTATGAAGCGTAAACTGTCGGTCGGGGACAAGATGGCCGGACGCCACGGCAACAAAGGTGTCGTATCGAGGATTCTGCCGATTGAAGATTTGCCCTACTTCGAGGACGGAACGCCGGTTGATATGGTGCTGAACCCGTTGGGCGTGCCTTCGCGCATGAACGTGGGGCAGATTCTGGAGATCCATCTGGGACGGGCAGCCAAAGTCTTGGGCGACCAGCTAACCCTTTTGCTGGAAGAGCAAAAGATTAAAGCCCTGCGAGATAAAATAAAGAAAATATTCTCCAGACCGGACCTTAAAAAGCAGATTAACAAAATGGATGATAATGAATTGGCTTCATTTGCGTCCTTTTATACGGATGGTGTTTTCATGGCGACCCCTGTTTTTGACGGCGCTAAAGAAAATGAAATCAAGGATCTGCTGCTTGAAGCAGGTCTTAACAGCACCGGACAGACAACGCTGTACGATGGGCGCAGCGGCGAGCCGTTTGATAAGCAAATTACCGTTGGTACCATGTATGTCATGAAACTGCATCATCTGGTTGATGATAAAATTCACGCCCGTTCCATCGGACCATACTCGTTGGTCACCCAGCAGCCTCTGGGCGGTAAGGCCCAATTCGGTGGACAACGCCTCGGGGAAATGGAGGTTTGGGCCATGGAAGCGTATGGCGCCGCCTTTGCCCTGCAGGAATTTTTAACCGTAAAATCCGACGACATGGCCGGGCGGACTCGCATGTACGAAAAAATTGTCAAGGGTCAAAATGTGCTTGAGCCGGGCATACCCGAATCTTTCAGGGTTATGACCAAGGAATTGCAGGCACTGGGTCTGGATATCGCCCTGCTGGAAGAGGGTGATTGAGACAGGCATTAATCTCTCACAGAGTGCGCAGAGAAAAAAATATTTTACTCTGTGATCTCTGCGGGCTCTGCGAGAAAATTGAACCCTAAGCTGAGATTTGCATTAAAAATCCCTATCTCTCACAGAGCGCACGGAGTACGCAGAGAAAAAAATCTCTGTGGCCTCTGCGGGCTCTGCGAGAAAACTAAACTTAACCCAAAATAGGATAAAATCCATGGAAACTCTTTATGATTTCTTTGCCAAACCAACGGATCCCAAACGGTACCGGGCCATTCGGCTCGCACTGGCATCACCGGAGCAAATTCGAAAATGGTCTCACGGGGAAATAAAAAAACCGGAAACCATTAATTATCGGACTTTTAAACCGGAACGTGACGGTCTTTTCTGTGCAAAGATTTTTGGTCCTACCAAAGATTATGAGTGTAACTGTGGTAAGTACAAACGTATGAAACACAGAGGGGTTATCTGTGAGAAATGCGGCGTTGAAGTCATTCAATCCAAAGTGCGCCGCGAGCGTATGGCCCATATCGAATTGGCAACCCCGGTTTCGCATATATGGTTTTTAAAGAGCCTGCCGAGCAAGATCGGCAACCTGCTGGATCTGACGCTTAAAAATATGGAGAAAGTGCTCTATTTTGACAGCTACATTGTGCTTGATCCCAAGGATACCCCCCTGAGCCGGGGGCAGTTGCTGTCCGACGAACAATATATGGAAGCAATGGAAACCTATGGTAATAAGTTCGAAGCCGGGATCGGCGCTGAAGCGGTCAAGGTATTGTTGGAAAGTATTAATCTGGATGAGCTGTACGACGAACTTCGCACTGATATTCGCGAGACCGGTTCCGTGGCCAAAAGACAAAAGCTGGCCAAACGGCTTAAGATTGTTGATGCCTTTCGAAGGTCGGGCGTCAATCCGGTCTGGATGATTATGGATGTGATTCCGGTTTTGCCGCCGGATCTTCGTCCCCTGGTACCGCTTGAAGGCGGGCGATTCGCCACATCCGATCTGAATGATCTGTATCGTCGGGTCATCAACCGCAATAACCGGTTAAAACGACTAATTGATTTAAAAGCCCCTGATATCATTGTCCGCAACGAAAAAAGGATGTTGCAGGAATCCGTTGATGTTCTATTTGACAATGGCCGTCACGGTCGCGTGATTACCGGTACCAACAAGCGCCCGTTGAAATCTCTCAGTGATACCTTGAAAGGTAAACAGGGAAGATTTCGCCAGAATTTGCTGGGTAAACGTGTCGATTACTCCGGCCGTACCGTGATTACCGTCGGACCAGATTTGCGGCTTCACCAGTGCGGCTTGCCGAAAAAAATGGCGCTGGAATTGTTCAAGCCGTTTGTTTATTACCGCCTTGAACAAAAAGGGATGGTATCAACGGTTAAAAGCGCCAAGAAAATGGTCGAACGCGAAATCCCCGAAGTTTGGGATACCCTGGACGAAGTCGTCAAAGAGTATCCGGTATTGCTCAATCGAGCCCCAACCCTGCACCGCCTGGGAATCCAGGCTTTTGAACCGATCCTGATTGAGGGTAAGGCGTTGCAACTGCATCCGCTGGTCTGTACCGCATTTAATGCGGACTTTGACGGCGATCAGATGGCGGTGCATATTCCGCTGTCCGTGGAGGCTCAAATTGAAGCCCGGGTGCTGATGTTGTCCAGCAATAACATCCTGTCCCCGGCCAACGGCAGTCCCATAATTGTGCCGAGTCAGGATATCGTATTGGGCATTTACTACATTACGCGCCATGTTGCCGACGCCGCCGGCCGCCCGAAAATCTTTGCTAACGCTGAAGAGGTTCGATCCGCCTATGATGCCGGAGCTGTTGGACTGCACAACCCGATTACCCTGCGCATGTATGGCAAACGCTATGAAACGACTGTCGGCAGGGTTCTGCTATGGGAAATTATTCCCAAAGTTGACATTCTTGAAATGCGCCACATCAGTCTGTCGACCGAGGAAGAAGTTCAATCGGTTCTGGTTCGCCTCAACGCCGGAGATGAATTTGTCGATCTGGTTCGCCAATGCTCCCGGGCCGCCGACAAAGATAATGACGGCCATATCGGTAAATTGACATTCAACGAATTTAAAGGCATCTTCGGCTGTGAAGATGCGGAAGTGGAGGCCCTGTACTCTCTCAATTCGGGCGAGCACAGCAAAAATGCCCTCTTTGCCGATGAAAGCTATCATCTATTTGAGGTGCTGGACAAAAAGCCTGCGATACCGTTTGACATCGTCAATCATGTCATGGACAAGAAAAAGCTGCGCGATCTGGTGGATTACATTTATCGAAATCTGGGACCCAAGGCCACGGTTATTCTATCCGACAGGTTAAAGGATCTGGGATACAAATATTCAACTCAGGGCGGACTTTCGATTTCAATTGACGCAATGATCACGCCGGATAGCAAGAAGTCCATTATAAAAAAGGCCGAAAAACGGGTTGCCGAGATCAGTCGCCAGTACACGGAAGGTTTGATCACCCAGGGTGAAAAATACAACAAAGTCGTTGATATCTGGGCTAAAGCAACCGATGATGTTGCCAATGAGATGATGGACGCCATGAAAAAAGAACCGGTACGGGATCAGCATGGCAAGCCCGTGCTCGATGACAAGGGCAAACCGGTCAATGAAGAAAGTTTTAATCCCATTTACATGATGGCCGATTCCGGTGCCAGGGGCAGCAAGGACCAGATGCGTCAGTTGGCCGGCATGCGTGGCTTGATGGCCAAACCGTCCGGAGAGATCATCGAAACACCCATCGTGGCCAATTTCCGTGAAGGGCTCTCCGTGTTGCAGTATTTTATCTCCACCCACGGTGCCCGCAAGGGGTTGGCAGACACCGCGCTAAAGACCGCGAACTCGGGTTATCTGACACGGCGCCTGGCGGATGTCGCCCAGGACTGTGTGGTCCTGGAAGATGATTGCGGAACGATGATGGGCGTTGAGGTTGAGCCCCTGATGGAAGGCGGTGAAGTTATCCAGCGTCTGGGTGAGCGTGTTCTGGGACGGGTGGCTGTTGAAGATATCATCGATCCGTTTAGCGAAGAAGTTATTTGCGACAGGGGACAGGAAATTGACGAACTTGTGGTGCAGAAAATTGAGGAGGCCGGCCTGGGGCGGTTAAAAATACGATCGGTTTTGACCTGTAGAGCCAGAAATGGCGTCTGCTCCAGATGCTACGGCCGGGATCTGTCCCACGGGCGGTCAGTGGAGGTCGGTCAGGCAGTCGGTATTCTGGCAGCCCAGTCCATCGGTGAGCCCGGCACCCAGCTGACCATGAGAACTTTCCATATCGGTGGTACGGCCAGTCGCCGGGTTGAGCAGGCCGATATCCGGGCCAGGGTGGATGGTATTATTAAATTTGTTGATCTGAGCGTTTCCAAAAATTCTGACCAGCAATATGTGGTCATGAACCGTCGCGGCGGTAAGTTCACCATTCTAAACGATAGTGGACGAGAACTGGAAAGCTTCCCCGTTATTTATGGTGCCCATCTGCAGGTTAAAGACGGCAGTAAGGTCCAAGCCGGTGATCTGCTGGCATCCTGGGACCCGTTTACCACTCCAATTCTTTCGGAAGTGGACGGGGCGATCAAGTTTGGTGATATTGTCATCGGACGCACCATGCAGGAGAAAGTGGACCCGGTTACCGGTAAATCGAGCCATACAATTATCGAATCGAAGAACGCTGATGAGCGCCCCCGAATTTCCATTAAAGATAAGGACGGCAAGACCGCCAAACTTTCTGAAACAACCGGAGTCGCAAGATATATCCTTCCGATCAATGCCATTTTGCTGGTGGAAGAAGGCGATGACGTCAAAGCCGGTGACGTGGTGGCCAAGCTTCCCAGGGCGACCACCAAAACCAAGGACATCACCGGTGGTCTGCCGCGAGTAGCGGAGCTTTTTGAAGTGCGCAAGCCCAAGGAGATCGCGGTTCTCAGTCAAATTGACGGGTACGTGTCCATTGCGAAAAGCACCAAGAAAGGCAAACAGAAAGTAACCGTGACACCGGTAGATGTCGGTGATAAGAAAGAATATCTGATTCCAAGGGGCAAACACATCAACGTCTACGAAGGTGATTACATTAGAGCCGGCGAGCCGCTGATCGGCGGTTCCGCCATCCCCCAGGATATCCTGAGTATCAAAGGGGAAGTCGCCTTGGCGCGCTATCTGGTCGATGAGGTTCAGGAGGTCTATCGTTTGCAGGGGGTGCGCATCAACGACAAGCACATTGAGGTCATCGTGCGTCAGATGATGAGACGGGTCAAAGTGACCAGTGTCGGTGATTCGGATTTTATCATGGAAGAGCAGGTCGATAAGCTTAATTTTGAAGAGGCCAATCGGGCCGTGGTGGAAAAAGGCGGCAAACCGGCAGTGGCAGAGCCCCTGATCCTCGGTATCACCAAGGCCTCATTAAGCACCGACAGCTTTATTTCAGCGGCCTCCTTTCAGGAGACCACCAAAGTGCTGACCGATGCGAGCATCGCCGGATCGGTCGATTCCCTGAGGGGATTGAAGGAAAACGTCATCATGGGCAGACTCATCCCGGCCGGGACCGGAATGGTGTCGTACAATGATATTGGCATTGAGGTAACCCAATCGTCATAATAAAAAAATAAAAACTGCAACAAAAGTCTTGACTTTAACGGCTTTCATGTATACATATCGACATTTTGCTACACGTGACTTTTGAAACAGGACCAACCAGGAAAATGAGGAATAAATGCCGACCATAAATCAGCTTATTAGAAAAGGCCGGAAAAAGATCAAAAAGAAAACCAATACACCGGCATTGAAAGGGGCACCCCAGAAAAGAGGGGTGTGCACCCGGGTTTATACGTCAACTCCCAAAAAGCCGAATTCGGCATTGCGGAAAGTTGCCCGTGTGCGACTGACAACCGGTATTGAAGTTACGGCTTATATTCCGGGTATCGGGCACAATTTACAGGAGCATTCGGTGGTTCTGGTTCGTGGCGGACGGGTCAAGGATCTACCGGGCGTTCGATATCATATTGTTCGTGGAACGCTGGATACTCTGGGGGTTGAAGACCGTAAGCAGGGTCGCTCTAAGTACGGAGCCAAACGGCCCAAATAAAACGGGTTCATTGTTATTTGTTATTTGTTAATACCTCAATCTTGCGTGGCATAGAAAATAACAATTGAAAAACCATCTGGGACTCCTGTAAATATTGGGTTTAGGACCAACCAAATCCAAAAACAGGAGGTACCCAGATGGTAAAACGACGAAAAAAC
>Ga0209260_10000496_pt1 | contig 14952 bp, 13 predicted proteins | sample WorMetTypGCAVOLI_FD_187421 | JGI IMG/M metagenome (GOLD analysis project Ga0209260, IMG submission 187421) | Marine gutless worms symbiont microbial communities from Max Planck institute for Marine Microbiology, Germany - Olavius algarvensis... ...
AGCGAAGTGCATCTATAATGCTCTCACACTTAAACGACATAACAATACCACTGTTTGCAATACACAATGCGATATACTACCATCACGCTATTAGGTGACATGAAAGCAAAATGTCTTTGAGTCACATGCTATCGAACATGTACATGTCTGTCTCTATATGCATAGTTGCAGTGATTAAACATTGTTGCCGATGGGTGTGGCGCTTAGGCGTGAGGCACACGTGTACTCAGTGCGTTGCTTACAATACGTTTTTTCGTTGTCTGTTGTTGTTTCTGCCACCGTGGATTACGTCTGCTGTTTAGAACATTGCTTAGAGACTGCAGCGGTATGACTTTCGTTACGCTTGTCGACGTTTTTGATGTTTTTCTTCGTCAGTAACGGGACCCATGTTACCGATATCGTGGTTGGACTTTGTACCTTCTCCGTCATGTACACGTCGGAAGAGCTGCGTGCTTTCAATAACTATGACGTCACGCCACCGCGCGCTGTGAGAAAAGTTATTTTTAGCCTCCGGCTGTGGAGGCCATCGCGTCAGCGCGTCCATTCACAACGTTTACAGCACGACCCTGGGCGACCTTTTCGTAGTGGACTACATAGTAAACACGGCCTGGCCGTTGGCTGTGTGAACGCACGCTCTGTTGGCAACAAGGCCGCCACACTAAGTCGTACAATCGTCGAGGATCACCTTGACGTCCTTGCTATTGTAGAAACTTGGCACGAGCGATCTGGGTCAACAACGCTACAGCGAGTCATACCACCTGGCTACCGGTGTATTGACGCCGCACGTCCGATTGTTCCGGGTGCAACCATCGACACCGTCGAGTTCCAGAACCACGGCGGCTTAGCGTTCATTCATCGCGACAACGTCAAGTTTCAGAAGAGGGTGTTAGACGTCAATGTCACAACGTTCGAGTATTTGTACGGCTATGCCACTACGTCGTGTGGTCAGTTGGTGCTGTTTGCTATCTACCGACCGGGCAGCCAGGCGATATCCGCGACGTTCTACGACGAGCTGTCGGCAGTGTTCGAGCGGTTAGCGACGTACAACTGTCCTGTCGTCATCTGTGGCGACTTTAACGTCCACGTCGACCAGATTGACAATCCAAATGCTGTCCGTCTTCGCCAACTGCTGGAGTCGTTCGGATGCATTCAACACGTCACCGAGCCAACCCACACTGCTGGACATACGCTAGATCTTGTTATCACCAGAAGTGAGACCGAAATTTCCGATGTACACACCGGCGGCATGATATCAGATCATGCTCTCGTCCGTTTCACCCTGAGTGTCAAGAAATCGCGTCTGGGCGTGGAATGGATCACTCGTAGAGCATGGCGTAAGCTGTCACCTGATCTTTTTGCATCAGATCTGGCCGCGTCCAATCTATGCAGTGATTTGGATGCACTCAACGACCTGTCTGTCGACGACCTTGCCAAGCTCTACCGTGACGTGCTGACAGACCTGCTTGACCGTCACTGCCCGACCGTGAAGGTACGTCGCAGAGACATTCAGAAGACGCCATGGTTTGACACAGACTGCCGAGCGGCTCGACGTCGAGCAAGAGCTGCGGAGCGGCGTTTCCGGCGGAGTCGAATTGACGAAGACAAACGAGTCTGGGTGGAGAAAGTGAAGGCGATGCGTCTACTGTACGAAGAAAAGAACAACAATTACTGGCGGAGTGAGATTGCAGCAAGTAAAGGCGACACCAGGAGATTGTGGCGGACGTTCCAGAGTGTACTGGGCGAGGTTCCTACAGCCGACACTGATGATCACACGGCTGATGAGTTTGCTGCCTTTTTTAGCGACAAGGTCGAGGCAGTTCGTACATCTACCGCTGCGACACCGTTGTACGATGTTCCGTACAGACACACGCCGACATTCGCTGAATGGAGTGCAGTGACCAGTGAAGAAGTCGAGAAACTCATTGGCGCTGCACTGAACAAGACATGTCAGCTCGACCCAGCCCCCACCTGGCTGGTTAAGGATATGCGTCGACTGCTTTCACCGTTCATCTCCTTGCTGTTCAGCAAGTCTCTCACCACTGGCTGCTTCCCGCAGGAGTTCAAGGAAGCTGTCGTTCGACCACTCCTGAAGAAAACCGGGCTCGACGCCAGTGAGTTGAAGAATTACAGGCCAATATCGAACCTGCCATTTCTCTCCAAACTATTGGAGAAGGTTGTTCAGGTCCGTATTCAGGCCTTCTTTGACAGCAATGGATTGATGCCTAATATGCAGTCCGCATATCGACGATTTCACAGCACAGAGACCGCGGTGACGAAGGTGGTCAACGATCTGCTGCTTGCGGCAGACAGCGGACAGATGTCAGCTCTCTGTCTGCTCGACCTAACCGCCGCCTTTGACACCGTCGACCACGAGCTGTTGATAAGCCGGCTTGAGCGACAGTTCGGGTTGCGCGGCGTGGTGTTGGAGTGGTTTCGGTCGTATCTGTCTGGCAGAACATTCCGTGTCGTGTTCAGCGGCGGCACGTCGTCCATCATCTACGTCGTCTGCTCAGTGCCACAAGGCTCAGTACTGGGTCCGCTGTTGTTCATTGTCTACACAGCGGACCTTGCAGCTATAGCGGAGAAGCACGACGTATTTCTACACGCGTTTGCTGACGACACGCAGCTGTATCTACATTGTCGTCGCACCGACACGGCGTCAGCTGCTGCACGGCTGGAACAGTGCATCACAGATGTCGGCCGTTGGATGTGTGCCAACCGCCTCAAGCTCAATGCGGACAAAACTGAGTTGCTGTGGGTCGGATCGAGACACAGTCTTTCCCAGCAAGACGGTTGTCTTCCAGTTTTACAACTCGGTCCCGACTCCATAGTAGCTCGTGACCACGTCCGTTTGCTGGGAGTAACGCTGTCGTCCGATTTGAGCTTCGACCGACATGTCTCGATCGTCAGCGCGTCCAGTTTCTACTGGTTACGTCAACTTCAGCGATCTCGGCGTTCACTTGACACAGAATCTGCGGCCACACTCGTACATTCGTTCGTCGCGTCGCGCATTGACTACTGCAACGCAGTCTTGGCAGGTGCGCCGAAAGCGACGACCAACAAACTGCAACGAGTGTTGAATGCCGCAGCCCGTGTGGTAAGCGGTACCCATAAGTTCGACCGAGGCTTGTCGCGACTCCTCCATACCGAGCTACATTGGCTGGATGTTCCTGAGCGAGTCGTGTACAAACTCGGCATCATGGTGTTCAACTGTCTGCACGGTCAAGCGCCTCAGTACCTCGTGGAATTGTGCCAGCCAGTCGCAGGTGTCGCATCACGGCAACATCTTCGCTCCGCTGCCCAGCGGCTTTTGGTCGTACCGCGTCACCAGCTCAGCTCCTATGGCCGACGGGCTTTCTGTGTGGCTGGTCCGTCGGTCTGGAATTCCTTGCCGGACAACTTGCGTAACCCGATTATTGGCGGGAACAGTTTCAGACAATCTCTGAAGACGTTTCTGTTCGCAACGTACTGATGCATTCAGCGCATTAGAGGTTTCACGTCGATGCGCTATATAAATCGACTTTTTACTTACTTTTTTTACTTGAGCGCAGTCCTTTTATTAAGTTACTTAGGCTTGATTAGGTTTTGTTTACCACTGCGTAAGCTTACAATTAAATGCTGCTCAGTGGACAGAATTGAGTTTACAGACAAAGATACGGCTTTACAATGCCCTTGTCATCTCCGTACTGTTATATGGCTCTGAGACATGGACTCTTTTGAAGGCTGATGAACGGCGATTAGAAGCGTTCCACGTGAATTATTGCTAACGACGGATCTTAGGAATCCGTTGGTTCCATTTTGTCACGAACGCCTCAGTCACTAGCCAAACTGGCGAAGAAGGCTTAGCAATCCGGATTTGTCGGAGGCGACTCTCTATTTTTGGTCGCGTGCGGCGACTACCGGAAGCGACACCAGCCCACTCCGCACTATACGCCTGGCTGTGGAATGTGGATGCTCGCGCAGGCGGTAAACCGGACATCAGGCCGGAGTGGAAGCGCCAGCGAGGACGACCCTGCCGAACGTGGGTGAAGCAGATCGAGGATGGCACTGGGCTCAACGCCAACGACGCCTGGAGGATCGCACATGACCGCAAGTCTTGGAGGGCGCTACGACCCGTGGCCGGTCAAGCGTTCCACTGACTGACACTGACTGAGTTATTTTCGGCATAACGTTGAGACTTCTTGTCATTACACCTTGTCGTCGTCTCCCGCCATCAAGAAACTCCGCCACTAACTAGCGACTAGTGCATCAACTTGCCATGGTCCGTTGCAGCTGAGTGTATTGCACATGGCGCCGCGCAAATCGTGCACAGCACGCGATGAAACCAGATATTGGCTCAGAATCTAGATTTTGCCTATACCGCACCTGCATTCGACGCCCCAGTTAGGGCAGTGGCGGATGCAGAGGGGGCATGGGGCATGCCCCCCTAGAAGCCCACGTACAGTGTTTGAGTTATTTGACGTTGAATAATATCGTGACCTTGAAATGTGGGTTAGAGGTCACTCAGATTCATTCAGATTCATTCTAGTCTTCACTGCTTTACTATTCAATAGTCAATTCAATACTGCAGTAACTTAACAATTAAACAACAAATTAAAGTTTTAGTTCGTTTAATGTCAGTTGTGAACTTGTCAATCATCATTTGATTCCAAATTCCGCTGTGGTCACAGAAAATGGTCGCACCTTTCAGATAAGTGTTCAACATCAACACTGTGCAGCACATTGCCATTACGTCAGTGTGCTTTTAAGTAATATTAACCTTTTTGACATTTGCTGTTTTAGTTCGGCGAGTTGACGACTGTCGTCCATACACACCTTTTTAAACTGTTAAGTTTTTTTTCATTAATAACTAATAAGTTCAACACGTCTCACAGCACCAGTCACACACTCACAGCGATTAGTGGAAAATGTGCTGAATCGCGTCTCCATTTTGCTTTCTAAGTACATTCAGTTGTTTTTTTCTCATTGTGTAGGCTAATTTATTTTCGAACTGTCTAAATGGTGCCCTCCTTCCACTTGTATTTGATTGCCTCTTTGAAGTCCTGTACAATTGCAAACGGAAATCGTCGGCCTTCGTATCACGAAATGCTGCAGGATATTCCAAATGCAATAAAAAATCTAAATGATTAAGATCTGGAGAATAATGATGCCCATTCATCAGCAGCTATGAATTCAGGACTGTTCTGTCGTAGAAAATGTAGCGTCGCTTTTGCGCGGTGTGACGGATGATTGTCTTGTATAAGTCATTGCCCGGATAAAGTCGACGAAATTCAGTACTATATGTGTCTTTTCTAAGGCAGAAAATTGGGGACGTTTTTATGAGCCAACCGGTATAACTAGAAATCTTTCCCTGGTGGTACCAGTTCTTAAAACTACGCACACTGCTTAATAGCATTTCCGTTATCACAATCTCCGTAATATTCGAAGCGTGACGAACCAAAAACAAAACAAAATAATGACATTTTTTCGTCCACAGCCGGCATGCGCCGGTACGATCTCCACTATAAGACTCGTATTAACATTAACATTAAGTATTTGTATTGCGCGCCCCTACAAGACTTGCCGTGGTGCGTCTCATTTTTGCACCCTCAGACTTTTTCGGATCCAATCAGTAGTTTCGCCGCCAGAGATCACTGAAAATTTGTTGGAAAATGCCCCATCACCGGAAAATGCTTATTATTTGGTTGTTTGTCCAACCAAATTAAAAACATAAGGCAAAAACGGAAACGAAAAGGCTACTAAAAATATACGAATCGGACATAAACAAAACAAGAACTTAGCTATCGTAAACAGATCGTGCGTCAGCTGCGCACACAATACGTCGAGGGTATCCAGGCCTATATACTCCGTGACCTTCAAATGTAGGTATGTAGGTTGGGGGTCACTGAAGATCATTCGAAACGGCACCATTCGATAGACCATACGACTTATTATTAGTCCAGTTATTTAACGGTGAATAATATCGTGACCTCGAAATCTGGGTTAGAGGTCACTCGAGGTCATTGAAACTGGTACCATTCGAAAGCTTGGGTGCGGTTTCCTATTCGTAGTAACTATGGCGCTATCTTGTATCGTTTGCGAGATATAGTGACTTATTGGTCGAACAGCACCCATATTTACCTCACGTATTTATCGCCCTGTAAGGGTGACCCCACTGGAATTTCACGAAGATGTTTGATACTCATAGATTGATCGGGCTACTGTGCACTAAAGAAACTATGCCAATATGTTAAGCCATTTCCATAGAATACCGGAACGTGATGGATGGACAGACAAACAGAATAGCTATATCAATATCGTGCGTCAGTGTGCTGACGCGTGATAAAAATTACACCGTTGAAAATGGCGGCGGATCAGCCACTGTGTGAGTACCCGATGTAGAAAAAATTTCGAAGATATGTTTACTCGTTTTGACAGAATACATAAACGTGAGGGACGGACGGACAGACAGACAACGCATGGCGGCATAGGCCGCTTTTATGCATAGCAAGGTGCGGCAAAAACTAACCGCTGAACTAAAAAAGCGACAATGTACAGTATATAAATAACATCATTTATACTATTGTTGTTATGTTGTTTTGGTGACGCCAATCGATTTAAATCAAATAATTATTTGGATATGCCCATCACTAACTACGCATTACGTAATGCCGGTTGCCTGGCGGTCGGGCCGGCAGACTCAGCAGTCAGCAGCGATCGCCGATAGCTGGTAGCTAACACACTGACACTGCGATCAGATAACACGCCAGCTGGCTGCGAGTGGATCTCATGCCCCGGCCTTCTGGCTCTTGTAATATTGCTTAACTACACGGTGTCTCAGAAAAATACATCCTAAAAGCTGTGCAGCAACTTGTCATATTTAGACGGAATGCAATAAAAATACGGTAGCAGGATCCTGGGTGAATTGTTAATCACACTGTCAACTGTCCCCAGAAAACGTTTTCAAATAACCGAGTTGCTAACTTGCTACAGTCTTCAAGTCTTGACGAACACAAATCATACTTTGCAAAACTGCGTTCATCGTCAACAAAAAGTAACTCCTTGCATGTTGTTCAGCACCGTTGTTAACACAGTTCATACACTTTTTAATACACCCTCGAAAAAAACTCCTAGGTCTGGTCACAGTCTCTTCTTTGCTACCATACGTACGTGGGTCGGATAGGGTTAGGAGTGTACGTTAGTGCAAGTTTTCAAAAACACTCCCGCCGGATTCTGTACTACTACAATAAAAAGAGGGGTCAAGATCTAGGAGGTTTGTCTGGGGAATACACAGGCCTATATTGGCATATCATCTGTTGTCATCACAATTTGAATACCAATAACTCGGTGGTTTTAAGATATTTTCGGACAATAATTGGCGTTTGTCATCGGAATTTATCCACGGTACTGCTTTACTAATTTATAGCTAGCGTTATTATACGCTCCGCTACTGAGATCGCGTTTCCGTCTGTCCGTTTGCATGACAAGTAACGTCAAATAATGGCGTGCCATTGAAATCTAGGTTCGCCCCCCTACGAATTTATGCACGGCCTGTACGTCATCATCATCATCATCATCGCTAAAATCTATCGCATTGTCGGATGGAAACTACACTGTGTCTCAAAAAAACATGTGACTACATCTTTGACGATAAATTGAAGTAGAATTGTCCGTTTACAACTATTTTGGCAAACTTATTACCAAGAGTATAGACCATCGACAGATGTTTTTATTTTCCCAACACACCTATTTCGTGCACTTACTTTACCTTGGGAAATTGTTGAGACCTAAATATTAGCATAAATTAAAGAAAACCATGACACGTTCACAGAAAGATGCAGTTCTGATTAAAACTCTCTATCTGTCAAAGCAGTATGGTGGACTAACGCTGCTGAGTGAATTTTCCGACTAGGGTTGGAAACTTGAAAGCATCGACAGTCTGCTAAAGAGGATCCGCAAGACGGGTCACTCCAATTGTGCGGCAACCACGCAGCGGTAGACCACGTGCAACGCGTAGTGGGGGACCTCGTGTTCACTCAGGAGGACATGCCAAAAAACACCGATCAGCTTGAAAGATTTTGCATGAAACTGCCATTCTCCGTTCAAGTGTGCACAGGATAATTCACCACAATCTCCAGCTCAAATACTTCAAACGACGTTATACTCAGCTGTTGTCTGAAGCCAATCACATTCCCGTTTAACGCGCTGAAAAAAACAACCTTGTCGTCTACAGTAAATCTTGTTATTGTTCTATTTTAAACCGTAAGTTGAGTAATAAATGAGTAATATAATATGGCAAAGTTTTGCAGTTAATAATTATCCTAGTCTTGTAGCATTGAGAAATCAGCAATTTAAGGCTCAATTCGTGGTATTTAGGTCTCGACAGTTTCCCAAGGTAAAGTAGCTGCATTAAATAGGTAAGGTGAAAACTAAAAATACCCTTGGTAATAAGTGTGCCAAAAATCTTTGTAAACGGACAGTTCTGGTTCAATTTATCATCGAAAACGTGTTCACGTGTTTTTTTTCTGAGACAGCACGTCTATCTACGTCCACTTCTACGCTGCGCGACCCAGAAAAGCCGCATTACGGTCGCTCAAGTTGTCCGCGAGATACGGCGGCAACAGACCGTGCAACGCCTTGAAAACCAACAAGGCGTGCTTGAAGATGACTCGTTCGCGGACCGGGAGCCAATGAAGCTGCTGCATGATCGAATAATTAGACCTATAGATGCCCTCGACGTATTGTGTACCCCGCTGACGCGCGACCTGTTTGGGATAGCTAAATTCTTGTTTCTCTCTGGCCATAAATGTTAGTATGCCAGAGTACTGAGTGGTTTTTATCGCGCGTCAGCATACTGACGCGCGATATTGATATAGCAAATATGTCTGTCTGTCCGTCTGACCGTCCGTCCGTCTGTCCGTTACGTTCCGGTATCGAATGAAAACGACTTAACATATCGTCATAGTTTTTTTCACCAATCATTCTAGTATTACCAGCATCAGACGTCTGACATCTGACATGTCGTTTATTAATGAACGCATTTATCAAATATCTTCACGAAATTCCGACGGAATCACCACCTACGGGGGCACTAAATACAGATGGGGTATATAAATTTTGGGATTTTCGACCAATAAGTCGCTGTATTTCGTAAATGAGACAAGATAGCACCATAGTTACTATAGAAGGCGAACAGGAACCTAAGCTTTTGAATGGCACCAATTTCAATGACCTTGAGTGACCTCTAACCCAGCTTTCAAGGTCACGATATTATTCAACGTCAAATAACTTGAAAATGGTACAAGATAAAGCTACATTTACAATGGCCGACCAATAGAAAGTCGCATATGGTCTATCGAACGGCGCTTTTTTAAATGACCTTGAACGACCCATAACCTGGTTGTCAAGCTTACGCCATTCTTTGACACTGAATATCTCACAAACGGCTACAGATACGGCCACAGTTACTATAAAAGGCGAATAAAAAACCACACCCAAGCTTTCGAATGGCACCAGTTTCAATGAACTTGAGTGACCTGTAAGCCAGATAAGTTCATGATATTATTCAACGTCAAGTGACTCGAAAATGGTACAAGATCATACACTCTAGTTACAATGGCGGACCAACAGAAAGTCGTACATGGTCTATCGAACCACGCCGTTTTAAATGATCGTGAACGATCCCAAACCCATATTTAACGGTCAGGCCATTCTTTGATGCTGAATATCTGCGAAATGGCTAAAGATACGGCCATAGTTACTATGGAAAGCGAATAGGAAACCATACCGAAGCTTTCCAATGGTACCATTTTCAGTGACCTTGAGTGACCTTTGACCTAGATTTCAATGTCATGGGTAATTAGACCTATAGATGCACTCGACTTATTGTGTGCGCAGCTAATGCGCGATCTGTTTGCGATAGCTAAGTTTTTGTTTTATTTTTCTGTCCGGCTACCCGTGTGGTATTGTGTTTTGGTATCGCACTTGTTTTTTGTGCTTATGTATACAAACCGAATAACGATAACGCACATGTTTAAAGCAGCGCCGACGAAAATATACGGACAAGCCACGCAAGTAAAAGATCTGCGCTGCAGTTAACAACAAGTTGTGTCGATCATAAGGATCGAAACGATATGGCCCACCGCAGCTTTTGCTTACAGTTTGCCATACTGGCGGAGGAGAGAGATTTTGAAAATGGTTGAAAATGGAAGGAATTCAAACTTTCAAGGGCTCGTGACCTTGACCTTTACCTTAGATCCGGCCATACGGCATACCGTCGTGCATCACTCAACGACCTCTACCTATATACCAAATTTCATTCAAATTGAAGAAACTTTTTGTGGACGGACGGACGTACGGACGGACGGACGGACGGACATTTTCCCCCTCAGATTATTAGGTCGACTTTTGGAAGTCGACCTAATAATCTGCAACTGATTTCATGTGGTTGGTTGAATTTCTGACGTGAAGTTGTGATTAAAGCAGTTTTTAATTTGTAATCTTTATTGAACACTAGCAGAGGTACCCGACTTCGCTGGGTGGGGAGGGGAGGAAGGGAAGGGAGGGGAGGCCCCCGGGAAAATAGCAGAATACCCGCGCGCCTAACGGCACTCGATTATCGCGTCTTCGGCGTTCGGTATTACTTTCCGTTACTTATTTACAGCCGGTAGTCGACCAACTTCGAGGTCTAGTAGTTTCGGAGATATAATGGGTGTCCCAAAATTCCGGGGCGGGGGCATTGTCCCCGTGGAACGCCCTCTGTGGGACAAATTTTTGTTCCGGACATTAGGTCTTATCCATATCTACCAGAATACCAAATATCAACTTTCTAGCTCGAGTAGTTTCGGAGATAGAGAGGGCGTCCCAAAAGTGGGGGTCCAGAAAGCCCCTTGGGTGCTCTAAAATACCCGTAAGAGTCACCCTAGGGGGTCTCCAATGGAGCCATTCGATTCCGCGGGTACTGTTTCCTAATAGCTTGTAATAGAAACTTTAGGCATGTCGCGTCGTTTTCGAGATATATGCCGTAGTACGATTTACCCCTTTGAGGGGGCGCCGCACCTCAGGGGGTGCCGATAGGGGGTTCCAAGTACAGAAATGGACTAGTTACACCCGACTTCTATATAGTGGTGGGGGTCCAGAAAGCCCCTTGGGGTGCTCTAAAATACCCTTAAGAGTCACCCTAGGGGGTCTCCACTCTCCAATGGAGCCATTCGATTCCCCGGGTACTGTTTCCTAATACCTTGTAATAGAAACTTTAGGCATGTCGCGTCGTTTTCGAGATATATGCCGTAGTACGATTTACCCCTTTGAGGGGGCGCCGCACCCCAGGGGGTGCCGATAGGGGGTTCCAAGTACAGAAATGTACTAGTTACACCCGACTTCTATATAGTGGTCCATTGTAACTATGGCTCTATCTGGCTCCGTTTTCGAGATATGACACGTGACAGACAGACAGACAAACATCCGCACCGTTTCATGATATGGCCACACGTAGTGGGCCACATAATAAAGCATAGTCTATCGTTAAGTGAACCCACCCCTATTGACGTGTCGGCATCATCATCATCATCATCATCAGGCTGTCGGCGGTGGCACTGGTTTTCTTATCCGTGAGCCTTTCACACAGCTACCCACCTCACATACTGAATTCTCCTCCTTCGAATCGTCTTCTATAACTTCTATAACGGTTTTCAATATCTATCGTCCTCCTTCATCTTCCACCTTCTGCATACCTTTCTGTTTTTCTTGATGAATTTAATTCTTTCCTTTCTTTTGCCGCTACCACACCTCATGAATCATCACCGCCGACTTTAACATCCACCTTGATAATCATTCAGACCATCACGCTACCTGTCAGTTTCTTTCTCTTCTGTCATCATTTAACTTAACTCAGCATGTAAATTTCCCAACTCACGACCAGAATCACATTTTCGACCTAGTAATAACCTCTTCTGACTCTTCACTTGCTCCATCTCTGTCTGTTACCCACTGCTGTCCATCTGACCACTTCCCAGTTTTCACTAAACTGTCTGTTGACCGCATACCACTCCCTCCTCCAATGTTCCACTCATTCCGTCGTCTTCACTCCATAGATATAAACTTCTTTCTTTCTGATCTACAGTGCTCTAGGCTTATAACCAATCCTCCAAATTCACTTGGCTCTCTCCTGATTGCTTATAATACCACTCTGTCTATTCTACTTGAAAAAACATTTTATACCAGTGATTACCAAATTCTCTAGTCGCAAGTCTAAATCTAATCCTTGGTTCACTTCTACTCTCCCTGCCTTTAAATCTACTGTTCGTCGAGCTGAAAACATCTGGAAACCTACCCACTCTGCTCTCGATTGGTCTTCGTTCACATCTCTTCGCAACTGCTACCACAACCTTACTCTAGCATCCAAAAAGCAGTATTACTCCAACCTAGTCTCTTCATCTTCTGATAATCCTCGACATCTCTGGCAAACTATAAACAAACTATTACACCGTAAATCCTTCTCACCTCTACCAACCTTTACTTCAGCCAGTGCTCTCGCAGATAGCCTTGCTTCTTTCTTCACTGACAAAATATCTAAACTTCTAAACTTAAACAAAATATCTAACCCTAACCCTAACCCAGGAGATACACACCACGAATGAAACTTCGTCGGTGGTCCCATGGCTCACCGAAACAAACCCAAGATGGTGGCGGAGCCATCTTTCATTTTCGAAAAATATCAATAACTCCGGATTGGATAAAGATATCTGCACCAAATTTCATGGGAAGATGCATCACGCCCATGCGGAGATAACCACGTGACCAAAAGTCGAAATCGGAAGTTAATTCGCGTGAAGTCATCAAATGAAGGTCTGAAGGATATGTGCGTCGATATCAGTGACTATAACAGATATATGAACCGAATTTGGTACAGAACACAAATACCACACTGTCAACATGCCGGTATGGCCATATTCACATAAACTGAAAATCCAAGATGGCAGCGACCGCCATCTTGAATTTTGGGAGAATTTCAATAACTCCGGACTGGATAAAGATATGAGTATATGCACCAAGTTATATGGGAAGATGCATCACGGCCACGCGGAGATGACCACGTGACCAAAAGTCGAAACCGGAAGTTAATTCGCGTAACGTCATCAAATGAACGTCTGGAGCATAAGTGTGTTGATCTCAGTGACTGTAATTTGAACCAAATTTGATATAGAGCTCAAGCACCACACTATTAACATGACGGAATGTGCCAAATTTACATGACTTAAGAAGTTACAAACATACACAGTTACATACACAACACACTCGCACCGTACGGGTTGTTCAAGCTATTGAAAATAGCGCCGTCTGTCTGTCTGTTGGTCCATCCGTCACGCGACGGTATTGTATCGATACGGCTAAACATATCATCAAACTTTTTTGCCACCTGGTACACTCACCATTCTTGTTTTTCCACGCCAAGCGTTATGGCAATATTCGGGCAGTGACCCCTAACGGGGGCGTCGAATGCAAACGGGATATGAAGAAAGCGCTACTTTCTACCAATACCTCGCTTTATCTCGGAAATGATACAATATAGGTCCCTAATTACTATGGAACGGAACGCCAAAGAATCATAATCGATCTATTGAATAGTGCCATTCCAATGACCTTGAATGACCACATTTGAAGGGCACGCCATGATTCGACGTTGAATATCTCAGAAACGGTACAAGATAAAGACATCATTGCAATAAAATACTATTACACACGGCTTACCTGACGGTTTAATTTCCAATGACCTTGAGCGACCTAGAGTGAAAGCAAGATTTTCCATTACATGGTACAGTCAAGCTACCTGGTGCTGAGGCCACTGTATAGGCCCAATGCACTACTCCATACGTAATCGATTAGGTGACTTGGATTCCAAGCACACAACTCCAAAATACCACTTACATTAATTATGGCATTTAATTGTGCGCAGTGAGTGGTAAATCTAAAGCCAAAGTCTACTGACAGACATGAAACATCCCGCGGCCTCTCTGCTACAGCAGAGATACTTGTGGCTTTACGTGTTGCGCGTTGTCGTTACTGACTATTTGTCTGAGTACTTATTTAATTTGAGGGTCCTATACTGTGCACATTCACGCTGGTCAAGCACTTTCAGACCTGTACGCGTTGTCGACCTACAGCGCGTACAGGTCTCTTGGCGCTGTTGCGTGCAATGGCGTAATTACACTGTGTCTCAAAAAAACGTCCCACGTTTGACCGGCTATACTTTAATACGCATCAACCAATTTTTATAATTGTTGGCACATATTATCAGCAGACATTCAAAAATCGGCTAGAGGTATAATTTTCTCAATTGTCTCGTTTTACTTAATTATGGCCTGCCATATAGTATATGGCAGGCCGTATTGTAACGATGCGAAAGAGGGGTCGGCGGCATAACTCCCCCAAAACTCAACCGAGGGGGATGAAAGTCAGCAAGGACAAAGTACTTCGAAGGGAACGTGGTGTGTAAAAATTTGGGCGCGATCGGCTCAGGCGCGGTGGAGGGGCGCCGGAAAACGTCCCTCGGCGACCCCAAAAAACTTGACTTTTTTCTGTCCACACAACCACGCACGATCTCACCCACTTCCCGTAGGCCGATTTTCACGAAATTTTCGCTAGAACACGTGGATCGGTGTCCTGCTAAATCCTTTCGGAGCCGAATTTTGAAATTTTTTCGTTAAGGGGTCGTTTACCCCCAAAAACTGGCAAAAATGGCGTTTTTTGGGTACCCTCACGCGGTGTGGGCTACAGCCCAGGGGATACATTTTAGGTCGACTGCGATCGTTCAGTCAGTTAGCGGAGATGCCAGGGATGTGCCTTTGACTACTGAGGTTTTAGGTTGGTCGTACGGTTTGGGAGCTAGGGAGCGTCAAAGTTGCCCATTTTTTGGAAATGACGCACGTTTTACAGGTCTGGCTCAGGCAGCACGCCGCAGCATATAGCGGCTAG
>Ga0209260_10000500_pt1 | contig 14840 bp, 15 predicted proteins | sample WorMetTypGCAVOLI_FD_187421 | JGI IMG/M metagenome (GOLD analysis project Ga0209260, IMG submission 187421) | Marine gutless worms symbiont microbial communities from Max Planck institute for Marine Microbiology, Germany - Olavius algarvensis... ...
GGGGATTTAACTACCTGGCCAAGGTGATAACGGGAGTGAAGTTTAAAGATGGAATCGAGGTGACGACGGGCAATCAGGTAGCAGCTGGATCAATATCCAAACACCAGATTTGACGAGAACTCTATTCGCACTGATACCCTCCCTTGTAGCGGCCAAAGCGAGTACCTGCTACGGCACTACATCAAATGGAAGTCTCGCGAATGGCGTACAGCTGCCCGCGAGGGGGAGTAACTACGTCGGCTACAGCGAAATCGCTCGGCACGCTGGACGCACTTATGTACATTCTGAGGTGAGGGAAATAGTTGTTTCGGCCTATGCGGCCTTAGCGCAAGCGATGCCGAACAAGGTGTTCAAATACGCGGAGACAGGGTTTAGAAACGGCGGGGAGTTCAGTCCCCACAAAACCCATCGAAACGGACTTTCGGTAGATTTCATGACCCCTGTTGTAACGCCCGAAGGTAAGTCTGTCCATTTACCCACTCATCCACTCATCCACTCATCCACTCAATAAGTTCGGCTATAACATCGAATTCGACGAACGTGGAAACTACGGTGAACTATCCATCGACTATGTCGCACTCGCCGCTCATATCGTTTTCCTGCACAAAGCTGCCAAAAAGCGAGGGCATGACTTGTGGCGCGTGATATTCGATCCGGAGCTGCAACTCAATCTTTTCAGCACCGAACATGGGGAGTACCTGAAGAGCAATATACAGTTCTCAAAGAGACGCTCATGGGTAAGACATGACGAACACTACCATGTGGATTTCGCTATTCCTTGCGAAAAGATGAACTCGTAATCGAATTCTTCACGCCGCCCATCCAGATCAATAGTTCCTTCACTCGAACGGTAAGGAGACCATGAAAGCCATTGTTTATACAGAATACGGAACGCCAGACGTTCTTCGTATCGAAGAGGTTAAAAGGCCGGTTCCCAAGGACAACGAAGTTCTCATCCGTATAGTGGCCGCGGAAGCGACGAAGGCCGACTGTGAAATGAGAAGCTTCCAATTCGCGGTGCAGTGGTTTTGGTTACCGCTCAGGATCGCGGTAGGAATTACGAGGCCTCGAAATTCGATACTGGGAGCCTATTTTTCCGGCATCGTCGAAGCTACCGGAGAGAAAGTTGACACATTGAAGGTGGGAGAACGCGTTTATGGATCAGCAAGGCTTCGCATGGGCGCGTACGGCGAATACGCTTGTCTACCCGCCCATTTTACGATTGTTCCTATGCCTGACAATCTCTCTTTTGAAGAGGCAGCTGCGGTTCCTCTGGGCGGCCTGAATGCTCTTCACTTCATGAGAAAGGCGAACATCCGAGCCGGGGAAAAGGTCTTGATCAACGGAGCTGGAGGCAGCATCGGTCTGTTCGCCGTTCAGATCGCTAAATCGCTAGGGGCGGAAGTGACGGCCGTCGACAGTGGAATCAAAGAGCAGATGCTGAAAAGTATCGGGGTTGACCACTTTATCGATTACACCAAGGAGGATCTCGCTCAACACGATCAAACCTATGACGTCATTTTCAACATGGTCGCAGGCAGCCCCTATTCAAGCTGTATCGGGCGGCTTAATCCTAATGGCCGGTACTTGATGGGCAATCCCCGCTTATCCGATATGCTGAGATCCGTTTTGACCACCCGATTTACCAATAAGGATGCACGTTTTGCTTTCGCGGGCGAAAAGCGCGAGGAGCTACTTGAACTCAAAGAGATGATCGAGACTGGTACTATAAGACCCGTTGTCGATACGATCTATTCGATGGAACACGCCGCTGAAGCGCATCGAAGAGTTGAGACGGAACAAAGATTGGGGAGTGTCGTCATATCATTAGAATGATAGATTGCGGCATACCATTCCCCCTTACCCAAAACACTGTTTGAATTGTTGCAGGTAGCGTTATGAAAAAAATCGCTCTTCTCATCACATCGCATCTCGTCGTCGCCGCCGCCGGCTTCATCGCCGGTATTTACCTCCTTCCCATTCTCACTGCGCCAGCAGCTCCGACTGCTGAAGCCACGGCTGCAGCAACGGAGACGGCGATCTATACCGCTCACTTCCGACGGGATTTGGAGGGAAGTGATTTTCTCCATTGGGGTGAAGGCGAGGTATCTATTAGCCCGGAAAACGTCTCGCTCCAGGGCGCAATTGCACCGGGACCCGACTACAAGCTCTACCTGTCGCCCAAATTCGTGGAAACTGAGGAGGCATTCAATGCCCTGAAGTCCGAAATGATTCGGGTAGGCGATGTAAAAACATTCGACAACTTCATCGTGCCCATCCAACAGGGAGTGGATGTTCGTCAATACAACACCGTGGTTGTCTGGTGCGAATCATTCGGGGAGTTCATCACGGCTGCCAAGTACCAGTAGTCGAACCGCGTCTAAAGCTCATATTCCCCTTCAAACCGCCCATTTTGGTAATCGATGCGCAGCGCTCTCGGATGCATTCGCGCCGCTGCGGATGAATCGAATTCGCGTTTTACCGGATAGTCACGGGCAAATTCGACGAGATCGCAAGAAGCCGCTTGTACCGGCCTGAAGCCAATCGCCAGGTAATCGCTGACCCGAGTGAGACTCAACTCCGCTCTATCGTGAAAGAGCACGCGCTTTTTGATCACGCAGGAGAAGTAGAGTTGCAGTTCGACGATCAAAGGCGAAGAGCGCCGTTGCATGACGCGATGTGCTCGATGGGTCCACTCTATCGCCAATGGATGACCACGCAAGTTAATGGTGTGCCGGTGACTGCGGGGATTGAGCCACCTGTCCAGCAGATAGCGCGAATTGAGTACCGGACTCAGTGAGAAATAGCTGGCGTTCAGGTTCATCAGGTTTCGTGGTCCTCCACGGCCCATACCGCCGGCGGTTGGTTCCTACTGAGTATAGTCGAGCGCATCGCCCCGATTCTTGAGAATTTTGCTAAGTTTTTGCAAAATGAGCGCTCTCGTCGATTGAGGCACGCCGCCATGCGCTTCCCACCCCGCCCGTTTGCACTGGAATGCCCCAACTGCAAGGCGGGGAAGTTGAAGCTGGATGATTCGGCTTTTGATAAAAGCTGTCAGGGAAAGCACGTTTTTCTGTTCGAGTGCGACTCATGCGGCAAATACACTGCGACGGCGATGAGCAATATACCCGTCGAGGAGTGGGACAAATTCGTTCCCGTGGAGCACCCGGATGCGATGGTGGGTGCCTATCGACGCGCGGTGAAGTTGGAACAATAAGTTAGCACCATCGAACACCATCTCTGGCTCTCCGCCTACGCGGAGATGACGCCCATTTCTATCCTGACAAGGTAAGGCGATGATCAAGTTTTATGGTTACAAGAAGTGCAGCACCTGCCGCAAAGCTGAGAAATATCTGGAGAACAGAAGTACAGAGTACGAGTTTATCGATATCACCGAAAACCCTCCCCCACAGTCCACGCTAAGGAACATCGCTCAACAAGCCGAGGTGGAGTTGAAGAAATTGTTCAATACCAGCGGCGTTCAGTATCGGGAGTTGAAGATCAAAGAAAAACTTCCCGGAATGACGGACAAAGAGATTCTCAAATTGTTGGCGGGGAACGGTCGATTGGTGAAACGGCCGTTGATTACCGATGGCCGAAAATCAACGGTCGGATTCAAAGAAGAGGTGTTCGACGAGATTTGGGGTTAACACTCTCATCACACCTGACCTCCCCCCGAAAGAGGGTGCGAGAGGCATAGCGATTGGTCAATGCAGGGTGGGCATAGCCCACACCGGCTTCGCACACCCTACTCCCCCGATTCATTCCGCGTGGGTTTCACCCACCCTACTCGTTTTCCTAATCCTCGAAGTTCTCGGCATGCCTGCGGATCTGCTGCGACATCTTCTCCAGATCATCCGCCACGTGCTCCATCTGGTCCAGGACGGAAGCACCGATGGCCGACTCGACCATCAATTCCAGTTCGGCCAAATGGTCCTCACCGAGTTGCGCTACCAGGTCATTTCCCAATAGTTCACGGAACCTCGCGACAACGCGCGCGGCATGAGCGGTTTGACGTTGTGTCATTGTGACTTCCTTAGTTCGATGTATAATCGGAGGGGCTAATGTAACCCTCGATTGTTACGGGAAACCTGTCCCAATTTGAGACAGTTTCTAATCTCCTAACTGAGTGGCTCCCAACTCATCCCTCTCATAGAGATCGGATGCCGCGCCTACCAAAAGAGGATCAGGCGGTACGACGACTTGGTCATTCTTGTTGGGATACGGCAGGCTGTTGAGGATATAGCGCATGACATTGATTCGCGCGCGCTTCTTATCATCTGACTTAATCACCGTCCAAGGCGAGTCTGCCGTGTCAGTGTAGAAGAACATGGCCTGCTTCGCTTCGCTGTAGTTGTCCCACTTATCCAGTGATGCGAGATCGACGGGGCTCAGCTTCCACTGCTTCAGCGGGTCCTTGCGTCGCGCCTGGAATCGCCGGAACTGCTCCTGACGGCTGACAGAGAACCAGAACTTGTAGAGCCTGATTCCACTACGCACCAACATACGCTCCAACTCGGGAGCCTGTCGCATGAACTCCAGATACTCGTTGGGCGTGCAGAAACCCATCACACGCTCGACACCTGCCCGGTTGTACCAGGAGCGGTCGAACATGACGATTTCGCCCGACGTCGGTAGATGACTGATATAACGTTGGAAAAACCACTGCTCCTTTTCGCGGTCCGACGGTTTTTCGAGAGCGATCACGTGCGCCCCACGTGGGTTCAGGTGCTCCATCATGCGTTTGATGGTTCCACCCTTCCCCGCCGCATCGCGCCCTTCGAATAAGATGACGATGCGTTGACCGGTCTCCTTGACCCACTTCTGCATCTTCAACAATTCGATTTGGAGCTCCTGTTTTTTTGCCTCGTATTCTTTACGCGACATCTTCTTGTTATAAGGATAGTCGGAGTTCACAAAATCTTTCATCACACTGGTGTTTTCCAGAAGAGAGACGTTAGAGCCGGACTCGTTATCGCCAGCGGCAGATTTGGCGCTACTCTCTTGCGTACCTGTTTGGGTCTCTTTATCCATCGTTCTGTCCTAACTTTTCACTACACCCCAAAATCAGCAGCGCGCCGCGCTGCTGATTCACTGTAGCGCTCAGGAGACAAACAGGATACAGCCCGAATGGGCTAGAGAGCTTTCGGCGAACCCGGGATCAACATCTGTCTAAATCGTGGATCCTCGAGTCCTCACTCGATGCCGCCGAGGCACAAGTACTTCATCTCGATGTACTCTTCGATCCCGTACTTGGAGCCTTCGCGACCCACACCGCTCTCCTTCATGCCGCCGAATGGCGCCACCTCGGTGGAGATGATGCCTTCGTTGACGCCCACGATGCCGTACTCCAACTGTTCGGCGATTCGCCAGCAGCGACCGATATCGCGGCTGTAAAAGTAGGCCGCCAATCCGTACGGTGTATCGTTGGCCATGGCGACGGCCTCTGCTTCACTATGGAAGCGGTAGAGCGGTGCAACGGGACCGAAGATCTCTTCCCGTGCTATCTCCATCTCATCTGTAACATCGGCCAAAACCGTCGGTTCATAATAGGTGCCGCCCAGGGCGTGTCGATGCCCACCACTCACCACCCGTGCGCCACTCTCTACCGCGTTGGCCACCAAACGCTCAACCTTGTGCAGCGCGTTCGCATCGATAAGCGGGCCCTGAGTCACGCCCTCTTCGCGTCCGTTGCCCACGGTGAGAGACGCTACGGCTGCCGCCAGCCGCGATGCGAAGACATCGTAGATCCCTTCCTGGACCAAAATTCGGTTTGCGCAGACACAGGTCTGACCGGTGTTGCGATACTTTGAGGCCAGCACCCCGGTAATAGCCGCGCCAAGATCGGCATCGTCGAAGACAATGAAGGGTGCATTGCCACCCAACTCCATACTCACCTTCTTAACGCTATCGGCGCACTGCTTCATCAGTGTCTTACCCACCTCGGTGGAACCGGTGAAAGAGAGCTTACGCACATCAGAATGGGAGGTGAGGACACTGCCCACGACAGTAGCGGAACCCGTCACAGCGTTGACGACGCCTGCGGGTATCCCGGCACGCTCCGCCAACACGCACAAAGCGAGTGCCGAGTAAGGCGTTTGGGAGGCGGGTTTGATCACGGCGGTACAACCCGCCGCCAATGCGGGACCCACCTTGCGTGTAATCATTGCCGCCGGAAAGTTCCAAGGGGTGATCGCAGCAACGACGCCGATAGGCTCCTTGATCACGACTAAGCGTCGGTCAGAGAGGTGCGAGGGGATCACGTCCCCGTAAACCCGTTTTCCCTCTTCAGCGAACCATTCGATGAACGAGGCGGCATAAGCAATCTCGCCGCGCGACTCTACCAACGGTTTGCCTTGCTCTGCTGTCATCAATTGCGCCAAGTCTTCCTGATGCGCCAGGATCAACTCGTACCATTTGCGCAGCAATACCGCACGCTCCTTGGCGGTCTTATCGCGCCATGCCGGATAGGCCTGGTGAGCTGCCTCCACGGCGCGGGTAACGTCGGTAGCTGTCAACGACGGCACGGTTCCGAGGGATTGCCCGGTGGCGGGATCGTCGACTGGGATCGTCCCACCATCTTCCGCATCCACCCAGTGACCGTTCACGTAACACTGCTTACGAAACAGTTCGCCATCGCTGAGTTCGATCATTCCGAGTGCTCCTTCAATGCTTCGTTCAACTGATGAGTATAGCGTTCCAGACAGGGTAGAAAATCAAAAAAATCCTGCTCCAATATCGCATAGTGCCGCTGCAGCTCAGTGACCCCGTCTCCCAGTCGGTTGGGCCGTCGCAATCGCCGGCTCATCCGTCGCAGAATCGCGGCAATTCCATCCAACTCATGGTAAGAACCCAACCAGTCTTCGCTCGCCATCAACGGAGCGATCCAACTCAGCGGTTCGGAGAAGTGGTGGCGGTGTTCGTCGAGCGACGCATAGACCCGCGAGGTGAAACTCTCCAAAGGCTCGCTTGAGAACCGATCCCAGTTGCGGGCGAGAAAATGATCATAAAAAACGTCTATGAGAATCCCCCGCAGCAACCGGTACGAGGGATCGATTCGTTGCCGGCTGGACCTGACGATCGCGTGGTTGTCGGTGAAGGAATCGATGGCGCGGTGGATGCGAATCGCCCGTTCGATGTCGTACGCAAACCGCCCTTCGATACACCCTTTGGCGAAATCGCCCATCAGGCTCCCCGCTAGCGAAGCAGACGAAGTATCGGCCAGGTAGAAATGGGCGAGATAATTCACGTTCGCAGGCTCTCACGAAGGAGCATGCAGATGCGAAGATTCGAGGCGCGAGTTAAGCCCAACCAGTACCCCTTCTGCCTCAGGAAAAGGTAGTAGATATTGGTAAGGCGCAGCCCACACAGGCGATATTGCATCTGTTTCGCGCGGGCTTTGCCCACCCGACACGTCTCTTCAATCAATAACCCGCGCGCAGGTCATGGGCCATGGGCCGGAATCCGGGTAGATGCGACAACTAATTGCCGGATTGCGCTGTGCTTCGTCAGGGCGACGCGCTAGACGCGCTCGATCACCATTGCGATGCCCTGCCCCACGCCGATACACATGGTGCACAAGGCGTAGCGACCCTGCGTGCGATGCAATTGGTTGATTGCGGTGGTCACTAATCGCACGCCACTCATGCCCAAGGGGTGACCAATGGCAATGGCGCCACCATTGGGATTCACATGCTCGGCATCGTCCGCAACACCCAGTTGACGCATAACCGCCAGCGCTTGTGCCGCAAACGCTTCGTTGAGTTCGATCACATCCATCGCATCGATTATGAGTGCCGCTTTCTCCAGCACTTTTTGGGTTGCCGGTACCGGTCCGAGACCCATGATGCGTGGTTCGACACCTGCCGTTGCGGTAGCGACGATACGGGCACGGGGTGTCAGGTCGTTGGCTTTTGCCGCGGCTGAAGAGGCTACGATCATGGCACAGGCACCGTCATTGACCCCCGATGCATTGCCTGCGGTAACCGATCCGCCTTTGCGAAACGGCGCGCGAAGCGATGCCAGTTTCTCCAGCGTGGTCTGGCGCGGATGTTCGTCGGTATCCACCACGATAGGATCGCCTTTGCGCTGCGGTATGGTTACCGGAGTAATCTCCGCTTCGAAAAAACCCGCCTCCTTCGCTGCGGCGTAGCGTTGTTGACTACGGTAAGCGAAGGCGTCCTGATCTTCCCGGGAGATGTTGTAGAGCTCCACCAGGTTCTCCGCCGTCTCGGGCATGGAGTCGGTGTCGTACATCTCTTCCATCACCGGATTGACGAAACGCCAGCCGATGGTCGTGTCGTAAACCGCGTTCGCGCGGGAGAATGCCGACTCCGCCTTGGGCATCACAAACGGCGCGCGCGACATGCTCTCCACGCCGCCGGCGATATAGAGGTCGGCCTCTCCAGCTTTAATTGCTCGGCCCGCGATACCGACCGCGTCCATACCACTCCCGCAAAGGCGATTGACCGTGTTACCCGGCACACCATAGGGCAAGCCAGCCAACAGAAGCGACATACGCGCCACGTTACGATTGTCTTCGCCTGCTTGATTGGCGCAGCCAAAAGTGACGTCGTCCACCGCACCCCAATCGAGATTCCGGTTGCGCTCCATTAACGTTTTGAGGGGAACTGCACCCAAGTCGTCGCAACGCACGCTACTCAGCGCGCCGCCGTAGCGACCGACGGGTGTTCGGATGGCGTCACAGATGAAGGCTTCACTCATGGGTTTGTCTCTCTGCTGTTTCTTTACTCGATTGTGTGGCTAACGCCACGGTTGTCATTCAATGCGGGGCTCGTTCCGCAAGCCGAAGCATTTCTATCGCATAGCCTGGATGGAGACCAACGGTTGAAAACCAGGACCCGGTTCGGCTGCCATACTCCCCGGATTGCGCTTCGCTTCATCTAGGCTACACATTGTTTCTTTACTTGTTTGTGTGGCAAACGCCACGAGTTTCATTTATTCGGGGACGAGATCCGCATTCAATAAAACGTGGCGCTAGCCCTAGCCGCACAAACCCCAAGCAACCCTAAAACCCACTCTCACCCCAAACCTTCCGCCTCAACAACGGCGAAACCCGGTACCGATCCTCGCCATAAATGCGCGCAATATGATCGAGCGTCTCCACCACACGCATCAAACCCATCGACGCCGCCCACGCCATCGGGCCCTGCGGATAGTTCACACCGTAACGCATCGCAGTATCCACGGCCGCCGCGTTACATACACCTTGATGAACCGCGTCCGCACCCACGTTGGCCAACATACAGACCGTACGCAGCACCAACAGGCCTGGATAATCATCGACAACACTAACCGCTTTCCCTAGTGCCTGAAAAAAGCCGGCAACCGTAGCTAGGGCGGCGGTATCACATTGATCCGCTGGCGCGATCGCAATTCGCGATGCCGCGCTATAGTCGAGCGCCAGATCCACCAAGACCAGATTCTCCAGGCCTTGTCTCGAACGCTCCGTGGCGCTACGCCCGTCGCTCAATGCGAGATTGGCATCGCCGATCCGCAACCAACCCGGCCCCGGGAAAGGAGCCTCTTCGCGTACCACCGCTATACTGGCGTTTTTCGCCAGATCAACAAGCGGTTCGAGAATCTCCAGATCCCCAAACACCGTGATTTGAGCAGGTGCCTCGGCACTCTCCGCGGTAGCGGGCTGCGGCGCTACAGCGCCCTCGCTATAGTCGTAAAACCCGCGTCCGGATTTACGCCCCAAACGACCTGCCGCTACCAGCTCCTGCTGGATCAAAGAGGGCTCGAAGCGCGTGTCGTGGTGAAAGGCGTTGAACACCGTTTGACTCACCGCAGCGTTCACGTCGTGGCCGATGAGATCCATCAACTCGAATGGCCCCATCCGAAACCCGCCACTCTCTTTCATCACCGCATCGATGGTAGCCACATCCGCAGCACCTTCACCCAACGCCCGCAGCACTTCTGCATAGAACGGTCTTGCGACCCGATTGACGATAAAACCGGGTGTGGAGCTGACCTTTACGGTCTTCTTTCCCCACGCTTCTGAGGTATCGAATACGGTCTCGACCACTTGGGGATCGCTCGCCAGCCCGTGCACCACTTCCACTAACTTCATTAGCGTAGCCGGATTGAAAAAATGCATCCCCACCAACCGGCCGGGATTCCGGAGCGCTGCGCCGATGGCCGTCACGGAGATGGAAGAGGTGTTCGTGGCGAATATGGCATCAGCTTCGACAATGTCCTCCAGCCTAGTGAAGAGATCCTGCTTAACACCGAGATCCTCCACGATCGCCTCCACCACCAGCGCACAGGGCGCCAACGCATCGAGTGACTCGACGGGATTCATTAGCGCTAGAATGGCGTCTCGTTTCGCAGCGTCAATACGCCCTTTCTCGACCGATCGCCCGAGGCGTATCCCGATCTTCTCGATTGCCTCCGCGGCCGCACCACTGCGATTGTCGTAGAGATAGACCGTATGCCCCGCCGTCGCGGCCACTTCCGCGATCCCAGCACCCATGGTTCCGGCACCCACTACGCCGATACGGCTGGATTGACTCAATGCACCCATTGCTACTTACCCCGAAAACGGGTCTCCCGTTTCTCCATGAAAGCGGAAACACCTTCTTGATAATCTTCACTCCGACCCAGCGCTTGTTGCCGATCGCGTTCAAAATCCAACTGATCATCCAGCGAATGGTGAAGCGATCGGTCCAGCGCCTCTTTTACCGCGGCCAAAGCAAGGGGAGCTCGCTTTAGCAGTTGATCAACCACCTCGTCGCACGCCGAGTCGAGTTGTTCATCATCGACACACCGCCAGATCAGCCCCCATCGCTCCGCTTCTTGCGCCGACAATGGTTCGGCCAACATAGCCAGGCCTGCCGCACGCGCCACCCCGACACGTCGCGGTAATGACCAGCTGCCACCGGTATCTGGCATCAAGCCCACCCGGGAAAACGATTGAATGAAACGCGCGGAGCGTGCCGCAATCACCACGTCGCACAGCAATGCCAGGTTGGCACCGGCACCCGCCGCCACACCGTTCACCTTACAGACCACCGGCATGGGTATGCATCGTATGAGACGAGCCAGACGATTGAATCCCTGCTCCAGATTCTCTCCCAAATCCAAGGGTGGACTGCCCTCGGCCCGGTAGCGTTCATTGAGATCCTGTCCGGTGCAGAAGGCACGCCCCGCACCGGTGAGCACGATCACGCGTGCCGAGCTGCTCTCGAGTTCTTCGAAGAGCGCCAGCAGCTCCAATCGCATCTCGGCAGTAACGCTGTTGAGCTTGTCCGGACGATTGAGCGTAACGTAGGTCGCGTCGCCGCGCTGTTCGACTGTCAGTGTTTGCCAAGGCATCGAGATATCGCGTTCTCAGTTGGTTTCGTAACAGCGGTAGTGCGAAAACCATTAATCCTAGCGTATTACTAAGTTTTTGGGCCACGCCGATCCCGGTAAAGACCCAGTAGGGTAAAAGAGGGAGTCGTGGAGAGGCCGGTCAGCTTTTCTTACCTTTACGTTAACGTAACATATGTTTTGGGCAAACGCACCCTGTTATTGTGTGCCGAATCCGCCGCGGTCTTTTCACTTTTTCGATCTGAAATCGGTCGTTTCTATTCAGAAGCCGTTCTGCGATTCAGCGTGGCCAGTAAGAAAATATTTCGCTTATGATTATTGTGAATTCAAACAGTTATTCACCATTCTTCTGATTTGACTTTATCTGGTTGCGAGGCAGGCACAAAGATTTGACGCTTACGAGGCGCCTTCCCTATATTGAACCCGTCCTCAAGACAATGGTCACAGATCTAACGAATCGCGCCCTCGTCGACCACAATTAAAACAGCGTTGATTCCCTCTCCGGGATTCATACCCACCGGGAGAACAGAGATGCAGGATCACACAGTCGAGGTCGATACCTCCGCCTCCGAGTCCCAGTTCCACTTTGCCGATAATTTCAATGTGGTTGTCCCGTTCGTCGATCGGCATATCGCTGAAGGTCGCGGTGAAAAGGTCGTTATTCGAACCGCCGATGGCGTCAGCGTGACCTACGCCCAGTTGGCGGAAAACGTCAATTGTTGCGGCAACGTGTTGAAGGGCCTGGGTATCGAACACGGTGATCGCGTGTTGATGGTGGTCAAGGATTGCGCGGAGTTCTTCTACCTCTTCTGGGGCGCCATTAAGGCCGGTTTTGTACCCGTACCGCTCAATACGTTGCTGCGCAGCAGCGACTACCAGTACACGGTCGAGGATTCCGCCTGCTCCGCCCTCTTCTACTCACCCGAATTTGCCGCGGAAGTGGAGCCCGCCCTCTCCGCTGCGCGCATCAAACCCGCGCATGCCCTGCTGACGGAGGGAAGCGATCATGCCCTCAGCAAGCTCCTCACCGAAGCGCCGACCACCTTGGACGTGCAACCCGCGGCTGCGACCGACGAATGCTTCTGGCTCTACTCATCGGGTTCGACCGGGAAACCCAAGGGTGCGGTTCACCGACACTGGGACATGGTCGTCACGGGCGTGGGCTATGCCCAACAGACACTGGGAATGCGCGAGGAGGATGTCTGTTTCTCCGCTGCTAAACTCTTCTTTGCCTATGGTCTTGGAAACGCTATGTCCATGCCGTTGTGGACCGGAGCTAGCGTGGTGCTGTTTGGCGGTCGGCCCACGCCGGATACCACTTTCGAGGTGATCGAAAAGTTCCGCCCCTCGCTCTATTTTGGCGTTCCGACGCTCTATGCCGCGCAAGTCCAAGCGCTGGAGGCCGCTCCACGGGATCTCTCTTCCATTCGTCTCTGCGTGTCGGCGGGCGAAGCGCTACCCCCTCATCTGTTCGAGAGCTGGAAGGAGAAAACGGGCACCATCATTCTGGACGGCATCGGCTCTACCGAGGCGCTTCACATCTTTATCTCCAACCAACCCGACAACGCCATTCCGGGAACCAGCGGTCGACTCGTTCCGGGGTATAGCGCGAAAATCATCGATGAAAACGGTAATCAAGTGCCTACCGGCGAAGGTGGGCAACTCTATATCAAAGGCGACTCCACGGCCGCTTACTACTGGAACAATCCGGAGAAGACCGCAGCGACTATGGTCGACGGGTGGCTCAACACTGGCGATACCTATCGCAGCGATGATAACGGACTTTTCTATTACGAAGGTCGCAGCGACGACATGATGAAGGTCGGTGGTATCTGGTGCTCGCCCTTCGAAATCGAAGCGACTCTCGCAGAGCATCCCGCGGTTCTGGAAGCGGCGGTCGTCGCGCGTGAAGACGATGACACGCTGGTTAAACCGGAAGCCTTCTTGGTGCTGAAAGACCCGTCGCAGGGCGGCAACGCACTGACCGATGAACTGGTCGCACACTGCAAAGACAAGCTGGCCAAATACAAATACCCGCGCTGGTTCAACTACGTCGAAGAGTTACCGAAAACGGCTACGGGAAAAATCAAACGATTCGAACTGCGTAAGTTGAACGAGCATTGAAGTAGGGTGGGCGTAGCCCACAGATGAGGTTTTCGTTTGGCTCGTGCGGGCTACGCCCACCCTACATTTGATGAAACTGGTGGTAGCAGAACGCTACGACCCTATACAAGGCGGAGCCGTTGAATCCGCTGAATCGACCACAAGGTCACACAACGCACGAGGAGGAGTGTATGAACGATTCCAATAACAAAGGCGTCACGCGGCGCAAGTTTTTACAGGGTACGGCGGCAGCGGCGGCGGCCTCGAGTTTTGTCCCGACCCGTTTTGCCATCGGTGCCCAGGCGCCGGTGCGAGTGGGTATTTTGCTGCCCTACTCCGGCACCTACGCCATGCTCGGCAATTCGATCACCGATGCCATGAAGCTGCGCCTGGCCCAGGCCGGGCACAAGCTGGGCGGACGCCCCATCCACTTTGTCCAGATCGACAGCGAGATGTCGGTCCCGAAGGCGCAGCAGAACACCCAGAAGCTGGCCGATAAGGAGAAGGTGGACTTTCTGGTCGGTCCGGTGCACTCGGGCATTGCCCAGGTGATGGCCAAGATTCTCGGTCCGCGTCAGGGGCCGGTGATGATTGTGCCCAACGCCGGGTCCAACGCGGTGACCGGTCCGATGTGCGCGGATAATATTTTCCGCACCTCGTTTTCGAACTGGCAGCCGGCGTATCCGGGCGGCAAGGTGATGGCCGATGATGGTCACAAGACGGCGGTGACCATTGCGTGGAAGTACGCGGCGGGGCGTCAGATGATGGATGCGGGGGCCGAGGCGTTCAAGGCGGCCGGTGGCAAGATTGTCAAAGATATCCAGGTGCCGTTCCCGGATGTGGAGTTTCAGGCGCATCTGTCGGAGATTGCGGCGCTGAAGCCCGATGCGGTGTTTGCCTTTTTCTCGGGCGGAGGTGCGGTGAAGTTCGTCAAGGACTATGCGGCGGCGGGTCTGAAGGACTCGATACCGCTGTATGGGCCGGGGTTTCTGACCGAGGGTGTGTCCAAGGCGCAGGGGGCGGCGGCGGAAGGGATCAAGACCACGCTGCACTACTCGGCGGATCTGGACAATGCGGCCAACCGGCGCTTTCGGGCGGCGTTTGAGAAGGCGACGGGACGGGCGGCGAATGTGTTCGGGGTACAGGGCTACGATGCCGGATCGCTGTTGGTGATGGCGATGGAGGCGGTGGGGGGTGATACCGGTGCCACCGATGACATCGTCAAGGCGATGGCGAAGGCGGAGTTTCCGGACAGCCCGCGCGGCTACTGGAAGATGTCGGGAGCGCACAACCCGGTGCAGGATATCTATCTGCGCGAGGTGCGCGGCGGTAAGCAGAAGATGCTCGGCGTCGCGGCCAAGGCGCTCGAGGATCCGGCCAAAGGGTGCCGGATGTAGTGT
>Ga0209260_10000502_pt1 | contig 14590 bp, 15 predicted proteins | sample WorMetTypGCAVOLI_FD_187421 | JGI IMG/M metagenome (GOLD analysis project Ga0209260, IMG submission 187421) | Marine gutless worms symbiont microbial communities from Max Planck institute for Marine Microbiology, Germany - Olavius algarvensis... ...
AGGGGATTTAACTACCTGGCCAAGGTGATAACGGGAGTGAAGTTTAAAGATGGAATCGAGGTGACGACGGGCAATCAGGTAGCAGCTGGATCAATATCCAAACACCAGATTTGACGAGAACTCCAGTGGAATCGGATGATCAACGTCTTTCCGGCTAAGGAACAGGCCCTGATCCGAACCATATTGTCGACTTCATTGTTAGGCGTTATCTCCCAGCAACTGGTCCGCACCGCCGATGGCCGCGGCCGCTTGGCCGCCATTGAAGTCATGCTCAATACGCCCGCTGCGTCCAATATGATTCGCGAGGGTAAAACCGAGCAGCTCACCAATGTCATCCAAGGCGGTGGCTTAATGGGGATGCAGAGCATGGACACCGCACTACGGCGGTTGCTGGATGCGAAACAAATCACCGGGACCGAAGCCTATATGAAGGCCAGTAACAAGGAAGATTTCGCGCAATATTGTGAAGATCCCCTGGAGTGACGACTACCCTCAAAGTTACATTGCCAGCGATAGATAAATCCTGATAATGCACGATAAGGTAGTCTGCTGTTTAGAGACCTGAGAATCAGGCGGGAACAGCGAATGCGGAAGGAGATGTAAGGTAATGTCCAAGCTGATACTGACCTTAGACGGCGCGGTGTTGAAAGAGATTCAAGTGGATCGCGACACCCTGAGCATCGGGCGTCGTCCCGGAAACGACGTCCAGTTGAACGATCTCGCCGTCAGTGGACGCCACGCCTTACTGACCGCCAGGGCCAACACCTACGTGGAAGACCTAGGCAGTACCAACGGAACTCTCGTCAACGGCAAGAAAATCAAAAAAGCGATTCTCAAGAACGGGGATGTGATCCAGATTGGCAGCCATCAGTTTACCTATCTCTCCGAGCAAGAGGCGACCTACGAACCCACCATGTTCCTCAAAGCCGAGTTCGAGCCCACCATGATGCTCGATACCGGTATGGGCAGTCGCCAGGTAACTGCCGATACCCGCGGCGGCCCGCTCGGCGGGGTGAAAATTCTCGATGGGCCCATGAAGGGTAAAGTGCTCGAACTACGCAAACCCTTCAATACCGTAGGCATCAATGGAGTAAAAGTCGCCTTGATTTCGCGAGAAGCCGGGAGTTACACCATACACGGCATCAAGAGCCGCAAATTGCGACGTGCTTCTGACCTACCGATGGTCAACGGCGAACCAATCGGTGAAGGTAGTCGAAAACTGAAGGATCAGGACAACATCGAGATGGTGGAGACAAAAATGCAGTTCTTTTTCATGTAGTGGCTGACACCCGTGCCATCAACTACTTTTCGACAGTACTGAAGCCTTCGAACCAAGCCAATTTATCACGTAGCTTCACCACTTCGCCGACGATGATCAAAGTGGGTGGTTTAATCTCTTTGCCTTTTACCACATCGGTCATGGTATCGAGCGTTCCCACCAACACACGTTGCTCCGACGTTGTCCCCTTCTGCACCATCGCAATGGGGGTCGTTTTGTCCATGCCATGCGCAACAAGCTGCTCGCAGATGATGGCAAGGCCGTGCAATCCCATATAGAAAACCACCGTCTGGTGTGAATGTGCCAGTGCCGGCCAGTTCAAGTTGGTGGTTCCATCTTTCAGATGGCCTGTCACAAAGACACAGGACTGTGCATAGTCGCGATGCGTCAGTGGGATACCGGCGTAGGACGAACATCCCGAAGCGGCGGTAATTCCGGGCACCACCTGGAAAGGAATGCCTTCCTGGGAAAGGGTTTCGATCTCTTCGCCACCGCGACCGAAGATAAACGGATCGCCGCCTTTTAGCCTGAGCACCCGACGCCCTTTGCGAGCCAAATGCACCATCAACTGATTGATATCGCCTTGAGGCAACGCATGACGGTCACGCTCCTTACCCACATAGATTCGTTCGGCATCGCGACGAACCATCTCCAAAACAGCCGGTGCCACCAAGCGATCATGGAGCACTACGTCGGCCTGCTGCATCAGCCGCAAAGCCCTGAATGTGAGTAGATCCGGGTCACCCGGACCACCCCCAACCAGGTAGACTTCACCCACCGTACTCTCCGGCGCCGCGCTGTTGATCGCCGCATCGAGCGCCTCTTCTGCAGCGGCTTCCCGACCAGAGAACACCATCTCGGCAATCGGTCCCTGCAGTGTCTCCTCCCAGAACACCCTGCGCTCTTCACCATTGGCGAATTTCTGTTTAACGCGATCGCGGAATCGTGAAACCAATCTTGCCAGTCGTCCGTAGGCGGCAGGTACTGTCGATTCGATACGCGCCCTGATCAGGCGCGCTAACACGGGAGAAGCACCACCTGTGGAAACGGCTGCGATCACTGGCGAACGATCCACGATCGCCGGCATGACAAAGCTGCAGAGACTGGGATCATCGACTACGTTGACCGGTAGATTTCGTCGCTTCGCTTCGCTCGACACCCTGCCGTTCACCGATTCCTGATCAGTGGCGGCATAGACCAGCGCGTAATCCGTGTTCAGGTCTGCATCACTGAACTCGCGCTGCAACCACTCCACTTCGTCAGCCTCGTGCAGTTCAGTCAACGAGCGGCCCAGTTCCGGAGCGATGATCGTCACACGCGCTTGAGCTTGCAGTAGTAACGACACTTTACGCGCTGCAACCTCGCCGGCACCGACGACCAGCACGTTGCGACCCTGCAAGTTCATATAGACGGGAAGATAATCCACGTTTACTCCTAAAGCCGAATTTTCCGAATCATCCGATGTAGTCGATGCCGCCCATATACGGCTGGAGTGCGTCCGGCACGCGTATGCGGCCGTCGCTCTGCTGATAATTCTCCATCACCGCGACCAGCGTGCGCCCCACCGCCAATCCTGAACCGTTGAGCGTATGCACGAGCTCGGTCTTGCCGGTTTCGGGATTTCGCCAACGCGCCTGCATACGACGGGCCTGAAAATCCCCAAATGTACTGCAAGAAGAGATCTCTCGATACTTTTGCTGACCCGGCAACCACACCTCGAGATCGTATGTCTTTGCCGCAGAAAACCCAATATCCCCTGTGCACAGCACCACCACCCGATAAGGTAATTCCAAGCGCTGTAATACCTGTTCGGCATGACCGGTGAGTTCTTCCAGCGCTTGATCCGAATCCTGCGGTCGTACGATCTGCACCAATTCCACTTTTTCGAATTGGTGTTGCCGGATCATCCCACGCGTGTCTTTACCGTACGAACCTGCTTCACTGCGAAAACAGGGCGTGTGACAGACGAAACGTCGCGGCATATCCGCATCGCCGACGATCGAATCACGTACGATGTTGGCAACAGGCACTTCTGCGGTGGGTATCAGGTAGAAACCCTGGTCGCCGTTCAGCGCGAAAAGGTCTTCTTCGAATTTGGGGAGTTGTCCCGTGCCCAACAGGCTCTGTCCGTTAACGATATACGGCGCGTAGGTTTCGATGTAACCGTGTTCGGTGGTGTGCAGGTCGAGCATGAATTGAGTGAGCGCGCGTTGCAGCTTTGCCAGTTGACCCTGAATAACGACGAATCGAGACCCAGAAATCTTCGCCGCGGTCTCGAAATCGAGGAACCCGAGCTTTTCACCGACGGCCACGTGATCCAAGGGTTCAAACTCGAATTCCCTGGGACTACCCCACCGTCTCACCTCTTCGTTGTCGTCTTCGTCCCTGCCAACGGGAACACTCTCTTTAGGGATGTTGGGGATGCCGAGAAGCAACTCGTCCAGCTTTTGTTGAACCGCAGCGAGATCACCCTCTGCCGCCTTCAGCTGTTCACCCAGATCTGACACTTGAGCCAGCAAAGGGGCGATGTCTTCACCTTTAGCCTTCGCTTGACCGATCTGCTTGGAGCTCGTATTGCGCTCCTTCTGTAGCTCCTGTGTCTGGACCTGCAGCGATTTACGCTGCTCTTCCAAAGAGAGGTACTCATCTCGGTTGAATTGAAAACCGCGACGTGCGAGGCCCGCAATGGTCGCGTCCAATTCATTCCGAAAACGTTTGGGATCTAACATAATGCTCCGACTCAACTATTGACCGCTGCGGGCCAACTGACCATATGGCCCGGTTCTAATGATTCGCTAAGGTGATCCATGATCTCCTCGGCACGCTCCGGCAGATCGAAAAACTCTATCACCAACGGTAGATCGAGCGAGACGTCCAGCAGCGTCGAGGAGTGAAGTTTACCGGATTTTCCAAAACCGGTGATGCCCCGAAATACGGTAAGCCCCCTCACCCTTTCCACATCGTGGAGTTGCTTGACCAGGTCTTTCAACCGATGCTCGCCCTCGGTCAGATAGATGCGCACCATCGTAACGGCCGTTTTGCTCATATCGCGATCCCGAACTGATTCAGATCTGCCTGGCGACAACCACGCCAATCCACGCAGCCAGTATGCAGAGCACCACACTCAACAGGACATTCAATCCTGCCTTCAATAGCTCCCCATCTTCCAGGAGGTTCAACGTTTCAATGGAAAACGTGGAAAAAGTCGTGAACGCCCCCAGCAAACCCACCAGCAGTGCGGCACGCCATTCTGCGCTGACGGCCAGGCGCTCGATCAGCCAGATGTAGAGAAATCCCATGGCAAGCGAACCGGCAACGTTCACCACCAACGTGCCATAGGGAAATCCCCTGCCCCACAAGGCATAGATACCGGTGGATACCCAGTAACGTGCTAATGCACCGGCTGCGCCGCCAATGGCTATCGCTGCGGTTTGGGCCATCACTGTTTGTCTACCTTACGGTCACGTTTTCTCAACTGTGCCAGCCGCTCAGCGATACGTGTCTCGAGGCCACGATCGACAGGGTGATAGTACTGAGTTTCCGGCATCTCGTCCGGAAAGTAGCGCTCTCCCGCGGCATAGCCGGCTTCTTCGTCGTGGGCATAGCGGTAGTTCTTGCCGTAGCCCAGCTCTTTCATCAAACGGGTCGGTGCATTGCGAAGATGCAACGGAACCTCCAGCGATCCGTAACGTACCGCCTCTTTTTGCGCCTGCTTAAACGCCGTATAAGCCGCGTTGCTCTTCGATGCACAGGCCAGATAGAGCACTACCTGAGCCAACGCCAACTCCCCCTCCGGGCTCCCCAGCCGCTCCTGCACGTCCCACGCGGCCAATGCCAGTTGCAGGGCGCGAGGGTCGGCATTACCGATATCTTCACTGGCCATACGCACCATCCGCCGGGCAATGTACAGAGGATCGCAGCCACCGTCCAGCATTCGCGTCAGCCAATAGAGCGCCGCATCCGGCGCACTACCACGAACCGATTTGTGTAGCGCTGAGATCTGATCGTAGAACGCCTCCCCACCCTTATCAAAACGACGAACGCCGCCACTGACCACTTCCCGCATCACGGGGTCGGAAATATGTCCCTGCTCGTCAGCCAGGTCGGCGGCAATCTCTAAAAAGGTCAATGCCCTGCGCGCGTCACCGTCCGCCACCTCAGCCAGTAAATCCTTTCCCGACGGTTCCAGGCTCAGTTGATGTTTGCCCAAACCTTTTTCGGAATCGGTCAGCGCGTTCTCCACCAGCGCGGTAATTGCCTCTTTGCCCAGGGGTTTCAACACGTGAGTTCGTGCACGTGAGAGCAGCGCGTTGTTCAATTCGAACGAAGGATTTTCGGTGGTTGCACCAATGAAAACGACCGTACCATCTTCAACAAAGGGCAAAAAAGCATCCTGCTGTGATTTATTAAACCGGTGAACCTCATCCACAAACAGCAGCGTTCCTCCCCCACTGTACTCGCGATACTGCTTGGCCTGATCGATGGCGGCGCGGATATCCTTGACACCCGAGAGCACGGCCGAAAGCTGCAGAAACTGCGCGCGGGCGTAGTGCGCTATCAGTTTAGCCAGGGTGGTTTTGCCGGTGCCGGGAGGCCCCCAAAGAATCATCGAATAGGGACGACCCGCTTCGATGGCCTGGCGCAGTGGTGCGTTGTCACCCAGCAGGTGATCCTGGCCCACTACATCATTGAGGTCGACCGGGCGCATTCGGTCCGCCAACGGACGCCCGGCATCTTGTGCGTCTGATGCCGGATCGAACAGATTATTGCCCGATGACATCGATTCCAGGGGGCGGTACGAACTGGAACATCTTCGGACTGACCGTGGGGTTGACTTTCACTCGTGAGAACCGAAACCGGGTGATCTGCCCAAAGCTGTCCTCCAGCTCCATGCTCTCCAGTATTCCCGCCACGAATCCGAGATGAATTCTCTCGAAGTTGCTGTCGGCCTCTTTGGGCGATAGTTCGACCCAGCGGGCTTGACCTTCCCTGTTGACCGCTCGGTAGGTAAAACTGGCGTCGAGATCGATGCCGCCACTCAACAAAAGCGAAGGCGCACTGCCCAGTGCCTCGGACAGCGGTCGAACCGTTACCTGCTCGAGTTCGTTATCGTAGATCCAGATCCGTTCGCCATCGGCTACGATCTGCTGGGCGTAGGGCTTTTCGTAATCCCAGCGAAACCGCCCGGGACGTTGCAGGACCAATCTACCGCTAGAGCGTAGGATCTGTTTCCTCTGCTCGCCCTCCACCGCTTGGTCAAACTCGGCTTCCAGGCTTTTCGTACCTTCCACGAGGTTGCGCAAATCCTGTATGACTTCGTTACCAAACACAGGTTGAAACAGGCTGACCAGCAGAAGCGTTCCGCCGACCGCCCAACCCCGCGTAACTCTCCTCCCATACCTCATCAACGGTCTAATCCTTCGGTGGTGGCGGCGCGAGCACTTCGCGTGCGCCGTTGGATTGCATGGAGCTGACGATACCAGCGTGTTCCATGGCTTCGACGAGCCGGGCTGCACGGTTATACCCTATTTTCAGGTGACGCTGGACACCGGATACAGAGGCGCGACGGGTCTCGGTGACGATGCTGACCGCCTGATCGTAGAGCGGATCTTGTTCGGTATCTCCGTTACCGTTGCCGCCCACGGTGCCACCGTTTTCTTCTCCGGCCTCAAGAATCTCTTCCAGATAGGCTGGTTCGCCACTCTTTTTCAGATGGTTGACCACCTCGTGAACTTCGTGGTCGGCCACGTAGGCGCCGTGCACACGCTGGGGCAACCCCGTGCCTGGTGCGAGGTAAAGCATGTCTCCATGGCCCAGCAGCTGTTCGGCTCCGGTCTGATCGAGGATAGTCCGGGAGTCGACGCGTGAGGAGACCTGGAACGCAATGCGGGTAGGGATGTTGGCTTTGATCAGGCCGGTGATCACATCCACTGATGGCCGCTGTGTCGCCAAGATCAGATGAATCCCCGCTGCACGCGCCTTCTGGGCGAGACGGGCAATCAGCTCTTCCACCTTCTTGCCCACCACCATCATCATATCGGCCAGTTCGTCAACCACAATGACGATGAACGGCAGCGGTTCCAGCGTGGGTGCGGCGACCACCTCATCGCCCTCGCTGTCGCTCAGCCCCCACAAGGGGTCGGGGATTGGTTGGCCGGCTTCCATCGCTTCGCTCACCTTACGGTTGAACCCCGCCAGGTTGCGTACTCCCAGCGCCGCCATCAGACGATAGCGCCGCTCCATCTCACCAATACCCCAACGAAAGGCACTGGCCGCCTCTTTCATATCGGTAACCACCGGCGCGAGTAGATGCGGGATGCCGTCGTAGATCGACAACTCCAGCATTTTGGGATCCACCATGATCAGGCGCACTTGGCTGGGCAAGGTCTTGTAGAGAATGCTAAGCAGCATGGCATTGAGTGCCACCGATTTACCCGAGCCAGTGGTACCTGCAACCAGCAGATGGGGCATCTTGCACAGATCGACCACCACGGGTTGACCGCTGATGTCCTTGCCCAGCGCCAGGGAGAGCGGAGAGGCCGCCTTGTCGTAGTGACGCGATTTCAGGATTTCGCTGAGGTAGACCAGCTCGCGGTGCTCGTTGGGTATCTCCATCCCGATGACTGATTTACCCGGCACGATCTCCACGACCCGAACACTTACCACGGAGAGCGAGCGCGCCAGATCTTTTGCCAAGTTGGAGATCTGACTCACCTTGACGCCTGGTGCGGGCTGCAGTTCAAAACGGGTGATTACCGGACCCGGATGGACTGCCACCACTTCCACCTCTACCCCAAAGTCACGCAATTTGATCTCCACCTGGCGCGACATCGCCTCGAGCGTCTCCGCGGAATATCCCTCTCCCGACGAACGCGCTTTGTCGAGCAACGTGAGTGGCGGGAGCTCACTCTCCTCCCGCGAGGCAAACAACTCGGTCTGGCGCTCTTTCTCGACCCGCTCGCTCTGCTCCACGGGTCGAATGGTTGGTTCGATGCGAACGGGTTTCTTCTTCTGTTTCTTTACGACCTGCTGCTGTTCGATTTTCTTTTCGCGATCGGCGCGCAGCTGGCGCCCTTCCCAGTTATCCCGCGCCCTACCGATCAGCGTCGAAAGCTGGCTGAGGCCCGCCAACGTATAGTAGCCGGTGGCATCCATGACACCGAGCCAAGACAGGCTGGTGAGGAGGGTAACGCCCACGAGGAATAAGGCGAGTAAAAAGAGCGTCGCCCCTATCAGGTTGACCACGCTCACCATGGCACCCGCGACACCCGAGCCGAGAATACCACCTGCCGTTTCGGGTAATCCCAAAACTCCGGTACCGAAGTGAAGCGCCGCCAAACCACACCCCCCTAGCAAGGTGAGGAGAAATCCTGCACCTCGCAGCGCAATCTTCTTGGGATTGAGCGTCGTCTCTTCGGCTTTGGAGTCTTGAAATACCAACCAACCCGCGTAGACGAACAGAATGGGTAGCAGAAAAGCCAAGTAGCCAAACAGGTAAAGGGAGACATCGGCAAACCACGCCCCGGCAATCCCCCCGGAATTGGCCACTGTGTCGTTGGCACCGCTGAACGACCAACCCGGATCCTTGGCGTCGTAGCTCGCCAACGAAATCAAAAGATAGAGCGCCACTACCGAGCAGACCAACAGTACCCCTTCGCGCAAGCCGCGCGAGAGATGCCGGGTGAGCTGCGGCCCAGCGGCTTTTTTCCGGGTTGCTTGGGCCAATTTATTTAAACCAACTTTTCAGGATTACTTATTAAGCTACTAATCTTACAGGGGTAATTACGATTAATCCAATCGACTACCTGGTTGCCGATTGCTTGATTCACCTCCGCATATCGCTATTTTTAGCGGCGATTCCAGAAGCAGCAAAGCATACCAGATTCACCTTTGACAGAGGGTGCGAGGCGCACGTATAGGGCTATTTGTCCGCGTCAGCGCTGTTACTTTACCCCCCTCTCTTGAGGCCGTAACATGGTGCCCTTTTAATGTGCGGCCCTTACCTCCATCTACACCCATACGAGTCCTGCTCCTGTGGCAGCGATGTGCCGCTGCCCCGAAGTGGTTAAGACTGTACAACTGACGATTAATTCGGAGATTTAGAGGAATGAGTGATCCCAAACACTGCAGACTGCTGATCTTGGGCTCTGGCCCAGCGGGCTACACGGCAGCCGTCTACGCGGCCCGAGCCAACCTCGATCCGGTGCTGATTACCGGCCTCGAACAGGGCGGCCAACTCATGACTACCACGGAGGTGGAGAACTGGCCGGGTGGTCCGGCCGATCTGCAGGGTCCGGGATTGATGGAGGAGATGCGTCAACATGCCGAGCGCTTCGACACCGAAATGGTGTTCGATCACATCCACACCGCTGAGCTGAACCAACGCCCCTATCTGCTCAAGGGCGATTCTGGCGAGTACACCTGCGACGCGCTAATCATCGCCACTGGTGCCTCAGCGATGTACCTGGGTCTGGATTCCGAGCAGGCGTTCCGCGGCAAAGGGGTTTCGGCTTGCGCAACGTGTGATGGCTTTTTCTATCGTGGCCGGAAGGTCGCCGTCATCGGCGGTGGGAACACGGCGGTGGAAGAGGCGCTCTACCTCGCGAATATCGCGGAACACGTCACCTTAGTTCATCGCCGCGATCGGTTGCGCTCCGAGAAGATCCTGCAGGATCGCCTGATGGAGAAAGCCAACCATGGCAACGTCACCATCGAATGGAACCACACGCTGGATGAGGTGCTGGGCGATGAGAGCGGCGTCACCGGCATGCGGTTGCGCAGCGCTCAGGACGATTCCACCAAAGAGCTCAATGTCCATGGAATCTTTGTCGCTATCGGCCACCGCCCCAACACCGAAATGTTCCAGGGCCAACTCGATATGGATGACCACGGTTACCTGAAGGTTCACAGCGGCACATCGGGCAATGCCACCCAGACCAGTATCCAGGGCATTTTTGCCGCTGGCGACGTTGCGGACTCCATCTACCGCCAAGCCATTACCTCGGCAGGAGCGGGATGCATGGCGGCACTGGACGCAGAACGCTATCTGAATGCGCTCGCGCAGGGTTAGCGGCTAATCGACAATCTCTATCGGCGTACCGGGGGTGATCGAGTCGAAGAGTTCGATGACCTCTGGGTTGCGCATGCGTATACAGCCGTGGGATTGGGGGATACCCATCGGCTCCTTTGGGGGTGTCCCGTGGATGTAGATATAGCGACGCATGGTATCCACCGAGCCCAAGCGATTTTTCCCCACTTCCAATCCGCTCAACCAGATGATACGCGTGAGGATCCAATCCCGGTCGGGAAATCGGTTTCCCAACCCTTCTGAATAGACTTCGCCGGTAGGCCGTCTCCCTTTGAACACCGATCCCACGGGCCGATCTTTCCCGATCATGGCGCGGGCAATATGCCACCCCCGGGGCGTACACCCACTGTCCCGCTGCTCCCCGCCCCCGGCTGCAGCGGTGGATACCCTATATGAGTGGAGCAAGCTGCCTTGTCGGTACAGCTCGAGCGTTTGCCGGGCGAGGTGGATACGCAACCACTTGCCTTTCGATGAACTCAAGAAGGGGATGACACAGGACGGCGTGTCCGGAGGGCTCATGACCAACGGGTAAAGGGGTGTTCGGCGAGATAGGAATTGTAATAACGTGGATCTTCGGAGACCTCCTCGCCTACCCACTCCGGCCGATCAAACCTGTCCTCGGCACTGTTGAGTTCGATTTCCGCAACCACTAGCCCTCGATTCTCACCTTCAAATTCATCGATTTCCCAGACGTAACCCCCATATGACGCCCAATGTCGCGTCTTCTCGACAACGCGACCCCCGCACAAGTGATCGAGCATCTGCCGGGCGTCGGTGGCTGGAACAGCGTACTCGAACTCATGTCGCACGATCCCTGATCGACGGCCTTTGATGGTAAGCCACGCTTGATCGCCCGCTAGGCGCACTCGTGCGACTGCGTCTTCTCCGGCAGCAAGATAGCCCTGGCCAAAGCGTTGAGACCGCTCAACGCTTGAACGCCAAGTGTCGTTGCGCAATAAAAACTTACGTTCGATTTCGATACCCATGCGCCCCTCGCATCGTTTTTCCTTCACTTCACCGAAAGTTTACTACAGGGATCGGCGTGTCACTGCGTAGCGTTCAGACCCGCTCAAATACGGCGATAGACTCTACGTGACCGGTGTGGGGGAACATATCCATTACACCGGCCCCCAAGAGCCGATAGCGATAGCGATGCACCAGCTCGCCCACGTCTCGCGCCAGGGTTGCCGGGTTACACGAGACATAAACGATACGCCGAGCGTCGATTTTGGGTATGGACGGGAGCACTTCCAGTGCGCCCGAACGCGGCGGATCGAGCAGCAGTTTGTCATAAGGCTTTTCAAGCCAATCGGCGCTCTCGTGATCGTCCGTCAGGTCGGCGGCATAAAACGAGGCATTCTCGATCCTATTGGATGCGGCGTTCTGTCTCGCTCGCTCAATAAGACCCGCGTCCCCTTCAACACCCACCACCTCACCGCAACGACGCGCCAGCGGTAAGGTGAAATTACCTAGGCCGCAAAAAAGATCGAGAACGCGATCGTTTTCACCGGGTTGCAGGAGCTCCAGCGCACGGTCGACCATTTTATGGTTAAGCGCCGAATTGACTTGGGTGAAATCCGTGGGGCGAAACTCGATTCTCACCTGGTACTGGGGTAGCTCATACCACAGCTCGGGGTGCTCAGGCCAAATAGGTACGAGAAGATCGGGCCCGGCGGGTTGTAGAAGTACCTGCAAATCGTGCTCCATGGCGAACGATTTGAGAAGATCGATATCCTCCTGGGTGGGCTGTTCGAGGTTTCTAAAAACCAATGCGCCCTTCGTATCACCGAACGCCACCTCGATTTGCGGAATTTTGGCTTTTAGCGTAAGCCCTCCGATGAGCTCGGAGAGCGCTAACAGTGCCCCTCCAATAGGAGGAATCAATACGTCGCACCGGCTCAGTTCGGCAACATAGTTACTGTGCCGTTCGCGAAAACCCCCCAATACGCGACCTTTTTTAGGCACATTCCGTACTCCCAAACGCGCCTTACGCCGATAGCCCCAGGGAACCGATTCAAGGGGCTCGAACACCTCTTCCGGTTTGACGTCACCTATATTTTCCAACTGCTCCAGCATCAACCGCTGTTTAATCGCAACCTGCACTTCACTGTCAATGTGTTGCAGGCTACAACCACCACATTGACCAAAATGGTCGCATCGCGGCGTCACCCGTCCTTCGGCGGACTGCAGAATCTCTACCGCATCGGCGACGTCGTACTGGCGATAGCGAGAGACATACCGCGCTTTTACCCGCTCACCTTCGATCGCACCGTAAACGAAAACGGTTTTACCCTCGACGCGCGCGATACCCCTACCGTCATGCGCCAAGGAGGTGATCTCCACTTCGATGGGTTCGGCGGGGAGCTTGCGTTTTTTTCGTCGTCTACTGGCCATACGAGTGGGGATACATCAACGTACTACGACACCTGAACGGGTTCGCAGAGCGTCTCATTGAGATGAATTCAGTCTGAGAATACGCTCGTAGAGAGATAACGATCACCGCGATCGCAGATAATGCTGACGATGACGGCGTTCTCCACTTGTGTAGAGAGTTTGAGGGCGGCGGCTACCGCCCCACCAGAGGATATTCCGCTGAAGATACCCTCGCGAGAGGACAATAAGCGGGCAGTCTCTTCCGCTTCGGTCTGATCAACATCGATAATCCGATCGACTCGATTGGGCTCGTAGATCTTGGGTAGATACTCTTCCGGCCAACGTCGTATTCCCGGGATACTGGAACCCTCCTTGGGCTGAACTCCGACGATTTCAATGGACGGATCCTTTTCCTTGAGGAAGCGGGAAACACCCATAATCGTGCCCGTGGTTCCCATGGAACTGACAAAATGGGTGACCCCACCGCCGGTTTTATCCCAGATTTCGGGACCTGTCCCCTCAAAGTGCGAGAGAGGATTATCCATGTTAGCGAACTGGTTCAGTACCCGCCCCTTGCCTTCCCGCTCCATCTGATCGGCCAAATCACGCGCTCCTTCCATCCCCTGTTCTTTAGTCACGAGTACGATTTCCGCCCCGTAGGCCTTCATCGACGCGATGCGCTCGGCACTCATGTTATCCGGCATAATCAGAATCATGCGGTAGCCGCGAATCGCAGCAGCCATCGCCAGTGCGATGCCGGTATTTCCACTGGTTGCCTCGATCAGCGCTTCACCCGGCTTAATTTCTCCGCGTAATTCAGCATGTTGAATCATACTGAGCGCAGGGCGATCCTTCACCGATCCTGCAGGGTTGTTGCCCTCGAGTTTCACAAGCAGGGTGTTGGTCGTCTCTCCGGGTAAACGCTGCAAACGCACCAGCGGGGTATTCCCGACGTACTGTTCTATAGTGGGGTAATTCATCGCTACGAAGTGTAACTGATCAAAACACAGGAAACGATTTTCATGAGGTCTTAAGTTAGCGAAACTTCATACTCTGGAGTAGGATAACCCAATAATATTCAGGACAATTTCTATAAAAACATCACGAGGGAATCCATGATCTGGATCACCGAGTTGTTAAACAGCATGTTCTCATTAAGGAAGATACACAGTGGGCTCCATATCGCTCTGATAACCACTCTGGGCCCCTGGCACGTAACTGCCAACGCGTCGGAGCAACTTCCTGGGGAAAACAACCTTTTGGCCGCGGAGTCCGAAGAGCTCTATTTCGGAGATCTGCCGATCGTTCTGTCTGCGACCCGACTGACTCAGCCCGCCTCCAAAGCGCCCGCTGCAGTCACCATCATCGACCGAGAGATGATCGAGGAATCCGGTGCGCGTGAGCTTGCCGATGTCTTTCGCCTCGTACCAGGTTTTATTGTCGGATCGCTGGATGGTAATCAGCGTATCGTGGGATACCACGGGGTACTCGATGCCTTTAATCGTCGAATGCAGGTACTCGTAGACGGTCGATCTATCTATACACCCTTGTACAGTGGCGTTCGCTGGACGGACCTTCCACTCGCTATTGAAGACATAGGGAGTTCTCGTCAAATCTGGTGTTTGGATATTGATCCAGCTGCTACCTGATTGCCCGTCGTCACCTCGATTCCATCTTTAAACTTCACTCCCGTTATCACCTTGGCCAGGTAGTTAAATCCCCGCTGCTTGCGCCAGGTTTTCTCTGCACATGCTGATAATTTGAACATCATGTGCAGCATGCCATCACGGGTTAGGCATCCTTTTGATCGCTTCGTCCGGTGGCGTATCGTGCCAAAGGTCGATTCGATC
>Ga0209260_10000509_pt1 | contig 14380 bp, 5 predicted proteins | sample WorMetTypGCAVOLI_FD_187421 | JGI IMG/M metagenome (GOLD analysis project Ga0209260, IMG submission 187421) | Marine gutless worms symbiont microbial communities from Max Planck institute for Marine Microbiology, Germany - Olavius algarvensis... ...
GGACTGGCGGAGTCCATTACGAGAAAAAAGATTGGTCGCGCAGCATCTGCACTTCACACACATCGTCACGCAAGCTTCTGGTTTCGCGCTACACTACACTTGTTTCACCGCTGAAGTTGTGCATTGGGCCAGACATCTACGCAGGCTTCAGCACTGGTACATGAAGAGGGCACGTACCACCTTGTAAAAAGAAAGAAAGAAAGCTTTAGAAATGTGTGCGTGCGTACTAGATGGCGTTGTGTGGAAATTTGATTTCCCCACAGTGCACTGTTTCGATGCGTCGCACTCACTACAGCGAGAGGGGAATATTGCGATAAACTGCATCGTTGCATCGTTGGTTGGTTGGTAGTTGGTTCGCCACTTCGTGAATTGTGGCTAATAGTGTGCCGTAGGCCTTTAGTTACAATTGAACACTAATAGGAAATCATACCCAAGGAATTCAAAGTAATCAACATCGCGATATTTGTAGTAAATTTGCAGTTAAGGGGCATATCCGCTTAACAATTTTTTTACACAATTGTTACGGGAAGGGCGTACCCGGTCTCTCACACCAAATTTCACATCCGTGGCTTTGGAAATATGGGCGTGCGTACTAGATGGTGTTGTGGGGAAAAATTTCGTTTCCCCACAGTGCAGTGTTTCTCTGCGCGTCACTCGCTACTAGGAGAGTGGCATATTGTGATAAAGCGTGTCGCTACGTCGTTGGCTGGTTGGTAGGTTGGTCATTGGTTCGTCACGTTCATGAGTTGTAGCTAACGGTGTGTCGTAGGCATATAGTTACTATTGAACACTAATAGGAAACCATACCCCAGGAATTAGAAACCGTCAAACTTTGCGATTTTTGTAATTAGTTTGTGTGAGAAATGTGTGCGTGCGTACTATATGGCGTTGTGGGGGAATTTGATTTCCCCACAGTGCACTGTTTCGATGCGTCGCACTCACTACAGCGAGAGGGGCATATTGCGATAAACTGTATCGTTGCATCGTTGGTTGGTTGGTAGTTGGTTCGCCACTTCGTGAATTGTGGCTAATGGTGTGCCGTAGGCCTATAGTTGCTATTGTTCACTAATAGGAAACCATACCCCAGGAATACAAAGTAATCAACATTGCGATTTTTGTAGTAAATTTGCACTTAAGGGGCACATCCGCTTAACAATTTTTTTACACAATTTGCCACGGGAAGGGCGTCCCCCGGTCGCTCACACCAAATTTCACATCCGTGGCTTTGGAAATATGGGCGTGCGTACTAGATGGTGTTGTGGGGAAATTTCATTTCCTCACAGTGCAGTGTTTCTATGCGTCTCAGTCGTTACTGGGACAGGGGAATATTGTGATAATACGTGTCGTTACGTCGTAGGCTGGTTGATAGGTTGGTCCTTGGTTTGTCACGTTCGTGAGTTGTAGCTAACGGTGTGTCGTAGGCCTATAGTTACTACGGAACACTAATAGGAAACCATACCACAGGAATTAGAATCCGTCAAACTTTGCGATTTTTGTAATTATTTTGCATGATGCTTAACAGCCCATCCACTTAAGCCATTTTTACAAAATTTGGCATTGGGAAAGAGTCCCAAATCTGCTCCCTCACGCAGAATATCACCGTTGTCACTTTAGAATTGTGGGCTTAATCCCCAAAATCGTTCGGCATAAATTTGCGATAAGGGCAAATCACCTTAACAATTGTTTTTTTATACAAAATTTGACATCGGGAAAGAAGTTCCCGCTCCCTGAAGCCAAATTTCACTCTTGTGGCTTTATAAATGTAGCCTGCCCCGGTGGCGCTACTGGTAGAGTCTCAGATCTGCTCTCTGACGCAAAATGTCACCGTTGTCACTTCAGTATTGTGGGCTTAACTCCCAAAATCGTACAAATTGGTAATTTCCGCATAAATTTCCCATAAGGGACAAATCACCTTAACAATTGTTTATACAAAATTTTACATCGAGAAGAGAGTCCCCGCTCCCTGATACCAAATTTCCCTCTTATGGCTTTGAACATGTAGCACAGCTGACACGGTGGCGCTATTGGTAGCCTGGCTACAGCGACCAACGGCTCTGGGTTCGAGACCCATTCTGGCCGGATCATTTGTGAGACGTTACAGCGGCGTGTGCTTTGAGATTAAATTATCAGGCAGTCACACAGCGTTCGACCCTGTCCTCTTTAAACTGTGACCGTTGGCTAACACTGGGTTTAGAGGCGCTCAGTCATTAGACCCTGCTTGAACCACTGATAACAGATGAAGAACCACTGCATGTTCTGGTAGGCCATTAACGGCTCTGATCGCACGCGCCGCTAAACTAGGCTTGGGGTCTACGGCGCGAGGCACGCTAGGGCTAAGCCGTCCGTCATGCAGTGGGTATAAGCCGTAAGAGAAACAGCAGTTACAAAGGCGAGCAGAATAAATATCGTGGCACAAGCCCTCTCCTATTTACTCCCCCGTTCCCTTCCTTAGCCCTTATACACACCCCTCTCTTTGGGTGGCTCTGATTAGGCTGCAGGCAAGCGGACTGGCGGAGTCCATTACGAGAAACAAAGATTGGTCGCGCAGCATCTGCACTTCACACACATCGTCACGCAAGTCTGGTTTCGCGCTACACTACACTTGTCCCACATCTGAAGTTGTGCATTGGGCCAGACGCAGGCTTCAGCACTAGTACATGAAGGGAGCACGTACCACTTTGCAAAAAGAAAGAAAGAAAGCTTTAGAAATGTGTGCGTGCGTACTAAATGGCGTTGTGGGGAAAAGTTGATTTCCTCACAGTGTACTGTTTCTATGCGTCGCACTCAGTACAGCGAGAGGGGCATATTGCGATAAATCGTATCGTTGCATCGTTGGTTGGTTGGTAATTGATTCGTCACGTTCGTTAATTGTGGCTAATTTATGTGCCATAATACCTCAGGAATTCAAAATCGTCAAACTTTGCAAATTTTGTAATAAATTTTCTCTTAAGGGGCACATCCTTTTAAACTATTTCTACATAATTTGGCATCGGGAAAGAGTTCCAGGTTTGCTCCCTCACGCAATATTTCTCCGTCGTCGCTTTAGAATTGTGTGCTTAAGCCCAAAATCGTTCAGAATTGGTAATTTTTGGTATACATTTGCCATAACGGGCAAATCCCCTTCACAATTTTTTAAATGCAAAATTAGCCACGGGAAGGGCGTCCACCGGTCTCTCGCCGCAAATTTCACACCAGTGGCTTTGGAAATGTGGGGGTGCGTTCTAGATGGCGTTGTGGGAAAAAATTTTCCGCTAGGGCGCGTCTGAGGGGCGCAGGGCCCCTTAATGTAAATTTGGGACCCCCACCATATTATCTCGGAAACTATTGGAGCTAGAAGTTGAAATTAACAAAACAATTACGTATGTGGTAAAGTACTTGCTTCGGGTACGAAAATTTTTCCGCCAGGTGGCATCCACGGAATGCAGGGTCCCCTGATGTAAATTTGGGACCCCCTGATATCTCGGAAACTACTACAGATAGAAAGTTGAATTTAAACATTGATATGGTAAAGTACCCGCATTGGGTACAAAAATATTATATTATACGACACAACCTGAGGACGGCCGCCATATTGATTTTCGACAAATGTCTATCTCCGAGACAGACTACAGCTAACAACTGCAAGACGGCTTTCAGCCTACATGTCGTCGAGAGCGCTAGCGACGACTACAACTTCTAGTTCATATTATAATGCTGCATGTAATCTTTATTAAGAACAAATGTTACAAACATACACAGTTACACACACAACACACTCGCACCAAACGGGTAACGGGTTGAGTCGGGTAAGGAATTAAAATTAAAATTTACGGTTCGGGTCGGGTAGGAAGATTTCGCTTACCCGCGATGCCCGAGGGGGAAATGTCCGGGGGATATGTCCGGATCACCCTTATTAGTATTTGATTGTAACTGCGTCTGTATCTCGTACCGTTTCTGAGATATTCACCGTCAAACATGGCGTGAAATCTCGCATAGGGGTTGTTCAAGCTATTGAAAATAGCGCCGTCTGTCTGTCTGTTGGTCCATCCGTCACGCGACAGTATTGTATCGATACAGCTAAACATATCAAACATTTTCACCATCTGGTAGACTCATCATTCCACGCCAAGCTTTATGGCAATATTCGGGCAGTGACCCCCGTAACGGGGGCGTCGAATGCAAACGTAGTATGAAGAAACGCTACTTTCTACCAATATCTCGCTTTATCTCGGAAATGATACAAGATAGAGCCATAATTACTATGGAACGGAACGCCAAAGGAACTCATAATCGATCTATCGAATAGTTCCATTTACAATGATCTTGAGTGACCCCTAATCCAGATTTGAAGGGTACGCCACGATTCGACGATGAATATCTCAGAAATGGTACAAGATAGAGACTAGGAATTTACACACGACTTACTCGACGATTTAATTTCGAATGACCTCGAGCGACCTAGAGTGACGGCAAGATTTTCAATGACACGGTACAGTTAAGCTACCTGGTGCTGAGGCCACTGTATAGGCCCATTGCAGTATTCCATACGTAATCGATTGGTTGACTTGGATTCCAAGAACAGAACTCCAAAATACGGGGCACATGAAGATAAGTAGGCGCAATGCTATAACAATGCTATAACTGGCACTAACCCTTACTGCTGAACCCTAACCGACCCACGAGGCGGTATAATACTGAATAACTACTATAATACTGAATAAGTACTATAATATTTTATGACGGTTTATGCTATAACTGACACTAAAAAAGGGAGAACAGGGATTGCGCCTACTTATCTTCATACTACCCCAAAATACTGCTTACATTAATTGTAGCAAAGCATCTACCCAAAATGCAGATTAATTTCATTATCCTCCTTACATAAAGGGAATAGTAAATCACAACGTATATCCATTAGATGAACGCCAACTAAGGAAATTGACCAGTCAAAAATTAGACCAGCATTTCAAGATTTCAACGACTTAGTTCTGCTAGAACGAAATCCTACAAGAATGAAAGCCTTTTTCGATCTAGGGTTACGGTTAGGGTTAGCTTTCGTTCTAGTGGAACTTCTTTCTAGCAGGACTATGTCCGCCTATAACAGGTACAAGAAGCTCAGCTGTTGCAGATAGGCCGCGCTATGGTTCGTGTCACTGAATATTTGCCAAGTTATTCAATGTTACTGGACACGGTACCATTCGACAGATCGCATACGAGTTCCTGTTGGCGTTCCATAGTAACTTGGCCCTAACTTGTATCATTTCCGAATCAAACGAGATATTGGTTGAAACCGCAAATGGTTCATACCCCTGTATTCAACGCCCCCTTTAGGGTGTTCCGTCGGAATATTGCCGTAGTGTTTGGTAGGAAAAAAGTAGAATGGTGTGGCTATGCTATGGTTAAAAAAGTTTGAGCACAGGCCTATGTTCACCAGTTTCGACACAATACACGAACGTGACATACCACAGACGGACTGACAGACGGATACCGCACGACAGCATAGGCCGTGCTTACGCAGGTATCGCGGGAAATATTCGGAAAAAGTTTTATTTCATCATTTAACATTATTCGGCATTAGACTAGGACTTTAGCATTCGCACGAGAAGACAATGCTACACAGGGAGCTGATGGTCACGCCTGAATGCGTGTCGCAGGCGACAGCCGACGGGGTGTTACGTCAGCCGGCTAGTATGCAGAGATGCTACTGCCGATAGTCGAATACACGGAAAACGGACATTTCCCCCGCTGGACATCTCCCCGCACGGACACCTCCCCCTTCCAGACATCAGGCCCCATACATCTCCCCCGCTTGTCTCAGGACAATTCCCCCTTTCCTTATACATTCTTTTGCGAGCTACTGATCTTCTCAGACGCCCCTAGCGGACACATTTTTACATGTTACTATAGTACCTGCAAATGCCTATCAGCATACGAAATTTCAACTTTCTACCTCGATTAGTTTCGGAGATATGAGGGGGTCCCAAAATAAAAAGTGGGCAATTTTATACCAAGCGCTACTACGCGTAAATGCCTACAGGTTTGCCAAATTTCAACTTCCTAGCTGCATTAGTTACGGAAATATGGAGGGGGTCCCAAAATAAAAATCTCCTCAGACGCCCCTAGCGGACAAATTTTTACATGTTACCATAGTACCTGCAAATGCCTACCAGCATACCAAATTTCAACTTTCTAGCTCGATTAGTTTCGAAGATATGAGGGGGTTCAAAAATAAAAAGTGGGAGCTGCTGATTTCCCCAGACGCCCCCTAGCGGACAAATTTTTACATGTAGCCATAATACCTGCAAATGCCTGCCAGCGTACCAAAATTAAAATTTCTAGCTCGATTAGTTTCGGAGATATGGGAGCTGCTGATCTCCTCAGACGCCCCCTAGCGGACAAATTTTTATACAAAGCGCTAGTATGCGTAAATGCCTACAAGTGTGCCAAATTTCAACTTCCTAGCTCCATTAGTTACGAAGATATGGAGAGGGTCCCAAAATAAATATGGGCGCTTCTGATTTCCCCAGACACCCCCTAGCGGACAAATTTTTACATGTAGCCATAATACCTGCAAATGCCTGCCAGCATGCCAAATTTCAACTTTCTAGCTCGATTAGTTTCGGAGATATGAGGAAGGTCCAAAATTAAAAAGTGGGAGCTCCTAATTTCCCCCAGACGCCCCCTAGCGGACAAGTTTTTATATGTAGCCATAGTACCTGCAAATGCACCAAATTTCAAATTTCTAGCTCGATTAGTTTCGGATATATGTGGGGGGTACCAAAATAAAAAGTGGGAGCTCCTGATTTCCCCAGACGCCCCCTAGTGGACAAATTTGTATACAGGGAGCTAGTACGCGTAAATGCCTACAAGTGTGCCATATTTTGACTTCCTAGCTCTACTAGTTTTCTGAGATAAAGAGGGTGTCCTAAAGTTTAATGTGGGGGCTACTACCCCCTGCCGTATCCCGTACGCTGAAACTTTTGTGTGTGCTTAAAGTATTTGGCAAGATCAAACAGCCTGCAAAATTTCAGCATCGTATCTCTATGCATCATGCAGTTATGCGAATATGTATTTCCCATAGGCTAACCATTATATGTGCCCAAAAATGGGGTTTTTAGGGGTCTTGAGGGTGAAGATATGAAAATTTTGTGTTCTGACCCCCAAAAGGCACCACCCTGCGTGAATACGCGTCTGTTGATGTATCGTAATGTCAAAATCGGTTCAACGGCCTGAGCTCTAGGTCCGTGGAAAGATTTTGCGTACAAAGAAGAAAGAAATAAAAATAATTATATTGGCTATATGGGGAGAAGTAACCTCTGGGGCGACCTTGACCATATGTGGCGTGTGGAGAGATATGGTGGACGTAATCACGTGTGCAATATTTGGTGACTGTCGGTTAAGGGGTGTGGGCGTGGTGCGAGGGGCAACTTCGCCCTCTCCCATTGACTTGACGCGTCGCCCTTACAACACTGGTCACACTACCGTGTGACCGTGTGATACACATCAACCAATGGCGTAGTGATACCGTTGGCCGCCCAGTGCGGATGTCAAATTTGCCTCCCTTCCGTCTTTGGAAATAATGGAGAACCTATTCTGCCCTACTGTCAACATTTTCATGCGCTGCACCGTAACACTGCAACGCGTTCAGTGTCACAGCACAAAGCCTCCAACTTCCATAAGATTAGGTACCCCTGCTTTCCCTCCCTCATAGACGTCACATGCGGTATTCACCTTCGCGTAGTTTTTTTTGCTACCAACTTTTTACTTTCATATGCCATATCCCAGGAAACCCCTTGGGGGCTTCAAGGCCGCAGTGGGTAAAAAACGGCAAAAATGCATACTTTGAACCCACGAATCGTTATATTTCAGAAACGATAGATGACATGCATAGACCAAGTTACAACGGTTGACTATAAAAGTAAATCGCATACGAGCTTCACCGTTCGGTACTGATTTCAATGATATCGAATAACTAAACTATCATAAGTACACACAGCGTAATATTATCTGTAGGTCGTTGTGTATAAAGGTATACTATCAGCAGCGAAAAAGATAGCGCCGGGTCTGTAGAGTTCAGCGATCATGCATAAATTCGCAGAGTGAATTGCCCGTAACCTAGATTTCATGGTCGTGAAATTCGACGTCAAATGTCTCGAAAATGTAACAAGATATAGTTGTGTTTACTAGGAGAGATGGATAAGAAGTCATGCTACTGAATGGTGACATTAAATTTTTTAGTTATCCAAATTGCAACGAAAAACTACTATTTCACGTTGAATATCTCAGAAACGGTACAAGATACACATAGTTAACAAGAAGTTACACACGTCCAACTCAAAACGGTGCATATTTCACATAATCATAAGAACATTAGCAAAATTTTCAGCGACACAGCTTCGCGTGGCATATCAGCGGACGCTGAGTTTTTTGTAACTACGAATTTCACATGGCAGTAATTTGTCGGGATCTGAGCGAGATCCTAGAGTGTACTTGCGTTGCTGCCTGTTATGTGATGATCAGCGCAAGGCGTTAGCGATATCTTAATTTCTTGTTCTTCGTAGGCAAGCAGGAACTAATACAATCTGAATTTGCATGTATATTTTTTTTCCAATTTTCGCCCATTGTGCCCTCCCCCGAACCCCTTTCGCTACGCCACTGACATCAACCAATTTTGTATATATTTTTTGGCATATATTAATCAAAAATCGGCTAGAGGTATAATTTTCTCAATTGTCTCGTTTTGCTTAATTTATGTTGCTTTGAAGCAGCAGCGTCTTTGAAGCCAAGGCTTTAGGCGCTTTATACACCGTGTTCCAACAAATTAAGCTGTAGTAACACCTTATTCTACATAGCCTTATCACTGTGTAGAAGCGAATGGAGGTAGACACGCACTATCAGGAGCGAAAAGACAGTCCTGCATGTGTAGATTTTAGCAAGGTACACATCGTGCATTATTTCACAGGGTGAGCTGACCCTTAACCCGTATTTCAAGGTCACGATATTCTTCAACGTCAACTATCTTGAAAATAGAGCTACAGTGATAGGATGTCGTATATGCTCCCATTTTCAATGAGCTTGAATGACCGTTAACCCAGATTTCAAGGACACGCCATTATTCGACATTGAATATCTCAGAAACGATGCGAGGTACATACATGGTTACTATACAAACCACTAATACCTAGGGCCTATTAAACTGTGCCATTGCCAGTGATTTTGATCCGAGTTTTATAGGTCAGCCTAGGTAATTTCAGCGATTTTGTATGAAAATAAGTGTAGCCTACTTTTCCGGTCTGTGAATAGAAAGAAGAGGCGATATAATGAAGGATGAGATTGCCGATGACTTTAAGTGACCTTTAAAGGTCGTTTCAGCTATAAACGGTTTCGTTGTCTGTATCTCAACAGTGCAGCACTGTCTGCACTATAGCCTACTTACTTATTACGCCAATGACGTCACCCGAGACGTCACTGAGAAATACTGGATAAAGAAGGCACAGTCCAAAAATCAATTTAGCAAAATTGACATTTCACCACAGCGATTGTACGGTTCGAGATCACGATTCTTGAAAAAGCTGATGGTAAGCGTCAGAGTTTCTTGGAGAGAAACATTGACGTCTTTTTCATTGATCAACAAATAAACAAAAGTTGACCAGAACTGTTTCACTGATCTGTTAAAGACTTCCTTACTGTCTGAATGTCGTCGACTTTATCCGGGCAATGCCTTTGAATTCATGCAAGACAGTGTTTTCCCACAAAGGGACGCAACAGTTTCTACGACAGAACACTCCAGACTCCATAACTGCTGATGATGGGCATCATTCTCCAGATCTTAATCCTTTAGATTACTGCATTTGGGATATCCTGCAGGATTTGGTGTACGATGGCCGACAACTTCTCTTTGCAAATCTACAGGACCTCAAAGAGGCAATCAAAAACAAATGGAAGGAGGTCACCATTGAGACAGTCCACTGAACAATGGAAAAATGACTGAATGCGGTTAGAAAGCAGAATGGCGGCGCGATTCAGCCGCTAATGGCTGTGACTGGGTATACTATCGATTTCATGCACAAGACGGGTTGAACTTACTGGTTATTTTGTACGTTTCGGACATCTAATACTTTTGCGTATTTCACTGTCAAAACAAAAAAGTATAACGTCATAATTTCTCACACTGTTCATCTATGACTGCTTCTCTTTCTTTAAATTATATTGTTGAGCAGTAGACATACAAAGCATTGCAAAGTTGGGGACGTTTTTTTGAGCCACCCGGCATTCAGTGACACGAAGGTCGCGCGGTCTCTCTGCGACAGCTGAGCGTCTTGTAATCAGATGACTGCATACACATTGAGGGCTGTGGTCGCCTGCGTGCATGATACGGCACGCGGCCTGCCTGAAAGTAAACAATGGCTGGTATGTAGTGGTCATCTGCAGTTCGGCTTGCTTACCGAGACGCGCACCTGAATGAACAATAAGCCCGAGCTGACCGTTGAAACCCGATGTCGGGTGTAGGACATTTCCCCCGCTGGACATCTCCCCGCTCAGACAGTATACAGTTAACATTTTGTCTAGAAATGCATACTTATACTTACGTTTGGTGTATTGATATGTGTATATGGTGGCACATCAGTCATACTGTTTGTTTTTCTGTTCGCTTTGCTTTGCTGATTTTTCGTCATGTATGGTGAATCAATATTACTATACGCGGCCAGCTTTGATGTAGCTAATGGCGGCCTACCACGTATTGACAGGCTGCCAGAAGGAACAAAGGATAGCAGCGTGATCTGCACTTCCGCGTCAAAGCTGGCGGGGCGGGCGAGTCCATTATACACATGTTGCGGCAGATGCATCATATGACCGCGAGCGGTCTTTAGCTCTCTAGCTTTCTTTCTTCTTTACGTTCCTTTATTATTACTGCTTTCTTTATTTGCTATCGTATTTGACTGGGAATAAAAAAAATTATATTAAAGAATCGGCTGCTATACCGGGGAGGCCCTATAGTGATTATATTACATAAGCGTCGATGAAAGATTCACCAAAAAATTATGCGCCCAATCTAAACGGTTATAACACTAGATTGTTTCGGTGACCTTCAACATTAGCCTACAACCTTAACCTACAAGAAACTCAGCTATCACAGAGAGGCAGCGCGATGCTTCGTGTCACTGAATATTTCGCTAAGTCACTTAAGATCACTCAAGATTATTCGAAATGACACTTGAGCAGGCGGTAAGTCCCTATTTATTGTAACTTTTTCTCCTAATTTCTGAGATGTTCAGTGTCATATAATGGCATGACCTTGCAATCTTTACTTAGATTGCAGAGAAAATGACGCCGTACGACTTACTGTTGGTCCGCTGCTATTTAAAGTATAGCTCCATTTTTTGAGTTGACGTTGAATAATATTGTGAACTTGAGTCTGCATTAGCAGTCACTGAAGGTCATTTAAAATGGCACCAATCGAGAGCTTGCTTAGTTTCCTATTCACATTCCATAGTAACTATGGTTCTATCTTGTACTATTTCTAGGATAAAGCCAGATATTGGTTAAAAAATTGCGATTTTTTTCATACCTCGACTACACTGGATGCCCCCGATAGAGGTTAACCATCGGAATATTGCCGTACAGTTGGATATGGAACAAGAACTTAGCTATCGCAAACAGATCGCGCGTAAGCTGCGCACACAATTCGTCGAGGGCATCTCCGTGACCTTGAAAGGTACGTTAAGGGTCACTCAAGGTCACTGGAAACGGAATCATTGGACAGATCATACACGACTTACTGTTAGACGAGTTATTGGACGTTGAATACTATCGTGACCTTGAAATGTGGGTCAGAGGTCACTCAAGGTCATTAAAAGTGGTACCATTTGAAAGTTTGGGTACAGTTTCCTAACTTTTCCTACCCTAACCCTAACCCTAACCATAACCCTAACCCTAACCCTAGGGTTAGGGGTCAAGGTCATTGAAAATGGCGCCGTTCGATAGACCACATGCGACTTTCTGTTGGTCGGCCATCGTAAATATAGCTTGTACCATTTTCGAGTAATTTTACGTTAAATAATACCGTGACCTTGAAATCTGGGTAAGAGGTCATTCGAGGTTATTGAAATGGTGCCATTCAAAAGCTTGGGTGCGGTTTCCTATTCGCCTTCTATAGTAACTATGGCCGTATCTGTAGCCATTTTTGAGATATTTAGCGTCAAAGAGTGGTGTGACTTTGAAAACAGGGTTAGGGTTCGTTCAAGGTTATTGGAAATGGCACCATTTGATAGATCGCATACGAGTTCCTATTCGCCTTCCATAGTAACTATGGCGATATTTTGCATCGTTTGCGAGATATAGCGACTTATTGGTAGAAAATCTGGAAATTTTAATACCACACCTGTATTTAGTGCCCCGCAGGGGTGACCCCGTCGGAATATCGTGAAGATGTTTGATGCTGATGAAAACAGAATGATTGAGCTACCGTATGGACAGAAAACTATGACGATATGTTAAGCCGTTTTCATCTGATATCGGAACGTTACGGACAGACGGACGGACGGACAGACAGACAAACAGACAGACAGACGGACGGATTTGCTGTATCAATTTCGCGCGTCAGTATGCTGACGAGCGATAAAAAGCGATCAAGATGTGTATAACGGTTCAGACTCAATACCGGCGTGTGACAGACGGACGGACAGACAGACGGACCGACGTCTTGCCACGGCATAGTCCGCGCTATGCATATGCGTCGCGCGGTAAAAATCCCAATCGGCAAATCCCGCAAGACATATGCTCCCCGGTCAAAACCTCCCGAGGACATAATCCCCGTGAACAAAATCCCCACTGACGACGCTAGTACAGGTGACAAAATTCTCCCAGCCAAGACGATTATGTGACTGTTGAGTTGTGTCAGATTCTAATCTGATTCTAATCAGATTAGAATCCGAACATATTATTCATTTTTCGTAACAAAAAAACTAAAGCACAACAAATATTGTGTACTCTAAAAATCTAAAGCCTAACACCATGGGGACATGTTGGGATTTGAAGTCTGCGTCCCCACGGGAGTCCGGTGAGCGGGAAGGCCCCTGGTCAAAGCGCTATGCAGCGTCAGAAGCTGAATGTTATTTATTCTAATAATACTTCATTTTTGCTGCGCGACGCTATGCTAGCGCGGCCTAAACCATCGCAAGGATGTCTGTCTGTCCGTCTGTCACACTCGTGGACTGTATCAAAACGGCAAAGCCGATCGTCATGAAACCTATGCCAGAGTGCACCAGGGCCTCTAGTTTAGTTTTCCCATGCCAAATATGAGTCGAATCGCACCAGAGGGTCCCGCTCTTCGGCGGCGTCAAATGGAAGGGGGTAGGCAAAAGTTGCGATATCGGGCGATGCGCCTTTATCTCGTTAACCGTACAAGATAGAGACTAAATTACTGTGGACGATGAACAGGAAGTCCTATAGGCCCAACACGACGATCATGTTTTCAATGACTTTGAGCGGCCCCTAACCCCGATTTCAAGGTCACCTTCTGTTGAAAAGTCAAATAATGTCGAAAATTAAGCCCCAAGCCCTAGTAGTATTAACAACTAATAGAGTCATACCAGAGGAAGCTAAAGGCACCATTTTCAATGACCTGGAATGATCTCTAGCCTTCATTTCAATGACAGACGTTCAGTATGGCGATAATAGTCCCTGATTTCGGTTACTGTCACTGCAACAATGTGCTACAACCTATAGCATAAAGCTAATAGTACTATTTCTAATTACTTCAAGTGACCTTGAAATGACCTTTCAAGGTCATCCGAAGGTCATTTCAAGGTCTCTATAGAATTTGACTGAAATTCAGTATTAAACGGCCAAAAGTGGGCTACAGCGAATGTCAGCGATCAGAACATGGATATAAAGGTTGTCTACATGAAGGGAGCGTCGCGCGGCCTATCAGTAGTTCCGGCGTTCAGCAAATTGCGTCTTGAATTTTTACTGCCGACGCAACGCGTACGGCACTATAAGCGGTCATACCGTGTCTGTCTGTGTGTCTGTCACGTTTACATATTGTATCAAAATGGCTAAAGCTAACATTGTAGCCTGTACCAGATTGTAGCCTAGGGACTCTAGTTTTTCTGTGCCAAATTTGGATCAGATAGCTTAAGGGGATCCACCCCATCGGGGGCATCAAATGGAACAGCGGTGCGGAAAAGTCGCGATTTCGGGCCCAAACGGTTACATTTGGGCTTTATGTATTCGGCGGACGCGGACGGCGGACGCGGACGGGGACTTTGTGTATTCGGCGGACTCTGTGTAGACATGTGACGATTGGTACACCAATGGTCATTTTTGCTGTTTTAACTGTCTTTTGACTGTTTTTGACTGTTTTTGACGACTAGTACACTGTTGGTACAGTCTTGGTAGA
>Ga0209260_10000519_pt1 | contig 14193 bp, 14 predicted proteins | sample WorMetTypGCAVOLI_FD_187421 | JGI IMG/M metagenome (GOLD analysis project Ga0209260, IMG submission 187421) | Marine gutless worms symbiont microbial communities from Max Planck institute for Marine Microbiology, Germany - Olavius algarvensis... ...
CGCGAAGTGCCGAAGCCGTGGCCCCGGAGCGGGGCGTCCGCGGCACGTACAAGTTGTCGCCCGAGCGCAGGGCGAAAGGGGGACTGGGATGTCCCGTTTCGCATCCCGAGCACGGCGACACTCTGATCTTTTTGCTCTCAGTCGGCTCACGAAACTTATAAATATCAGAGAGTTATCAACGGGAACAAGTCTATTCATTCAGTAAGTTTTGTTCGTTCAACGCATTGAAAATGCGCATTCTGTCATCCAGTTTTACGGGCTCACCGGCAAGCGAACCGGCACTCTGGATCATGGACAGGATCAGGCCGAAACAGGCTGATAAACAAGGCTTCAATCCGGTAATCATTTCAGATCCCCCCCTTTTTTGTCCTTCTTGGGAAATACTTCATTGACAACATAAGCCAATTTTTTGCTATAATTTTTGTCTTCAAAATTGTATCTTTCGGCGATCACCGGTGCAGACACGGCACGCCAGTCTGTAATCACCCGTTCTATTTTTGCTTTATGGTATTTGAGTTTATCTCCCGGTCTTATTATGGCTGCTTTGGTCGGGTTGCTTGTTTTCAGCTCTTCAACCGTGGTGCCCTTTTGCCTGGCGATTTTACTGAGGTTGTCTCCGGCAACAACGGTATATTCGTATTGGGCTCTATCGGTATCACTGCGTATGGATTTGGGCTTACTTTCCGAGCCTTGATATTCACCGCCGGCGTATTGATTTGGGCCAGGCCGGCTTTCAGTTTTTCATCCATGATAAGATTGCTCCCTTCTTCTCCCCGTTTCAGGACACCGAGACCGGCATCACCTGGGTTCCCGATCTGCATGGGGCGTGTTTTCCAAGCCGGGTTGGTCGGGCCGCCGCTTTCGACCCAAACCATGGCCTTTATCCACTTCCAATTCAACGGAGGCATGGGCTTCTCCACATAGCGGGATTTTCTGCCCAGGCGCGCATTGAACTCACCAGGATCCTTATGGTCGGGTCGTATCGATCCCATGCGGGATCGGTAATACCCTGATTCACGGTATCCTGCCACTTTTCATAGGGTGTTTTCGGCATTGTGGGTATCACCTGTGTCGCCTGGAAGATTCGGGATAGCGTCGGCTTCCAGGCCCGCATGGTCGCGGCCGGGTTCCGTGAGGGTCGGTCTCAGGGGTCCTGACTTATCCCGTACTGCGCCATTTTCTTGCGCAGGGTGCTGCGGCTTATGCCGAGTAGCCGAGCGGTCCGGCTTTGATTGCCCTGGGTGTAGTCGAGCAGGCCTTTGATCAGGGGCGGCTCGACCTGGCCCATGACCATTTGGTACAAGCCCCCGACTTCGTGTCCGTCGAGGTTTTTCAGGTAGTGTTCCAGGGTGCTCTGTACGCACTCCCTCAGGGTCTGTGCGCAGTCTGCCTGGAGGGGGGGCTCCTTCCTGATGGTCCGAGTCACTCTTCCGTGCCGCTACCCTGATATACCCACCACCCATGGATTCTCCACCGCGATGCACGTCTCTCGCACCCGATAGCTGTGTTGCGACTTGTCGCAATAGGGCTCGCTATTCCTCCTTGCCGCGCCTTGCTCTCGGGCACGAGTAACGTCCCTCGCTTTCCGCAAAACCCAACCATATTGCTCAGGTCCCCAGGGCGATCGCCCATTGAAAGGGTTTCAACCCGGTCTTGTCGTTTAGGCGGCGTTCCGGTCCGGTTGAACGATCCTTGGGTCAGGTTGCATTATGCTGATTTTCGGTGTGTCAGGCTACCTGGTTGCCGGCTACCAGCCATGTGGTTTTCGGGGGCGGGACAGTTTGAGCCACAAAGGCGTAAAGGGTGATCGGACCGCCGGGACACGGAGAACGCGGAGGGAATGCCATGTCGTCCACCTTGTCCATGTGGATTGCGGCGCGTTCGACCTTGCCGTCATACGCCGACATCGTAGCGTGCGCCGAACCCGGCCTACCCGCTACGGCGACCGCTCAAGAGTATCCACTCGCCCATCGTCCGGGGTGGGTCCAGGTTGAACCAAGGTGCGTAGGCGGCCGTGATTTGCGCGCCCTGGTCGCGCAGAATGCCGGACAGGGCGATGTGTCCCCCGGCGCGCACCAGTGCCGCCAGCCGGGCCGCGAGGGCGACCAGCGGACCGGCCAGGATGTTCGCCGGCAGCAGGTCGGCCGGTGTCTCCGGCACTTCCTCCGGGAGACAGGGGCGCAGGCGATCGGCGACCCCGTTGTGCTCCGCGTTGGCCTGGGTGGCCTCCAGGGCCTGGGGATCCCGGTCCACCGCGACGGCGTGGCCGGCCCCGAGTCTCAGGGCGGCGATGGCGAGGATACCTGAGCCGCAGCCGTAGTCGATGATGGTCTTCCCCGCGAGATCGACGCCGTCGAGCCAGCGCAGACAGAGGGCGGTCGTCGGGTGCCGGCCGGTACCGAAGGCGAGCCCCGGATCAAGCTCGACCACAACCGCGTCCGGGTCCCGCGCGGATTGTCCCTTGGGGCATACCCAAAGTCGTCGGCCGAAACGGGCGGGCGCAAAATCGTCCAGCCAGGCCCGTTCCCAGACCCGGTCTTGGAGCCGCTCGATCCGGGGCCGGGCGCCGAGATGATCGGCCAGGGATCGGGATACCGCCAGCGCGCTCGCCAGGGCTTGCGGCTCGTCGGGATACAGGGCGGTGAGTCTCACCTGATTCCACAGGGGGGTGGCGCCGGGGGGCGGTTCGAGTTGCGGCTCGTTTGCCGCGTCTCCCAGGGTCACCGCGAGGGCGCCGCTGTTCTCCAGGGCGGCCTCGATCAGGGGTACGCTGTCCCGCCCGACGACGAGGGAGATTTGGAGCCAGGTCATGGGTGTTCGTAATTGGGGGAGCTGCCTGACGATTACCGGCGCTTAGCCCACGTAGGAGAATGGGATGGACCCATCCCATTCTCTTCCATCGCTTCCTCACATACCGAGCTTTTTCTCCAGATAATGGATGTTGGCGCCGCCGGCCTGAAAGGCGGCGTCCAACAGGATTTGCCGTTGTAGGCGGATGTTGGTGTCGATGCCGGCGATGACCGTCTCACGCAGGGCGCCGGAGATGCGCGCAATGGCGGCGGAGCGGGTTTCCCCATGGGCGATGAGCTTGCCGATCATGGAGTCGTAGTAGGGTGGAACCCGGTAGCCCCTGTAGATATGGGTCTCCATCCGAATGCCGGGGCCGCCCGGGGCGTGGAATTCCCGGATCCGACCGGGGCTCGGGATGAAGGTCTCGGGGTGCTCGGCGTTGATGCGACACTCGATGGCGTGCCCGTGCATGGTGATGTCTTCCTGCCTGTAGCGCAGCTTCTCGCCGGCGGCCATGAAGATCTGTTCCTTCACGATATCGATGCCCGTAACCATTTCGGTGACCGGGTGCTCGACCTGCACTCGGGTGTTCATCTCGATGAAGTAGAAGCGTCCATCCTCGAACAGGAACTCGAAGGTGCCCGCCCCGCGATAGCCGATGCGGCGGCAGGCATCGACACAGCGTTCCCCGATCTCGTTGCGTTGCGCGTCGGTAATCCCCGGCGCCGGGGCCTCTTCCACCACCTTTTGGTGCCGCCGTTGCATCGAGCAGTCCCGCTCCCCGAGGTGGATGGCGTTGCCGTGCTGGTCCGCGAGGAGCTGGAACTCGATATGGCGCGGGTTCTCGAGGTATTTCTCCATATAGACCATGTCGTTGTCGAAGGCCGCGGCGGCCTCCGCCCGGGTCAGCGATATGGCGTTCAGGAGGGTGGCCTCGGAGTGCACGACCCGCATGCCGCGACCGCCACCCCCGCCGGCGGCCTTGATGATGACCGGGTAGCCGATCTCGCGTCCCAGCTCGAGGGTCCGTTTCTTATCCTCGTCCAGGGGGCCATCGGAGCCGGGCACGCAGGGGACGCCGGACTGCTGCATGGCCGCGATGGCGGAGACCTTGTCGCCCATGAGGCGGATGGTCTCCGACTTGGGGCCGATGAAGATGAAACCGCTACGCTCGACACGCTCGGCGAAGTCCGCGTTCTCCGACAGGAAACCGTACCCCGGATGGATGGCCACCGTATCCGTGACCTCCGCGGCGCTGATGATGGCGGGGACATGCAGGTAACTGTCTCGGGAGGGGGCCGGACCGATGCAGACCGATTCATCGGCGAGCAGCACATGCTTGAGGTCCCGGTCGGCCTCCGAGTGCACGGCCACGGTCTTGATCCCGAGCTCCCGGCAGGCGCGCAGGATGCGCAGAGCGATCTCGCCCCGATTGGCAATGAGAATCTTCTCGATCATGGCCACGGGCCCTACTCGATTACGAACAGGGGCTGGTTGTACTCTACCGGCTGCCCGTTCTCGACCAGGATCCCGGTTATCGTGCCCTCCTTCTCGCACTCGATCTGGTTGAGGATCTTCATCGCCTCGATGATGCAGAGGGTATCCCCCGCCTTTACCTGTCCGCCTTCCTGGACAAAGGATTTGCTGCCCGGAGAAGGGGCGCGGTAGAAGGTGCCGACCATGGGCGAGCGCACCAGGTTCTCCTCCGGTCCATCGTCCGTGGTGGGGGCTACCGGCTCGGGGGCCGGTACCGGCTCGCCCGTGGGCGTTGCGCCGAACGCCTGAGGTTGGGGCGGGGCGGATAGGATCGGGGGTTGCGCCGTGGCGCCATGGCGACTGATCCGAATCGATTCCTCGCCCTCGTGGACCTCGATCTCGGCGACGTCGGATTCCTTCAGCAGCTCGATGAGCCTCTTGAGTTTGCGAATATCCATGTTTGCGTCGTTACTCCCGCTCGGTATCCCGATCCAGCCGCTCGATGGCCGCCTTCAGCGCCAGCTCGTAGCTCAGGGCGCCCAGCCCGGTGATGGTGCCCGCGGCAATGTCCGAGAAATAGGAGTGGGCGCGGAAGGGCTCTCGGGCGTGGATGTTGGAAAGGTGTACCTCGATGAAAGGAATCGCTACGGCGAGCAAGGCGTCCCGCAAGGCGATGCTGGTGTGGGTAAAGGCCGCCGGGTTGGCGATGATGAAGGCGACGCCGTCACGGCCCGCGTTCTGGACCGCCGCTACCAGCTCATGTTCCGCATTGCTCTGCACGAGCTCGACGCGGTGCCCTGCTGCCGTAGCCTGGCGTTGCAGCCTGGCGCCGATGTGCGCCAGGGTGTCTCGTCCGTAATGCCCCGGTTCCCGGGTGCCGAGCAGGTTCAGGTTGGGGCCGTTTAAAACGAGAATCGATGCCATGAGTGTGGAGGTCAATGGTGCGCGCGGTGGAGGCGGGGAAGAGGAGTAGCCGCAAACTCTCGATTTCCGGGCGGGCAAAACCGAAAGGTATGATCATAGCCGCGTCCGGACGGCAGGCCGGATTTCGCAAGGATCTGTCCCGAAGCCGGGGAGAACCCGTGCCGAAATCCCGCAATTTGCGATCCCAGGACGGTGATTTCACTCCGATCCATAATAACGCAAAATGGAGTCGATGAATGATTCCGGATCGCCCGGAATCGTTCGCGTCGGACATGTCAGACCGGTCCGACCAGTCAGTGGAGCCATGAATCGACGTCATATCCCCGCCCGTTAGGCTCCCTGGTTCGGGAAAGCAAGGGCTCCAAGTGCTCGGTCAAAGCGGCATGGGTCACCTCACCGGTTTGTTCGTAGACCCGTTTCCCGTCGGCGTCGAAGATCGCCGTAAAGGGGAGGCCTTGCAGTCGGTTGCCCAGGCGCCGGGACAACTCGATGGTATCCGTGTCGCCGAGCAGGATCGGAAAGTCGACCGGATGCTCGACCAGAAAGCGTTCCACATCCTCCTTCCGGTCGATGGCAATCCCGACAATCTGCAAACCGGCGTCGGCGTGGGTGCGCTGCAACTCATCGAACAACGGCAGCTCCCGTAGGCAGGGTGGGCACCAGGTGGCCCAGAAATTGAGCACCAGCACCTTGCCGGCCCAACGGTTGGCGGCAATTTCCCGGCCGTCGATGGTGGGGAGGCGAAGCCGCGGCAGTCGATCGAGGTGATCGATTTCAAGGTTCCGGCCCCAGGGAAGCGGCGGCCCGGACCCCGATTCTTCATCCGGCCACCGCGCATCGAAGAGAATGAACCCGATGATACCGAGGGCGCCGGCAACTACCATTGTGAGTATGAGTTTACCGGTGGTCATGGGATGATCCTACGCAAGTGGTTGACGAACTCCCGCGCCGGTTTGAAACCGATTACCCGATAGCCACGCAGTTCCCGACCCTCGGGATCGAAGAACAGGATCGCCGGCGGTCCGGGGATGGCAAAACGCCCGTGCATCAGGGCTTGGTCTTGTGCGTCGTTGGCGGTGACATCCGCCTGGAGCAGGAGGAAGCGGTCCAGCTCGGCGACCACGGTCGGATCCGAGAATGTAGAGCGCTCCAGCTCCTTGCAGGACACGCACCAGTCCGCATAGAAATCCAATAGGACCGGTTTGCCGGCGCTAGCCGCCGCGGTGAGCTCCCGGTCCAGATCCGCGCTCGACTTGATGGGTTTGAAGACGGCGTGTTGTTCGGTGGCTTCTCCCCCCCCCAGGCCGAGCCCGCGCAGGGGTTGCAGCGTATCCTTACTGCCCGCGGCCGCGCCCACCAGCATCAGCACGCCGTAGGTGAGCAGGAAGAGGCCCAGGCCTTGCCACAACTTCTTCCAACCGCCCGCGCCGGGCGGCAGTTGCCGCAGGGCGCCCAGATACACGGCCGAGCAGATCAACAGTAGTCCCCATAAGGCCATGGCGACCGCGGGGGGCAGGATACGCTCCAGAAGCAGGATAGCCACCGCCAGCAAGGCCACGCCGAAAACGGCCTTCACCGCGTCCATCCAGGCCCCGGCCTTGGGCAGTAGTTTGCCCGCCGAGGTGCCGATGGCGATCAACGGGGCGCCCATGCCCAGACTGAGGGCGAACAGGGAGGCGCCGCCCAGTAGCCAGTCGCCGGTTTGGCCGATGAAGATCAGGGCGCCGGCCAGGGGTGGCGCGACGCAGGGGCCGACGATCAGGGCCGAGAGCAGGCCCATGATCGCCACTCCGGCCAGGGTCCCACCCTCCTGACGGTTGCTGACATCGGCGAGCTTGGATTGCAGCCTGGAGGGCAGCTGCAATTCATAGAAGCCGAACATGGACAGGGCCAGGGCGACGAAGACCAGGGCGAAGAGGCCGAGGACCCAGGCGTTCTGGAAGGCGGCCGGCAGGTTGGCGCCGAACAGGCCCGCAAGCACCCCGGCGGCGGCGTAGGTCAGCGCCATTGCCGACACATAGACCAGGGACAGCAGGAATGCCTTATCGGTAGTGATGGCCGCGCCCTGGCCGACGATGATGCCTGACAGGATGGGGATCATCGGAAACGCACAGGGGGTGAAGGCCAGCAGCAGGCCGAAGCCGAAGAACAGGGCCACGATCACCCACGGATTACCGCCGGCGAGCAGGGCCGCGATACGGTCGGATTCGGAAAGTGGTTCAGAGTCCGCCGTGGTCTCCGGGAGGGGGGTAGCAGCGACTGTCGCTTGGGTCGGGGACGGAGTGACGTTCGTGACCGCCGTCGCGGCGGGCAGGTCCAGGCCGATCCGCCGGGTAACCGGGGGATAGCAGATCCCGCGCTCGGCGCAGCCCTGATACCGCACCACCAGATTCAGCCTGGTCGGTTCCGGCGTGCCGCGCACCAGCGGCAGCGGCAAATCGATGCGGTGATGATAGATGGCGACGTCGCCGATAGTGCCGTCCGGGCGTACCGTATCGGGCTTGATCTCCGCTGCCGGCAGCTCATAGGGGCCGAGGGCGACATGCGGGGTATCGGCCACGGCGATTCGAATCTTCTCCCGGTACAGAAAGGTCCCGTCCGCGATGTTCCAGGTAAGCCGGAGACGATCCGGGGCCGCGATCTCGGCGGTGAACCGGAACGCCTCTTCCGCTTTCGGGATCTTGTCTTCCCTTCCGAAGCCCAACCATTGGCCGAGACCGGCGACGGTATCCGGCGCCGGTCGTTCCAGGGCCCCGGTGGGGGCCGCGCTTGCGGGGGATGCGGCGCCTGCCGGCATCGGGAGCGGCTGCTTGTGGGGTGGGTAGCATACCCCCCCGTCGGCGCAGCCCTGAGAACCGGTCTCCGGCTTCCGGGTAGCGCCGACGTCCGGCCCACGCTCGATGGGGACCCGGCTATCGACGTCACCGCGATAGATCGCCACCTTGTCCTGCTCGCTCTCGGCGGCCGGCATCCTCGCGTCGCCGGTCTCGATTCCGGGCGTGTCGCTACGGGAACCGAACCTGTCGCGATCCGGGGAGTAGCCGTCCGCGATGTCCCAGGATGCCGGGGGGGAGGCCGGGTCGAGGGTTCGGCCCGAGACGCGAAAGGCCGGGTCGGGGGGCAGAAGTCTCCCTTTGCCCGCCGTGACCGACAGGCTAACGAGCAGCGGTAATAACAGAAGCAGGAGGGTCAGGCGTCGGTCGCGGTGCATGTGCTTACCCACTGGAGGTACGCGGGCAGGCCCCTGGTCACGGGGACTGCGATGATTTCAGGCAACTCGTAGGGGTGCAGCGCGCAAAGACGCGCGCGCAGTGCATCGAAGCGGGCGTCCGCGGTCTTGATCAGCAAGAGGGTTTCGGCGTCCCGTTCCACCTTACCCTGCCAGAGATAGACGGACGTCAGCGCCGGCAACCGGTTGACGCAGGCGGCAAGCCGTTCTTCCACCAGCGCCTCGGCGATCCTGGCCGCGGTCTCCTCATCCGGGCAGGTGCAGAAGACCAGCAGGACCTCCGGCCCGGTATACCTGTCACCCATGGATCTTCCTCCGTCCTGTCTACCTGATGTCGGTGCCGCCGAATGATAACTCGAGATGGAAAGCGGATGGTTGTCTATCTCTAGCGAGGCATCGCCTCAGACCGACGAAAACCCAACCCGAGGTTGGTCACGAACCCTCAATAGGACAAGATTGACAGGATTCTTGTCGTTCCTGAAAATCCTACGCCTGATCACGTCCTTACCAAACCAGCACCTGATTAGCAAGGAACTACAGCTACCCCCAGGAGCGACCGTAAAATCGGCGCTGATACGGGTGTGGCAAAGGTGATTCCTTCCTGGGACCGCGGGCGTCTCGCCCGCATCGGGTCCGCACAGCGGACCCGACAACCAGTTCCGCAATGTGCCCTGGTTTCGGGGACTCTCTTCGGGCCGGCCCATTGACAACCAGGGGTTGGCTGAATCATCTTGCTAATCAGGAAATCCTTTGTACCTTTGCGGTTCAATAATCTCTGCGCCTGGTCCATCTCCACGGGTGTAGGGAGCACGCTGGTAACTGGAAGCCGACGACATGCACGTTGACCGTCCAAGGGAATTCTCTATACTATGTTGCGCTGCACAAAGGGGTGGTTCCCGCGCGTTGTACGACCGGAAAATAGATTCCGGGTGGTCTTGATGACCCCTCGCCCGATGCGGTTTCCGCCGGTTGCAGCGCCGGCGTCCGTGATATTCGGTCGCCCCGATGGATTGAAGAACGGGGTATTTAGTTATGAACGGATCGGACCAATCCGGGGACGGCGGGGAAACCCCGGCGGACGGGCCGGCACCTGGGGCCGATGAGAAGCCGAAGACGCAGCCACCGGGTCCCCGGGAGGTCGGTGGTCCGCCGGGGCCGGAACCTACCCGCTACGGGGATTGGGAGAAGGCAGGCCGCTGCATCGATTTTTGATGGGATCCCCCGCGACGTTCCTGCTGATTTCCTTTTCAGAATTCTCACTGTGATAGCCACGAGGTAAGGCGCATGGGTAACACCGACCGACCGCTCTCTCCGCATCTGCAGGTATACAAACCGCAGCTCACCGCGGTTCTTTCCATTCTCCACCGCGCCAGTGGCGTATTCTTGACTATAGGTTCCCTGTTGTTGGTTTGTTGGCTGGTGGCCTTGGCGCAGGGGCCCGAGAGCTATGCGAATGTGCAGGGGTTTCTCGGTTCCGGAATCGGGCGCACACTGCTGTTCGCATGGGTCTTCGCACTCTTTTATCACCTGTGCAACGGGATTCGTCATCTGTTCTGGGATATGGGAGTGGGTTTTGAAATCAATACGGTCTATGCCTCCGGAAGGATCGTGGTGGTCACGGCGCTTGCCTTGACACTGATCGCCTTCAGTATGGCCTACGCAATGCGGGGAGGTGTGTAATGGACATGCGTGCACCCTTGGCACGGGTTCGTGGACATGGCTCGGCGAAGGCGGGGGCCCACCACTGGTGGGCGCAACGGCTGTCGGCCATCGCCCTGGTCCCGCTCTTCCTCTGGTTCGTCGCATCCCTGGCCGGCATCGTGACGGCCGACCATGCGACGGCCGTGAAATGGATCAGTTCACCCTACAACAGCGCGTTCCTGATCCTGCTGATCGGGGCGCTGTTCTATCACGCCCAACTGGGGATGCAGGTGGTCTTCGAGGACTACATCTCCACTCACTGGCTGCAGGTGGCGAGCATTATCCTGGTTCGGTTCGCGGCGCTGCTGTTGGCCGTTGTTTCCATCGTCGCGATTCTGCGCATTGCCTGGGGGGGGTGAACCATCATGTCGGAAGCTTATCAAATCGTCGATCATGCCTATGACGTGGTCGTAGTCGGTGCCGGGGGGGCCGGTCTGCGGGCAACCTTCGGTGCCGCCGCCAAGGGTCTCTCCACGGCCTGCCTCACCAAGGTATTTCCCACCCGGAGCCATACGGTAGCCGCCCAAGGGGGCATGAGCGCCGCCCTCGGCAACATGGGGAAAGATGACTGGCGTTGGCACATGTACGATACCGTCAAGGGCTCGGATTGGCTCGGGGACCAGGACGCCATCGAGTACATGTGTCGCGCGGCCATCCCCGCCGTCATCGAGCTGGAACACTATGGCGTGCCCTTCTCCCGGACCGACGAGGGGAAGATTTACCAACGCCCGTTCGGGGGCATGACCACCAACTACGGGGAAGGCACCGCCCACCGCACCTGCGCCGCCGCCGACCGTACCGGGCATGCCATCCTCCACACCCTCTACCAGCAAAGCCTGCAATTCAAGGCGGAATACTTCATCGAGTACTTCGCCCTGGACCTCATCATGGACGACGAGGGCGCCTGTCGCGGGGTCATGGCCTGGGACCTGGATACCGGCACCCTGCATCGGTTCCGCGCCCATCAGGTGATCCTGGCCTCCGGGGGTTACGGCCGGGCCTACTTCTCCGCCACCTCCGCCCACACCTGCACCGGCGACGGAAACGCCATGGTCCTGCGCGCCGGACTGCCGGTCCAGGACCACGAATTCGTCCAGTTTCACCCCACCGGCATCTACGGCTCCGGCTGTTTGATCACCGAGGGCTCCCGCGGCGAGGGGGGCTACCTGACCAACGCCAAGGGCGAGCGCTTCATGGAACGCTACGCGCCGAACGCCAAGGACCTGGCCTCCCGCGACGTGGTGAGCCGGTCCATGACCATCGAGATCCGCGAAGGGCGGGGGGTCGGTCCCGAAGCCGATCACATCCACCTGCACCTGGAGCACCTGGGTCCGGAAGTCCTCAACGAGCGGCTGCCCGGCATCTCCGAGTCCGCGCGGATCTTCGCCGGGGTGGACGTCACCAAAGAACCCATCCCCGTCTTGCCCACCGTGCACTACAACATGGGCGGCATCCCGACCAACCTGTACGGCGAAGTCGTGACCCTGCGGGACGGGGACCCGGACGCCGTGGTGCCGGGCCTGATGGCCATCGGCGAGTGCGCCTGCGTCTCCGTCCATGGGGCCAATCGCCTGGGCTCCAACTCCCTGCTGGACATCGTCGTCTTCGGCCGGGCCGCTGCCGAACGCAGCGCCGAACTCACCAAACCCGGCGACAAGCACAAATCCCTGCCGGCGGATGCGGACGACAAGATCGTGCAGCGCTTCGATGGGCTGCGTCACGCCAAGGGCTCCCAGCCCACGGCGGAGCTCCGCATGAAGATGCAGAAGACCATGCAGAACTATGCCGCCGTCTTCCGTACCGGCGAGACCCTGGACGAAGGCGTCAAGCAAATCGGCGAAGTGCGCACATCCTTCAGCGACGTCGGCGTCACCGACAGAAACATGGTCTGGAACTCCGATCTGGTGGAGACCCTGGAGCTGGACAACCTGCTGGCGCTGTCGGTCGTAACCATGCACAGCGCCCGCAACCGTGAGGAAAGCCGAGGGGCCCATGCCAGGGAAGACTACCCGGACCGCGATGACGAGAAGTGGCAGAAGCACACCCTGGCCTGGCTCGGGGAAACCGGCGAGCCGACCATCGACTACCGGCCGGTCCACTACTACACCCTTACCGACGAAGTCAAGGTGGTGCCGCCCAAGGCGCGGGTGTATTGATCCAGTGGATATGGGCCGTTGCCAAAACGGCCGACAGAGTCTTTTTGCGTTGTCGCGCCTTGCCGTCCCCGGAAACCTCGACAGAGGAACGGCGGGCAAGGTGATGGCAACCGACAAACACGAGGAATTATCCAATGGCTGAGTTTCGGCTTCCGCAAAATTCGGTCGTGCAAAAGGGTAAGACATTCGATGCCGCCGAGGGTGCGAAGAACACCAAGCGTTTCGTGATCTACCGCTGGGACCCCAACTCCGGCGAAAACCCGCGCACCGACACCTATGAAATCGATCTCGACAGCTGCGGCCCCATGGTTCTCGACGCCGTGCTCAAGATCAAAAACGAAGTGGACCCGACGCTTTCCTTCCGACGCTCCTGTCGCGAGGGCGTGTGCGGCTCCTGCGCCATGAACATCGACGGCACCAATACCCTGGCCTGCACCAAGGCGATCGACGACATCAAGGGCGATGTCAAGATCTACCCCCTGCCGCATCTGCCGGTGGTCAAAGACCTGGTGCCCGACCTGACCAACTTCTATGCCCAGTACGCCGCCATCAAGCCCTGGATGTTGACCCAGTCCACCCCGCCGCCGGATCGCGAGCGCCTGCAATCCAAAGAAGACCGGGCAAAACTCGACGGGCTCTACGAGTGCATCCTCTGCGCCTCCTGCTCCACCAGCTGCCCCAGCTACTGGTGGAACGGCGACCGCTATCTCGGGCCGGCGGCCTTGCTCCAGGCCTATCGGTGGATCGCCGACAGTCGCGACGAATCCACCGGCGAGCGGCTCGACGAGCTGGAAGACCCCTTCCGGCTCTTCCGCTGCCACACCATTATGAACTGCACCAACACCTGTCCCAAGGGCCTCAATCCGGGTAAGGCCATCGCCGAGATCAAGCGGCAGATCGCCATGCGCGCGCTGTAGGCCACCTGGTCTTTCCTGTCTCCCTCCATCGGCCCCCCTCTTCAGGGGGGGGGGGCTTTTGAATTGGGACCGCAAAGGCAAACGCGAATCAACACGAATCGGTCGCAATCGGCTCGCCGTCATCGACAGTTCTTGGTCCCGTTGCGTTCATTGCGTTGATTTGCGGCTGAATCTTCCGTTCATGGATTGAGCCGTCGGTTGGTCAAAGCCCGTAGATGCGGTAAGCGCCTGCCTACCGCCCCAGGGATGGGGCAGGTAGGCAGCGAACCGCATCTTTAGTGGCTCGTTCCCACGTTTTCCGGCGTGGGAATGCAGTCGTGTCGCTCCAGCGGCGAGTGTCCTGTGACGCTGGAGCGTCAGAATTTTCTCCCACACAGGAAGATAGTTAAGAGATGAAACTTAAGAAATATCGCGCTCTTATTGAATTCGTAGCCTTCGCCCTTTTGCTATGTTTTTCCATGCAGGCGCAATCTGCAAACGGTGGCGTCCCGACGAATAGGAAAATATGGAAACTCCCATGATGCATGAGAAAGGGGGTAAAAACGGGAACAGATACTGACCGGAGCGTCGCCATTTTTCGCGAAGCCCAAAATGGGGTCCACCTCACCCTGTGGGACGAGGAGAAAGCTTTGCTGCCCAACTTAGGCCAATTATTTTGGGTAGTGGAAATTTTTGAAGTGATCGAGTAGGTTGTTTCATTTGTAATCATTTCAGTTTTCACCGTTCTACTCTCTACCTGGTTCTGGATTTTAGCCATCTCTTCCGGAATAATATGGTCGGCCTGAACGATTACGTTCATTTGGTTACAAACTTAGCCCAAGGGTTTTCAGTAATAGACTTGTTCCCGTTGATAACTCTCTGATATTTATAAATTTCATGAGCCTACTGAGAGCAAAAAGAACTGATTCATTAACGAACCGGTTCTTTTTGCTCTCAATTTGGCCTGTCTAATCTAATAATATTCTTATATATCAGAAAGTTATCTACAGGAACAACTCTA
>Ga0209260_10000520_pt1 | contig 14193 bp, 13 predicted proteins | sample WorMetTypGCAVOLI_FD_187421 | JGI IMG/M metagenome (GOLD analysis project Ga0209260, IMG submission 187421) | Marine gutless worms symbiont microbial communities from Max Planck institute for Marine Microbiology, Germany - Olavius algarvensis... ...
GACCGCCTCGGCGGCTAACTCCCGACTGCTCCAATGCGTAATCGGAAGTCCACAGTCCTGGGGCGACTCACAGGCCAATGCGAAGATGCGGCACCACTGCTCAGGTGTGATGGTATCCGGTGCGCCCCAGCGCGGCCGATCAGACAACCGCGCTCGAATCGGCTCCAGGGCCCAATCGATCCAACGCTTCGTCCACTTGGTAACCTTGCCCGTGGTCGTTCCCACTCGGGTTGCGATTTCCTGGTTACTCAACCGTTCCTCGTTCGCCAGCAAAATGATCCGCGCCCGCTTGGCGATGTGCTGCTCGGTCGTCTGTCCTCGCTCGAGTCGCTCCAGTTCACTTTGTTCCTGATCGGTGAGATTGATTCGATAGAGCGTTCTTGCGGCCATATTCAGGACAGGGCAAGCGCACATAAAAGTTCCATTCGCCAATTAGTTAGGAGATAGTTACGGGAAACAAAATGAGGAGTTTCCCGTGATGAAAGACATCAGAGTGTCGCCGTGCTCGGGATGCGAAACGGGACATCCCAGTCCCCCTTTCGCCCTGCGCTCGGGCGACAACTTGTACGTGCCGCGGACGCCCCGCTCCGGGGCCACGGCTTCGGCACTTCGCGCCTCCGCCAGACCCCTACGACGAATGGCTTGACGGCGTATCGGATGCGCTTGCATCTGGCCTGCGTCAGCTCCGGGACCTACGGCCCCTTCGCCACTTCGGCCAGCCGCTCGCGCCTACGCCTACCGCGGACTACCCGCCTCGCGCTTCGCGCTTCCCTGGCGGGCAGCGTTCGTGCGTTCCCGTGCGATGAAAACACAACATCTTGTGGTTGTAAGCTGCCAGTGCACAATATCTTGTACCTGAATCGTTACGGTTACAATTCACTTTTATTTTCAGGTTATACAAATAACTATATGAAATAATTGGTTTTTTAAAAATTTCATATGCACTCGCCCCGCATCCGCGACGGAGATACCCGTGTGGGTTCATGAAAAGGCAACAAAATCGTCACAAGAGTTCAATACCGGGCAATAACAATACGGGCCTGCATCCATAGATTCGTTGTGAGGTTTCCATGAAGAAGACGTTCGTTGTCACCATCGTCATGGCGGTTACGGTTCCCTTCGCCACCTTGGCCGTTGCCCGCGATTTCATCACCGTCGTCGGTTCCTCCACCGTGTTTCCGTTCGCGACCACGGTCGCCGAAAACTTCGGCCGCACAACCTCTTTCAAGACGCCGAAGGTCGAGTCCACCGGTTCCGGTGGCGGTCTCAAGCTGTTCTGCGCCGGGGTCGGCGTCGATCATCCGGACATCACGAACGCCTCGCGCCGCATCAAGGGCTCGGAGTTCGCTGCCTGCCGGAAGAATGGCGTCACGGACATCGTGGAGGTGAAGATCGGTTACGACGGGATCGCCATCGCTAATACGAAAAAGGCCACTCGGTTCGACCTGACGCCGAAGGATATCTTCCTGGCCTTGGCTAAAGACGTGCCCGATCCGAAAGGCGGTGACCAGCTGGTTGCCAACCCCTTCAAGACCTGGCGGGAGGTCAACAGCGACCTGCCGGATAGTAAGATCGAGGTCCTGGGTCCACCCCCCACCTCGGGTACGCGGGATGCCTTCGTCGAGCTGGCCATGGAGGCGGGCTGCAAGCAGTTCGGTTTCATCAAGGCCATGAAAAAGAAGGATAAAAAGAGGTATAAGGCGATCTGCCATGGGGTGCGTGAGGACGGCGCCTATGTCGAGGCGGGGGAGAATGACAACCTGATCGTTCAGAAGTTACGGGCCAATCCGAAGGCCCTGGGCATCTTCGGCTTCAGCTTCCTGGATCAGAATACCGATCAGGTCCAAGGCTCCAAGATCAAGGGCGTCGAGCCGACCTTCGAGTCCATCGCCTCCGGTGACTACCCGATCTCCCGCTCCCTGTACTTCTATGTCAAGAAGGCCCATGTGGGCGCCATTCCGGGCATCGAGGAGTACCTGATGGAGTTTACGAGCGACAAGGCCTGGGGTGATGAGGGTTACCTGGCCGACAAGGGCCTGATCCCGCTGTCCGAAGAGGAGCGCACCAAGGTGGCCGAGTCCGTTCGGGGCCTGGAGCCGATGAGTAGGCCGGAGGAGTAATCCCCGTGCCTGCGTTCGGGAACTGGTACACCTGCGCTCAAATACCCGGAGACAAAAACCACGAATCACGCGAATTGGGAACCACGAATGAACACGAATCGTTGACTCGCATTCAGGACGTCATCGAAAGGAGCACGCGCCAAGTCGTCATCAGCCACCCGAACGCGTACAACTGTCGATTGTACCGGCGCGAGGTCCAGCGGCAGGCGCCGTGTGAGGTTGGCGGCATGCCCACACTGGGCGGGACGGGTGTGATGTCCGTTGCCGACGAGGCAGAGATCGCATGGAATTTTCTTGGGCTTGGCTATGCGCTGCTGGTGGAGCGCGGCGACGCGCCGTCCGATGCCGCTGACGAGTTGCGGTTTCTGATTGAGCCGGAGATCCCCATCGGCGAAACGGTAGGGGTGAATAGAGTTGTTCCTCTCGATAACTTTATGATATATAAGTATATTATTAGATTAGACAGGCCGGATTGAGAGCAAAAAGAACCGGTTCGTTAATGAATCAGTTCTTTTTGCTCTCAGTCGATTCATGAAATTTATAAATATCAGAGAGTTATCAACGGGAACAAGTCTAATGATGATTCGCTCTACCGCATTCGCGTAATTCGTAGTTACGGATTCGCGTGATTCGTAGTCTCTGTTTTTGGCTCGTTCCCATGCTCCGGCGTGGGAACGCAAGCGAGCAATTCGGAAACGAATCCGTTCCATGCAATCCCCTGTCCTGCTTCTCGTGCTCCTCGGCGTCATGGCGTTGGCCTATCAGTTCGGTCGCAAACGGGCCGTGTCCGTCGCCGGCGGCGCGGGTCGGATCAAGACCCTGCACTCGCTGCCGGGTTACTACGGCTTTTACGCCGCCCTGTGGGCGGGTCTACCGGCGCTGCTGTTGCTCGGTTTCTGGGTCGGTTTCCAGGACGTCATCGTGACCGGCCTGGTGGAGGCGGCGCTGCCGGCGGAGGTGACGGCGGGTCTCTCCCCGGGACGGATGGACCTGCTGCTCAACGATATTAAAAATCTGGCGACGGTGAACATCGTCTCGAGCACGGTGACGCCCGCGCTGCGGGCCGCCGCCGATCACTATGCGCATCTGCGGGGCCTGGCCGACGGCGCCCTCTGGCTCCTCGCATTGGCCGTGGCCCTGGGGGGGCTCGCCATCGCCCGGCAGCGGATCCACCCAGAGCTGCGGGCCCGCAACGGAGTGGAGTCCACCCTGATGGTGATCCTGGTGGTCTTCTCCTCGATTGCCATCTTGACTACCCTGGGCATCCTGTTGTCCGTGATCTTCGAGTCGATCCTGTTCTTCCGGAAGGTCTCCCCGACGGAGTTCTTCTTCGGCTCCGAGTGGAGCCCCCAGATCGCGCTCCGGGCGGACCAGGTGGGGGCCTCCGGCGCCTTCGGGGCCATTCCCCTCTTCACGGGCACCCTGCTGGTCTCGCTGATCGCCATGTCCATCGCGGTGCCCATCGGCCTCATGGCCGCCATCTATCTGTCCGAGTATGCGGCCGCCTGGGTGCGGGCCATCGCCAAACCGGTGCTGGAGGTCCTGGCCGGTATACCGACGGTGGTGTACGGCTTTTTCGCCGCCCTCACGGTGGCGCCCCTCATCCGTGATCTCGGGGCCTCCCTGGGGCTCGCCGTCTCCTCCGAGAGCGCCCTGGCCGGAGGCCTGGTCATGGGCATCATGATCATCCCCTTCGTATCCTCCCTCTCGGATGACGCAATCAACGCCGTACCCCAGGCCATGCGCGACGGCTCTTATGCCCTGGGCGCGACCCGGTCCGAGACGGTCAGAAAGGTCATCTTTCCCGCCGCCCTGCCCGGCATCGTCGGCGGTATTCTGCTGGCGGTGTCACGCGCCATCGGCGAGACCATGATCGTGGTCATGGCCGCCGGCATGGCAGCCAACCTGACCTGGAACCCCCTGGAGGCGGTGACCACGGTGACGGTCCAGATCGTCACCCTGTTGACCGGGGATCAGGAGTTCGACAGCCCCAAGACCCTGGCCGCCTTCGCGCTGGGTCTGACGCTCTTCGTCGTCACCCTGATCCTGAACGTGATCGCCCTGCATATCGTGCGCAGGTATCGGGAGCAATATGAATGAATAAGCAAGCACCCGACGCGCCGGCCAGGCGCACCATCGACATCGTCAACGTCGGCCTCCGGCGGCGCTATGCCGCGGAGAAGCGTTTCCGTTCCTTAGGCGTGGGGGCGGTGGTTCTCGGTCTGTTGTTCGTGGCCATCCTGTTCGCCGACATCTTCGGCAAGGGGTATACGGCCTTCCAGCAGACTTCCATCCGGCTCCCTATCCGCTTCGCGCCGGAGGTCATCGATCCCGTCGGGACCCGCGCGCGCGACACCCTCTCCCGCGCCGATTACCGAAGGTTGGTGCGTGACGCGCTCGTTGCGCGCTTTCCGGAGGTCTCGGGTCGCCGGAACCGACGGGCGCTCTATCGGCTGATGAGCCCCGGCGCGCCGCGGCAGTTGCGGGAGATGGTCCTGGCCGACCCCGGACTGATCGGCGCCGAGGCCGAGGTCTGGCTGCTCGCCGACGATGATATCGACATGCTGGTCAAGGGGCAGATCGACCGTGCCGCGCCCGAGTCCGAGCGGCGGGTGAAGGACCGGACCCTGGGTTGGGTGGATACCTTGATCGAAGACGGTCGGTTGGAAAAGAAATTCAATACTCTCTTCTTCACCGCGGGGACCTCCCGTGAGCCCGAGCTGGCCGGCATCGCCGGCGCCCTGATGGGTTCCCTGTATACGCTGGGGCTGACCCTGCTGTTCTCTTTCCCCATCGCCGTCGGCACCGCCCTCTACCTGGAAGAGTTCGCCCCCAAGAACAAGTGGACCGACCTCATCGAGGTCAACGTCAACAACCTGGCGGCCGTCCCTTCCATCGTGTTCGGCCTGCTGGGCCTCGCCGTCTTCATCAACTTCTTCGGCGTGCCGCGCTCCACCCCCCTGGTGGGCGCTTTGGTGCTGACCCTGATGACCCTGCCCACCATCATCATCGCCAGCCGCGCGGCGCTGAAGTCCGTACCGCCTTCGATCCACGAGGCCGCCCTGGGCGTCGGCGCCTCATCCCTGCAGGCCCGGCTCCATCATGTGTTGCCCTCGGCCCTGCCCGGCATGCTGACCGGGACCATCATCGGCATGGCGCGGGTCCTGGGCGAGACCGCGCCCCTGTTGATGATCGGCATGGTCGCCTTCATCGTCGACGTGCCGGGCGGCGTGACGGACCCGGCGACCGTGCTGCCGGTCCAGATCTACCTGTGGGCGGACAGCCCGGAGCGTGGCTTCGTGGAGCGGACCTCGGCGGCCATCATGGTGTTGTTGCTTTTCCTGATCGTGATGAACCTGGCCGCGGTACTACTGCGCAGGAAATTCGAACGGCGCTGGTGAGCTTCATTTTTTTGCCGCAAATGAACGCAAATCGACCGCAATCGATTCGTTATCATCGCTGGTTCTTGATCCATTTGCGTGCATTTGCGTTGATTTGCGTTGATTTGCGTTGATTTGCGTTGATTTGCGGCTGAATCTTCCGGTCACGGATTGATCCGAGTCTTGCGGGTTCTCATGTTACCGATCGTTGAGAGCATCCGTACCAGCCCGACTTCGGATCGAATGGGAGGTATGAGACAATAGACTTGTTCCCGCTGATAACTCTCTGATATTTATAAATTTCATGAATTGACTGAGAGCAAAAAGAACTGATTCATTAACGAACCGGTTCTTTTTGCTCTCAATCCGGCCTGTCTAATCTAATAATATTATTATATATCATAAAGTTATCGAGAGGAACAACTCTAATGAACACGATTGTTGAAGTGGCTATCGAGGATACCGCCATCATTACCGCCTCTCTGGAGAAGGGCCGCGTGTTCGAGGGCACGGTGGGCGACTACACCGTGGCGGACCCCCGTATGCAGTGCCGGGGCGTCGATGTCCATTACGGGGAAAAACACGCCATCAGGAACGTGAGCCTGGACATCGGCAAGCACGAGGTGGTGTCCATGATCGGCCCCTCCGGGTGCGGCAAGTCCACCTTTCTGCGCTGCCTCAACCGGATGAACGATGAGATTCCCGGTTGCCGCGTCACCGGCGCCATCAAGCTGGACGGCGTCGAGATCTATGATAAAAAGCAGGACGTGGTGCCTCTCAGGGCACAGGTCGGCATGGTGTTTCAGAAACCCAATCCCTTCCCCAAGTCCATCTACGAGAACGTCGCCTACGGACCGCGCATCCACGGCCTCACCAACAACCGGAAGGAACTGAACGGGCTGGTGGAGACCAGTCTGCGCAGGGCGGGACTGTGGGACGAGGTCAAGGACCGGCTGGATCAGCCCGGAACCGAACTCTCCGGGGGCCAACAACAACGCCTGTGCATCGCCCGCGCCATCGCCGTTTCTCCCGAGGTGATCCTGATGGACGAGCCCTGCTCGGCCCTCGACCCCATCGCCACGGCCAGGATCGAGGAATTGATCGACGAGCTGCGGAAGAACTTCAGCATCGCCATCGTGACCCACTCCATGCAGCAGGCGGCCAGGGTATCCCAGCGCACCGCCTACTTCCATCTCGGCGATCTGGTGGAGGTGGGCGAGACCAAACAAATTTTCACCAACCCGAGCCACCGGCTCACCGAGGATTACATCACCGGTAGGTTCGGGTAAGCCGCGCCGGTTCTATTCGTAGTTACCAGGTTGCGACATGACCGACATCACCAAGGGCCATACGGTCCACAAATACGACGAAGAACTCGGCGCCGCCCGCGGGATGGCGCTGGAGATGGGCAAGCAGGTATTGGACCAGGTGCGCAAGGCCGTCAGCGCCCTGGGTGAGGGGAACACCGACCTGGCCCGCGAGGTGGTCGATAACGAGCGCAGGATCGACTGTTTCGAGCTCGATATCGATGAGACCATCTTCGATCTCATCGCCACGCGCCAACCCCTCGGCTGCGATCTGCGTCTTATCCTCGCCCTGTCCAAGGTCGCCGGGGATCTGGAGCGGGCGGGGGACAAGGCCGCGCGGATCGCCTGGTGCGTCACCCGACTCATGGAGCGGACGGAGCGACCGCCCTCATCGAAAATACTCCACCACATCCGTAGTCTCGACCGGGTCGCCCGATCTTTGCTGGAACGCAGTCTCGATGCCTGCGCCAGGGTCGATGTGGACCTGGCCCTCGACGTGTTCGCCGACGGCTCCCGGTTGGATGACGAACTCGACGCGGCGATGCGCCATGTCATGACCTTCGTGCTCGAAGACACCCAACTGGTCGGTCAGGTGCTGGACCTGGTCTTCGTCCTGCGGGCCCTGGCGAATATCGGCGACCACGCCGGCAGCATTGCCGAGCAGGTCGTCTTCGTCGCCAAGGGAAAGGACGTGCGCTATCAGGACAAAGAGATCCTCGTCGACGCCCTGCGCGAGCGCGGAGGGCGCTAGGGGGTGTTCTCAATCAGAGGTCGGCTCAATTGAGGACGCCCCCTCGTGTTGCGTTACGCCGCGTTCGACGCCGTGCCAACCGAAACGTTTCCCCGCGCGGCTAACGCAACCTACACATAACGCGAGGTCCGCACGGGCAACCGCCGAAAAACCAGCGCCGAACAGACCGATAAACGGCTTGTGCCACCGTGAACGCCGAGACCCTTCTACCCCAACTCCTGGAACTGATCTGCGACCTCTACGAAGACTCGCGGGGCTTCTTGGATCGCACCGACGATGCCCAGCTCTGGTACAATCGGGGCTATGCAAACGGCGTGATCCATGCCCTCCATCACCTGGGATACGCGCGCCATGTCGCGAGCGCCCTCGAACCGGATGGACAAGACCCGATCACGGACCATGAGGCCCTGCCCTGGGGCAAGGCCTACCGCCATGGCTGGGAGATGGGGCGCAAAGAAACCTATGAAGTCATGGAGACCAGCTAGCCCATGAAAATCGTTACCTTCAACATCAACGGCATCCGCGCCCGACCACATCAATTGGAGGCGCTGAAGGCCCGGCACGACCCGGACATCATCGGTCTCCAGGAAACCAAGGTGGCCGACGACGCCTTTCCCCACGAGGCGGTCCAGGCCCTGGGCTATACCCCCCACTACTTCGGCCAGAAATCCCATTACGGCGTCGCCCTGATGAGCAGGCAGGCGCCGGTGGAGGTCATCAGGGGCCTGCCCGAAGAAAGCGACCCGGATGCCCAACGCCGGCTCATCACGGGCCGTTATGCCCTCTCGGATGGGCGAGAGCTCACCGTAATCAACGGCTACTTCCCCCAGGGCGAGAGCCGCGAGCATCCGGTCAAGTTTCCCGCCAAACGCAAGTTCTACGCCGACCTGACCGCCTTCCTCCGCGAACGCTTTACTCCGGATCAGAACCTGGTAATCCTCGGCGACATGAACGTGGCGCCCCTGGATCTCGATATCGGCATCGGCGCCGACAACGCCAAGCGCTGGCTGCGCACGGGCAAGTGCAGCTTCCTGCCGGAAGAACGGGAATGGCTCACGACCCTCACCGACTGGGGACTCTTCGACGCCTACCGCGCAATTCACCCCCAGGCCAACGACCGCTTCAGTTGGTTCGACTATCGCAGCCGGGGATTCGAGCGCGAACCCAGGCGCGGTCTGCGCATCGACCTGATGCTGATAACGGCCCCCCTGCGCGAGTGCCTGGTGGACGCCGGTATCGACGATGACATCCGCGGCATGCAGAAACCCTCCGACCATTGCCCGGTGTGGGCCGGCTTCGATCTTTGATTGAACCGTAGAGACAGAGAGAACGGCGTCCTCAATTATGGATAACACTATGATTTAATTCGATATATTAAATTTTCCGTTTCATCCGGTGGATGAAGTGACCAGTTTCCAGATCCTGTTGATTTTTCAAGAAAAGTTGTTGTTTTTTAAGTAGTTATCAAAAACGGCAATTCATAAAAATCCTTTTATATCAGCTAGTTAGGTTGGTTTCGAGTGAAAAGTCAATAGAGTCTAGGGTTTGGGATCGAATGTATAGCCGAGAAGCTCGATATCCCGTTTGAAATGGCGCGCCACCAGCTCGGCCGTCTCATCGCTGTAATAGCCCCGGTAGTCCCGTTTGCGGTCGGCCGCTTTGCGTTTATGGGCCAGGGGCGGTGGTACGATACCGATGCGTTCGCAGACCACGGCGAAGTCATCTTCCAGACGCTCGTAGTGTCCGATGAAATCCACGACCAGCGCGCCGTGTAGATCGATCAGATAGTCGGTCTGTAGCTCGATGGAGGTATCCAGGTGGTATTGATAGGGGCGTTCCGGGTCCAGCTTCCAGCGCAGGAAATCCGCGAACTCCTCGTGGCCCCCGAGATAGCGGGGGCGCTCACGGCGGATATGGTAAAAAGAACTCACCTGCAAGTCCCAGGGGTTGCGCACGAAAGCGAACTTGAACAGCCCGTCGAAGAATGCCTTCGGCAACAGCTCCTTGGCGGCGATAATCTTGGCGTGCCGCGGCAGCTTGCCGGCGATGCGGTGACCACTCAAGTGGCTGAAGCGGCTACACAGATACATGGGCCAATACCAGGGATCCCGCCAACGCAGGGGCTGCAGGCTGGCGCGCACGCTGGTGCCGCCGGTCTTGGCAATGTGGACGAACAGGAAACGGTGCTTGACGGAGAGGAGCATGGGTCGGGATTCTACCGCGAATCTTCGCTTTCCCCAACGGGGGGACTAGTACACCTGCGCGCAAATACCGATAACATCAATCCGATACTGCCATTGGGAAATATTTTGCCGCAAAGGCAAACGCGAATCAACGCAAATGGGTCGATATTGACTCGTCCTTATCGACCGTTCCTGATCGATTTGCGTCTGCCTTGGCGTTGATTTGCGGCTGAATCTTCTCTGAGGTTCCTGCGCGTTCTCTGTTACCGGTAGTTGAGAGCATCTGTACTAGTATCTAGTTTCGATTAAAATTGCAAATTTTTAGGCTTGACGGTAGGACTTGATCAAGAGTCTGAGGAGAAGCCCGCACGAGCAAGAAATCTATTGTGCGTCTGAGCGAGGAGGAACGTGCGCAGCTCACCGAGTTGGTGAGTAAGGGCAAGGGGTCGGCCTATAAGATCAAGCATGCCAATGTCCTGCTGTAAGTCGATGCAGACGGACCGGATTAGAGCGATGAGCAGGCAGCCGAGGCCTTTTCGTGTACACCGCGAACTGTGTTCACGATCCGCGAACGCTTTGTGGAACAGAGACTTGAGGCGGTACTGGTTCAGCTTAGTTAAAAAAGCTTGTAAATCAACCAGTTGCAATGTGCCACAAAGATCGTAGATTCCGCTTTATTTTCAATATGTTAGCCTAACATTTCCCGCAAAGCCAGAATTGAACGGAACCAGTGCCCGAAAGGTGCATCCATGACTAAGGCGGTAGTTCTCCTCAGTGGCGGGATGGACTCCGCGACGACCCTGGCCATCGCCAAGGCGGAGGGGTACGAGCCCTACGCCCTGTCCTTCCGGTACGGCCAGCGGCACCAGGCGGAACTCGCGTGTGCGGCCCGAGTAGCCGAGGCCATGGGGGTGGCCGAGCACCTGGTCATCGACATCGACCTGCGCCGTTTCGGCGGCTCGGCCCTCACCGGCGACCTGGCGGTGCCGAAGGATCGGGATTTGGATCGACAGGTGGACGAGATTCCGGTCACCTACGTCCCGGCGCGCAACAGCGTTTTCTTATCTCTCGCCCTGGCCTGGGCGGAGGTGCTGGCGGCGAGCGACATCTTCATCGGCGTCAACGCCCTCGACTACTCCGGCTATCCCGATTGCCGGCCCGAGTACATCGCGGCCTACGAGCGCATGGCCAACCTGGCGACCAAGGCGGGCGTGACGGGGCATCGGGCGCTGCGGATCCGGGCGCCGCTGATCCGGCTCACCAAGGCCCGGATCATCCGCAAGGGCATGGCGCTGGGCGTAGACTACGCCCTTACCGGCAGTTGCTACGATCCGGGGGCCGATGGTCGCCCCTGCCTCCGATGCGACTCCTGTCGGCTGCGCGCCAAGGGCTTTGTCGAGGCCGGGACAGCCGACCCGTTACTCACCGAATTCGGCATTTCCGCACCATGACGGCGCGTCTCCTGCATGTGGCCGCCGCCCCGTTCGAGGCCGCGCGGCGCGTCTCCATCCTCCCCAAAAGGCACAGATCCCGGCGCCTGCACGGGCACAGTTTCCTCGCCCGGGTGCGGGCCGAGTTGCCGGCCGGCTGGGCGCCCTTTCCCGGCGGCGAGACGGATGCGCTGAGGGACCACCTGACGCACTGTATCGCGGCCCTCGATTACCACGATCTGAACGAACACCTGCCGGTCCCCACCGACGAAAACCTGGCCCGCTGGGTGCGCGCCCGTCTCCGGGTGCCGGGTATCGAGGCCGTGGGCATCCGGAGCACCCGCGACCAGGGGGCGGACCTGGACGGTTCCGACCACGCCCACCTGTGGTGTCGCTTCCGCTTCGAGGCCGCCCACCAACTGCCCAATGTGCCGCCGGGCCACAAGTGCGGGCGCATGCACGGACACGGATTCCAGGTCATCCTGCACGCGGATCAGGACCTGAGGGACGCCGACATGGGCATCGACTTCGACCAGCTCGGCGCGGTCTGGGCCCCCCTCCATCGGATCCTCCACTCGGCCTGCCTCAACGACCTGCCGGGGCTTGCCAACCCCACCAGCGAGCTGCTCTCGGTCTGGCTGTGGGAACGCCTGAAACCCACCTTGCCGGCCCTGTCCTGGGTCAGCGTCTACGAGACCGCCCGCGCCGGCTGCCACTACGACGGCCGACACTTCCGCATCTGGAAAGAGCAGCGGTTCGAGAGCGCCCTGCGCCTGGTCCGGGCGCCCGACGGCTCCCCCCGGCGCCGGCTGCACGGCCACAGCTACCTCCTGCGGCTGCACCTGAGCGCCCCCCTGGACCAGGTCATGGGCTGGGTCCTGGACTATGGAGATGTCAAAGAGCGCTTCAAGCCTATCTTCGGACAGCTCGACCATCGACTGCTCAACGAGCTGCCCCGCCTCGGGGACGCCGATCCGGCGAGTCTGGCCCGGTGGCTACGCGAGGAACTATCGTCCCGGCTCCCAACCCTCGACCGCATCGATCTCCAGGAAACCCCCGGCTGCGGAGTCCTGCTGTGCTGGGGCAAACAAGGCCCCGCGCTGCCCACATGAGCTACGCCGTCAAGGAAATCTTCCATACCCTCCAGGGCGAGGGCGCGCACACGGGCCGCGTCGCCGTCCTCTGTCGCTTTGCCGGCTGCAACCTGTGGACGGGCCGGGAACAAGACAGATCCGGGGCCATCTGCCGGTTCTGTGACACGGACTTTCGGGGCGCCGACGGGGAGAACGGCGGTAAATACCAGAACGCGGCCGAACTGGCGGACCGGATCGCCGCGACCTGGCCGACCCGTGCCGGAGAAAGGGCAACCCCCTTCGTCGTCTGCACCGGCGGCGAGCCGCTCCTGCAGCTCGACCAAGCCCTGATCGCGGCCTTGCATGCCCACGGTTTCCAAGTGGCGGTGGAGACCAACGGGACCCAGCCGGCGCCTCCCGGTCTCGACTGGGTCTGCGTCAGCCCCAAGGCCAATGCGGCGCTTACGGTGCGGTCAGGCAACGAGTTGAAGCTGGTCTACCCGCAGGCGGATGCCCCACCGGAGCGTTTCGGGCACCTGGCCTTCGACCACTTCTTCCTGCAGCCGATGGATGGCCCGGAGCGGCTCGAAAACCGCCGCCGATGCCTGGACTACTGCATGACACATCCCCGCTGGCGGTTGAGCCTTCAGATCCACAAACTGCTCGGTATTCCCTGAGGAAAACTGTTGGGCACGGTGCGTCCCTGCACCTTTGCCCAACCTACGGGCTACGGGCCGGCAACCAGTAGGTTTGGGCAAAGGCGCGTGCTGCCGAGCCGGCGATCGAGGCGGTGGTCTCTGTCTCGCGCCGTGCCCAACGCAACGATGACCAGGAAAACTGCGGTCACCGCACCAACCTGGTAGTCTGTGCCAATGACAGCAAAAGACATCATCAGCCGCGCTACCCTCAAACGGCTCACCACCGATTTGGCGCGTCACCTTCTCGGTATCGACGGCGAGGCCATTGAGCTGTTGGAGACGCAGAACCAGCGGATCGAAGACCGCCGGGCAGACTTGGTCGCACGCATGCGGGGCAGTGACGGCGCGGAGTTTCTGCTACACGCCGAGATCGCGAATGACAACGCCGCCGACATGCCGTTACGCATGCTGCGCTACTATGTGGATATCCGCCTTGCCGGGCATCGCAGGCCGATCCGACAGTTTCTTATCTACATCGGGTCCGATCGGCTGACCATGCCGTCGGCGATCGATGAGCCGGGGCTGCTGGATTACCATTATGGTGTGGTGGACATGCACCAAATCAACTGCACCGGATTGCTGGTACAGGATAATCCGGATGCCTTAGTGCTGGCTGTATTGTGTGACTTCGGCGACCGCAAGCCGGGGGAAGTGGTTACCTACATTGTGCGCCGTTTACGGGCGTTGCTCGGTGCTGACGAGCAGCGTTTCCGGGATTACATGGGCATGCTGGAGATCCTCTCGGAGAACCGGGATTTGAAGGCGCAGGTCGAGGAGGCCGAACGTATGCTGACCGAAATCGATGTTGAACGTATGCCGTCCTTCGTCATTGGCTTCGAACGTGGTGAGGCGAAAGGCGAGGCCCAGATTGTGCGCCGTCTGTTGCGCCGGCTCGGTGTAGCGAAGGTCTCCGAGTTGCTTGGTCTCTCGCCCGAAGAGGTGGAGCAAATCGCGGCATCGGGTGGCGACGGCGATTAGGTTTGCCGGCATTTCCCTACCCGTCGCTATGACCCGGACCTGACAGACTACGGGCTACGGGCTGGCAACCAGTAGGTTGGGCAAAGGCGCGTGCTGCCGAGCCGACGATCGAGGCGGTGGTCTCCGTCTCGCGCCGTGCCCAACGCAGTGGATGAAATGACCGCAATCCAGGCCTTGAACCGGATCGCCCCGGATCGGCCGATGTCCCCCGGCAAACCGTTGGCGAGAGAATTCGAATACCAGCGCCACGGTACCCAAACCCTGATCGGTGCA